>Ga0114950_10003051_pt1 | contig 12927 bp, 12 predicted proteins | sample N075metaG_FD_83503 | JGI IMG/M metagenome (GOLD analysis project Ga0114950, IMG submission 83503) | Deep subsurface microbial communities from Kermadec Trench to uncover new lineages of life (NeLLi) - N075 metaG | ecosystem: Environmental > Aquatic > Marine > Ocean trench > Sediment | place...
AGGGCTCGACCACGGAGACGTTCCGCGTCTGCGCCGGGTCCAGCAGCAGGACTTCACGTTTGCGCCCGGTGTCGAGGTGACCGAGATCGAGCAGGTGAAGGGTCTCGAGTTCGACTACGTCGTAGTGGTGGATGTGACCGACGACCACTTCCCGGATTCAGCGCCCGCGCGCCGACGCCTGCATGTCGCCGCGACCCGGGCCGTCCACCAGCTCTGGATCACGAGCGTAGGAACGCCTTCGACGTTGCTCGGCGACGCGCGCAGGGCGCAGGACGCGCGCAAGGCGCCGGATGCGCGCAAGGCGCCGGATGCGCGCAAGGCGCCGGATGCGCGCAAGGCGCCGGACGCGCGCAAGGCGCCGGATGCGCGCAGGGCGCCGGACGCGCGCAAGGCGCAGGGCGCGCGCTGAGGGCAGTTCAGCGGGCGCGACGACCGACCCGTGCCAGGCCCACGAGCCCCAGAGCCAGCAGGATCGCCGTGGAGGGCTCCGGCACGACCGTGTGATGATGGTGAAACCGGCCGTGCTTCTTCAGATGATGTAAATGGATCCACGGGGGATTCAATTCTCCCCGGTGGGGGAGGATGAAGAAGCGGGGCGCGATGTCGAACGGGAAGTCCGGGAGTCCGTCGCCATTCCCGTGGTGGAGTAGCTCTGATAGGTCGAAGCTGGGGTCGAAGGGGGGAAAGCCGTCTCGGCTCTGGAAGTTCCCGAATTCCCAGCTGTCGGGTAGCGTGAAGCCGGTCGCTCCGGCCGTTCCGATAGCCGGCCCCAGCAGTAGGCCCAACATTCCCAGCATGATCAGCAGCTTCCGCATCGTTTCCGCCTCGAGCCTTCCGGCGTTGTGAAGGAAGTGGCGTGCTAGAGGCGGAAATCGCAGTGGTGCTCAAAAATCTGGTCAGGCGAGCGGGCTGCCCCCCCAGGGAGGGTCGGATTGGGACAGTCGGGCAGGCGGGCTGGGCAAGGGACGGTGATCACGCTCCATTTCCGGAGAGGATCCCGCCGAACCACCCGAAGAACCCGACGTGCAACTTGTTTCGGGCTCTCGGATCGAGACGACGCGGGCGGCTGGCAGAAGCCGGGTCCTGGCGGGAATCGATCCGGGCCGCCTATCGCGCCGACTCAGCCGGCTTCGTAGCGGAAGATTCCTTCCGTTTCGATCCGGCGTTCGGCGCGCCCCGCGATCCGCAGATGCTCCAGGTGGGCGTAGGTCTCGCTCTCGGCCATCGATCCCCAACTGCGGGGCTTGAAGAGCTTCTGTGAGAACTCTTCGACCGTGGCGGGCCGACCGAAACCCTTCGAGATGGCTCCAATCTTGTCGAGTCGCTCATCGTGGTGGCGCTTGATCGCCGCGCAGCGTCCCGGCAGATCTTCGAAGGGATGCCCGTGGGCCGGCAGCACCAGGTTTACGTCCGGAATCTCGGCGACCCGGTCCAGGGAATAGAAAAATGACGCCAACGGGTCGACTGAGCTGGTGAGGCCCGAGATGTGAGGCGTGATGGTCGGGAGCACGTGGTCACCGGCCAGAAAAATGCCGTTCTCCGGGTCGTGCAGGCAGACGTGGTCGCCCGTATGGCCGGGCGTGTGCAGCACGAACCATTCCCGCCCGGCCAGCTCGAGCACGTCCCCGTGCTCGACCGGATGCGTAATGGTCGGAACGATCTTGCCTCCCAGGTACCGCATGGCGATCCACTTGAGGCGAGTGAAGTAGGGCGGGCGGGGACGTTCGCCTCCCCACAGCGTCTTCCGCTTTTCGAAGCGCGCGAGCGCCTGCTCGCTGCGCTCGGCCTCTTCCGCCGCATCTTCGGCCTGGCCGGCATCTTCGGCCTGGCCGGCATCTTCGGCCTGGCCGGCATCTTCGGCCTGGACCGTGAGATCGTCGACCGACGCCTCGGAGTGTGCGTGGGCCGGGGCGGGAGGCCCGAACGAGAAGCTCCGGTGTGCGATGATCTCGGCGCCCGCTTCCTTGGCCAGGCGGGCCGCGCCTCCGAAATGGTCCGGGTGGGAGTGGGTGACGAAGACCGTGTGGACGTGCTTGATCGCCACACCCGCCTTGCGCAGGCGGTCTTGGATGGCACGCCAGGTGTAGGGGCCGGGGAGCCCGGGGTCGACGACAGTCGCCCCCTTCTCGTCGAGAATCGCGAAACAGTTGACGTGCCCGAGCCCCGGTAACCGGATGGGAAGCTCCATCCGCAAGATGTTCGGAGCCACCTCGGTTACTTCGGGACGAGCGTCTTCCTGCTCCTCTCTTCGCGCCACGCGGCGACCCTACTGGATCCGCGCGAGGTCTGCATGTCAAGGATCGGGCAGCGCCCCATGCTAGCCTCGAAAACCGCGAGGAGAACAGTGGGAGCTACGACCGCGCGTGGATTCTGCGCGATGCTGAGATTGGCACTGCTGGGCGTCCTTCTGTTCGGCCTCGCCTGCGGCGAGTCCTCTCCGCCCAGGCTGCTGCTGCTCATCAGCGTCGACACGCTGCGGGCCGATGCACTCGGCAGCTACGGCGCTCGACCCGGCGCCACGCCGCGCATCGACGCGTTGGCCCGGGAGAGCGTGGTCTTCGAGCACGCCTATGCGCCTACTCCGCTGACGCTTCCATCGATGGCTTCAGTTCTGACCGGAAGACATCCCGAAGCGCTCGCCATGCGAAACAATGAATCGACCGTTCCCGATGGCGTCGAGACCCTGGCGGCGGACCTCTCCCAGGCCGGCTGGCGCACGGGTGCCGTCATCGGAAACTTCGTACTGCGTCGGGGCAGTGGTCTCGATCGTGGTTTCGATCGCTTCGATGACTTGCTGCCTCAACGCGAGCGCGTGCGCCGGTGGCCCGAGCGGATTGCCTCGGACACGACCGTGGCCGCGATCGAAATGGTGGCCGACTGTGGAACGCTCGTCTCGGAGCGTTGCTTCATCTGGGTCCACTACCAGGACCCGCATGGTCCGTACGATCCTCCGGGCGATCGGCGCCAGCGCTTCCTCGATGAGGAACGGGCCCGTTCCGACGGCGCGGTGCGACTGCCCCCGGGTGACGACCACTTGGGAATCGGGAGTCTGCCCGCCTACCAGCAGCTCGATGGGCATCGGGAAGTGGCCTTCTATCGTGCGGGCTACCGGGGTGAGGTCGCCTTCGTCGACGAACAGGTGGGGCGGCTGTTGGACGCGGTCGCTGAAGCCGGACTGGAAGAGGAAAGCCTCGTCGTGTTTCTCGCCGATCACGGCGAGAGCCTGGGCGAGCATGGGGTCTGGTTCTCTCACGGCTCGCGGCTGACCGATGAACAGGTGCGGGTTCCCCTACTGCTGCGCGATCCGCGGGAGGTCCCGAGAAGGATCGACAGGCCGGTCGCACTACTCGACCTGCGATCGACGTTGCGGGGTCTGCTGGGCCTGCAGGTCGCAGATCCGGGTCGGGACCTGCTGGCGGAGGGGAGCTCCTCGCAACCCTATCTTTCGACCCTGGGTGTGCTGGAGCAGCCTCGGCGCGCCATCATCGCCGAGGGCCACAAGCTGATCATGGAGGAGGGACCCGTACAGCCGAGCTTTCGGCTGTACCGACTGGGTGAGGAATCGCTGGACCTTGCCGCGAGCCAGCCAGAGATCGTGGCTCGTCTGAAGGCGGAGCTGCAGAGCGCGCGCCTGTCGATGGAAAGCGATCGTCCCGAGACGCGGCGCAATCTGTCGCCCGAGGACCAGCAGCAGCTTCGTGCTCTTGGCTATGGCCAGTGATCCAATCCCCGTCTACGGCCGGCGGGCCAGCTCTCCACGAGCGGTGACACGTCTGGGCTTGGGCAGCAAACCGACTTCGGTCTGGCTGACGACGGAACCCGTTCTCCAGCTCGTAGACCCGCAGCTCGCCCTTCTGGTTGCGCAGCAGGACGTCATCGTCGCTGTCGCCATCGAAGTCCTGGATCGCGGACGCAGACGTACACCCCGTAGCCGTCGAGCTCGCCGTCGGCGCACCGATGTTGGGTCTCGGCGGGGACGATCTGCAAAATGGGGTATTTTCTCGGACGTTCCTGCCAGGGGGAGACAGGGAACGGACGAACACCCGACGGCTGCGTCAGGAGCCATCGGATGCGCGAAAAGCGGCGGTAAGTCAGCGGACGTGGAGTCTGTTTTCGCCCGGCGAAGTTCCAGGGTGCTGTTGCGTCTGACGGCTCTTCTGTCTGACAGGATGGGAGATTAGGATGGGAGTGATGGGGATGAGGAAGGCCATCGTGGTCGGTGCGACCGTGATCGTTGCAGCATGCATGGGTTGCAGCGACTTCGAACGGCTGCGGGTAAAGGCCATGTTGGGCGGCGTCGATTCACAGGTGGAGCTGGCGAATCGCTACGGCACGGGGCGCGGCGTCGAGCAAAGCGAGCAGGAGGCCGTGCGCTGGTATCGGCGCGCGGCAAAGGGCGGGCACGCGGCCTCGCAACTCGTGATGGGAAATCGTTACGCGTCCGGAATCGGAGTCGAAGCGGACGCGACCGAGGCCGTTGCGTGGTTTGAGAAGGCGGCCGAGCAGGGTCTTCCGGACGCGCAGTTCCGGGCGGGCTGGGCCTACTTCCACGGAGAGGGTGTCAAGCGGAACGCGCGCAAGGCCGCCCGCTACCTCGAGTTTTCTGCCCTTGGGGGTTCGAAGCAAGGACTGTTGGCGATGGCGGCCCTGCTCCGGGACGGTGCGATCACGCTGCAGGCTCCCGAACGAACCGCCGCCCGCTACCGCCAGCAGGCCGAGGCTGGAAATCTCGCAGCTCACTACGCCCTGGGTGTCCTTTTGCTGGCGACCGTGACCGATCCCGAACAGCGTGCTGAGGGCGTCCGCTGGATCAGCTCGGCCGCCGAAGGCGGCGAAGTCCCTGCCCAGCTGAACCTGGGCGAGCTGCTGCTCCGGGGTCCTTCTCGATTCCGAGATCCGGCGCGTGGCGTGGTGTTCCTCGAGCGCGCTGCGGGCGCGGGTCACAGCGGCGCGATGCAGTCGCTTGGATTGGCCTACCTGAACGGTCAGGGCGTAGCGCAGGATCCCGTCCGGGCAGCAAACTGGTTCCGCAAGGGAGCGGACGCAGGCTTGGCTGCGAGTCAGACCTCGTTGGCCCAGCTCTATCGAACGGGAACGGGTGTCGAGGCGGACGGAGCGGAAGTGGTGCGTTGGCTCCGAGCGGCGGCCGAGTCCGGGGACGCGACGGCGCAGCACAACCTGGGTGTGCTCTACTCAGAAGGGACGGTGGTCAGCAAGAGTCCCGATCAGGCCGTGAACTGGTTCCGGAGGGCCGCTGAACAGGGTCACCCGATGGCCCAGAGTGCATTGGGCAGCGCCTACGTGTTGGGCAACGGCGCAGAGCATGATGTCGTGCAGGCCCTGATGTGGTACGAGCTGGCTGCGCGCGGGGGCGATGCGAACGGAGCCAAGCTGACCCGGAGCCTCCAGTCCCAACTGAATGAGGAGCAACGAGCGGTGGTGACGCAGCTCGTGGAAGGTTGGCTGGCCGAGCACCCCAACGCCACGGCGGGGTCGTAACGGCCTCGATGGGCCGCTGCCTCTCAGCGCTGATACTGGCGATCGCTGGATTCGGAGTCGCCTGTTCCCAACCCGTCGCTCCGGAAGGAGCGATCAACATCGTGCTCGTCAGCCTCGAGTCTCTCCGCACCGATCACGTCGGTGCCTACGGGGGATACAGCCCGGTGCAACCCACGATCCCGGTGATGCCCGCACTGGACCGTTTTGCCGCGGCCGCCACCGTGTACGAGGATGCCCATTCGGTGACGAGCTGGACGCTGGCCTCCCACGCCAGCCTGTTCACCGGGTTGTACCCATCGGGTCACCAGACCGACGGACCCATGGACCGGCTGGACGACAGTTACAGCACCTTGGCCGAGGTATTGGCATCCCATGGCTATCAAACGGCGGGTGTCATCAGTGGTCCCTATCTGCGCGGCAGCTACAACCTGAATCAGGGCTTCGAGATCTACGACCAGGAGAGCGCGTCTGTCGCCAATGTCCAGGGACACCGCGACGTGACGAATCCGCGCATGGAGCAGGCGTTGCGCCGATTCCTCGAGCGCGACCGCGACCCGGAGCGCCCTTTCTTTTTGTTCGCGTATTTCTGGGACCCACACTTCGACTTCCTGCCGCCCGCTCCCTATGACGAGATGTTCGCAGCGCCTGATGCCGAACGAATTGACCTGAGTTCCTTCGACACCAATCCGGCGATTCACCAGAACATGTCAGAGCAGGCGAAAGGCTGGATCCTCGCGCAGTACGCGGGCGAGCTGCGCTGGACGGACGAGCACCTGGGTCGCTTCTTCGATCTGCTCCGCCGACTCGAACTGTGGAACGACACGCTGGTGATCGTCACGGCCGATCACGGTGAGGAGTTCTTCGATCACGGAGAGAAGGGACACAAGAACAACCTTCACGCCGAGACGGTCCGGGTGCCCCTGATCGTGAAGTATCCGGGACAGCGGGAAGGTCGGCGGGATGGGCGCCTCGTCAGCCTTGTGGACATCGCGCCCACGGTGTTCGCACTCGCCGGCGTGGAAGTGGATCAACCGCTGCACGGCCGTTCACTGCTTTCCCCGGAGGACGACCCCGAACGGGCCATCTTCTACGAACTGCGTCAGCTTCAGTACTACCGAGGGCCGGAGGGAGAGAGGTTTTCGCAGGGCGGACGCTGGGGCGGCGTGCGGCAGGGAGATCTCAAGCTCATCTGGTTCGAGAAGGACGCGCAGACGAAGCGGATCCTGAAACTCTACGATGTCCGACAGGATCCCGGCGAGACGAAGCTCGTGTCGGACGCACATCCAGGGCGGACGCAGCAGCTGCTGCAGCTGTTTGAAGACCGCATGGCGAAGGCCCGTGAGGATGCTTCGAACTACCGGCGCGGTGGGACAGTCTCCCTGACCCCGGAAGAGCTACGGCAGCTCGAAGCGCTGGGCTACTTCGAACGCTGAGGCACGCTCTGGACTGCTCGGGCCGCATGGGCCGCGTCTAGATTACTTCGCGCAAATGCAAAGTTGGGGCTGATATCAAGAGCTTGCTCGAAGTGTTGGATGGCCTCCGGATAGCGGCCGCGGCGGAATTCGGCGATTCCGAGATTGTTCCATGTGAGGAAGTCGCCGGGCTCGAATTCGAGCATGCGTCGATACTGAAAGATGGCGCCCGCGACGTTCCCGTCCTCGAGTTCGACGTTGGCCAGGTTGCCCAGGGCCTCGCGATGGCTGGGGTCGATTTCGAGCGCCAGGCCGAGTTGTTCTCGGGCCGCATCGATCTCTCCACGATCGAGGTGCGCGGCGGCCAGGTTCGTGTGGACCCGGATGTCGCCCGTGATGTGACGCGCGGCCGTGGTCCACAACCGGACCTCGTCGCGCCACTCGTCGGCGCGTGCGCGGCTCTGCAGCGCCGCGGGCATGGCCGTCACGAGGACCAGACCCGTACCTAGCGTCGTGGCGAGCTGGCGGGATCCGAGCTTCTCAAGCGCGGCGCGGGTCACGATCACGATCAACAGCACGAAGCCAAGAGAAGGGGCAAACAGAAATCGCTCGGCCATCAGGGCGCCGAAGTCGATGAAATGAGAGGTGGGAAGCAGGAACACGAAGAAGAGTGTTAGTGCCAGCAAGGTGGCGGCGCGCGCATCGTGCGATCGGGTGGACTCGTCTGCTGCCGGGCTGGACAGCTGCCAAGTGATGCGGAGTGCGCTGACGCCGAGCAGGCCCATTCCCGCCCAGCCGAGCACGCTGTCCGGGCCGGGCCGGTCCAGGATTCCGATCAGCGCCTGGTAGTAGAAATCGACCTCCAGCAGCGTGGGCGCGATCAGTAGCCGGAAGTCCATCAAGTAGACGGCTCCCATGGTGCTGAACCGGGTCAGCAGGCTCACCTCCCCCAAGACCGCCGTATCCGGCGAAAGCTGTCCCAGGGCGGCGTATCGAACCAACCCATAGACCCCGAGCACGACCGCGTGGGGCCACAGCTTCCGCATGATCTCGAGCCCTGCGCCGGCGGACCGACGCCGGGCCGCCGGAATCCGGGTCCAGCACCAGACGGCGAGCACGGCGGGTAGCACGGCACCCGTTTCCTTGGAGAGACAGGCGAGGAGATAGAAGCCGGCGGACACGAACGCGCTTCGCCGGGCTCCCAGCGCATCGGTTGAGCGGTCCGCTGCCTGCGCGGCCAGCAGCGAGAGGATGCAGAACAGCAGCGCGAGGATCTCGCTTCGCCCGGCCAAGCTGTCCACGGCATCGCAGTGCACGGGATGGACCGCGAACAGCAGGGCCGCTGCCAGGGCGGCGTTGCGTGATCCGAGCAGGCCCTGCGCCAGGGCGTAGACGGCCAACACCAGGATCCCGTAGAGCAGCACGTTCGTGACGTGGAAGCCGCGTGCCTGATTTCCCCACAGGGCGTAGTCGACGGCGTAGCTGACGTTGGTCAGCGGACGGTAGAGGGCGCGAGTCGATTGCTCGGGAGGAAATGGGCCCCAAAAGGCCACGAAGGCCGACGGAAGGGCGCGAATGCTCTGGTTCGTTTCGATGAAATCCCGGTCGTCATAGACGAAATCCGCGCGCTCTACCGGCCAGTGAAGGAGAACCGTCACAGCGAACAGCAACGACAGGAGTAGTCGCTGGCGCATCATCATGAATCCCGTAACGGCTGGAGCACCGGACTGGGAAGCGGGACCAGGTCCACCTGGATCACGCCCGGGGTCGGCGGAGTCGGGCCCGAGGGGGCCAGCAGTCGGGCGCGGACCGATCGGTTCGGGAGCATCAGCTCGGCCCAGCTCTCGACGCTGTAGTCGCTCATGCAAAGCGCGCTCCGAATTCCAACCCGCTCGAGCGGTGTGCCCAAACCCAAGGGAAGACCCTCGACCCGGATCGTGGTGCCCGTTTCCGCGCTCGCAATGGCCGCATCGAGGGAGTCAAGGAACTCCGACTGTTCACGACTGATCTGGCGCCAGGTCGGATAGTCGTGAACGAGCGACGAGAAAAGGAGGTGGCTCGTGGTCAATGCCACGACCGTGATTCCTCCCACCACGGTGGCTGCGACGGGGAGCCTGCGTGCCACCACGATCTCGGCCGCCTGGGCGACCAGCAATGCATAGGCGGGGAGGAACGGCACCGCATACCACGAGGCTCGCTCCCCGGCGATGCCGTGCATGACCAGCAATGCTGTGATCCACAGGCCCAGAAACATCGACAGGCTCCGGCCCGGGAAGCCGGGGTCTTCCGTCGACGTCTGATTCCCCACCGGGATCAGGGTGGCGACGAGTCCGGCAGCCAGCAGGGCGGCCAGTCCCAGGTCCAGGATCGGTGTGCCTAGCCATGGTTGGGGGAACAGCAGCATGCGTCCGAAGTCGGGTGCACGGAACAGGCCCATCAGGGCGCCGCCGAACAGCGAGGAGCCCGGGTGTCCCCCGAGTCCTTGCAGCACCCAGGTTCTGCATGCCAGGTATACGGCGTAGCCCGCGATCGGCAATGCGCAGCGTCGCAATGCCAGTGCGATCCGGCTGCCGAGGTCGGGCGCGTCCACGAGCAGGGCCGTGGCCACGAACACGACCGGCAGGGCGATGACGCCCGTGTCCTTCGAGGCGGACGACAAGACGACGAGAACGGCAACGGCGAGCTGGTTCCCCCAGTTTGCCCGCTTCGCCGAAGTGGGATGGGCCCTCGGGCCTCGTCCGGCGAGGGGCAGCAGGGCGAGAGCGGCCACCAGGAAGCCCGTGAACAACATGTCCGCGCGTCGGGCGGGCACCGGCACGGTTTCGAGCTGCAGGGGGTGGAGGGCGAAGATCAAGACGGCCAGCAGGGGGGCCCAGCCAGTCGTGAGCCAGCGCCGCGCCAGCAGGTAGACGACCACGATTTCGGCCAAAAGGATCAGCAGGTTCGTCGTCAGATAGCCGACCGGGTCGAGCTGCCAGAGTCGATGGTCCAGGGCGAAGCTGCTGCTGGTCACGGGTCGGTAGAAGCTGCCGTCCGGGTAGCGCCCGCCCATGAACTCCTCGGTGAGCAATCCGAACCAGTCGCCGGCGGAATCGACCTGGCTGGCCGCAATCAGGGGGTAGGTGTCCCAGCCCATCAGGCCCAGATCGAGTACGAAGCGATAGGCAAGCAGTGCCGCGCCGAGCGCGAGCCCGAGCGCCAGGGCATCCCTGCTGACATGGAGGAGCTTCACGCGCTGCCAGTATACTGGTGGTCGGGCGGGTTTCTCGGTATCCCGGAAGCCTGGTTCGCTCGATGTACGGGTGAGGTTGAGGCTGAAGGGATCGAGGCTGAATGGATCGCATCCGCGCCATATGGCAGAACCCTGCCTACCGCTTCGTGTTTCTGTTCGCCGTACTGTTGCTGGCGGAAGTGCTTCTCTACCCGTGGGCCACGAAGCGCTGGTTCTTCGTGATCCAGATCCTCACCCGCTGGACGGCTTGGTTCGAGTGGAAGGTCTGCGATCTGGTGGGCGCCAGCGTCAGCCTCGATGGCAACCTGGTCTCGCTGGACGGGTTCGCGGTTCGAATCATCGAGGAATGCACGGGCATCTTCGAGGTCATCATCTTTGCAGCTGCCGTGTTGGCCTTTCCCACGACCTGGCTGAAGAAGCTGATTGGCCTGGGCCTGGGGGTTCCCATCCTCTACGCGTTCAACGTGGTGAGGATCCTGGTGCTGCTCGTGGTGGGTCGCTACCAGCCTTCGATCTTCGAATTCATGCACCTCTACTTCTGGCAGGCGACGTTGATCCTGATGATCACGTCGGTCTGGCTACTGTGGATTTTCAAGGTGGTCCGCCATGAAACCGAGACCGCTCCTTCTGTTTATTGAATTTGCTGCGCTGACGGTGCCCCTGACCTGGTTTTGGGTCGTCTGGGCGCAGGACGCGTACGTGGCCTTCTTCGAGGTGGCCGCCCGTCCGGTTCTGGGCGCGCTCGGTGTCGTAAACGTCGCCGACAGTCCGGCTCTCAAGCGATTCGTCAGCTATGTGCCCTTCGTGGTCCTGATGGTGATCACGCCTCGACTCGGACTGCGCCGACGGCTGCTGGGAACCGGCGTGGGGTTGGTCCTGATCTTCCTGTGTCACCTCGGGCTGGTGGCGGTCGAACACATCGCCGTCGAAGCCGCTACCCGACCCGAGGACTCCTTCTCGAGGGTGTTCCCGCTGGCCATGTTCGCCGATGCGTTTCCCTTCATCTTGTGGGCGGTGATTGCGAACCGCTTCCTGCGCGAGCTGCTGGTCGTCGCCTTCGTGACCGATGCTGGCAAGTCAGGAGATGCCGAAGGAAGCGAATCGGAAGGCTAGAGCTCCTCGTCCTCGGCGATCTCCAACAGGCGAACCGGGTGCGGCGCGTAGTCGTGTCCGTCGTCCCAGCCGGGAATCTCGCGGGCCTGTATCAGCCAGGACTCGGCGAGGCTTTCCTCCAGGACCACGGCGCTTCCGTCGAAGCCCTCGGCAATTCCGTCCCAGAGCTGCTGGCCGCCCGAGTCCCACCAGATTCGGGAGGTGAACTCGAAGTCCATCGACAATCGGACCATCGCATCTCTCCCGTCTGGTTTTCTCTCGGAACGCCGTGCGGCATGACGTCGAACGGCGTGACCCCGAACCCCGTGAGTTTGAACGATCCCGCCCGCTGCCTCAAGCGGGTTCGACGCCCGGATGGACGCTGGCGTGAGAGCGGCTTCACAACCCCGAACGATGGCTGCCGCTAGGCTCTTCATGGGTAGGCGCGACTCGCCTCCTCAGCGCCGCCTCGGCCACAAGGCGTCCCGACAAGTTTCCCTTGCCCGTTTTTCGCGATCGCACAATTCGCGGGCCGCTGGCCGGGTTCGGGTGGTAGGATGTGACGCGCTCCGGGCACGGGGCGATGAGGAGATCCGCTGATGCGACGTGATCCGTGCCTGAGAATCCTGGCTCTTCTGGTGGCGATGCTGCCGATCATGCTGCTCACAAGCGCGGCTGTGGCCGACGACATCGATGCCGAAATCGTCGAGATCGAGCCATACGACGCGGACGAAGAAGAGGACGAAGAGCCGTCGGCCTTCCAGGAGTATCTCTGGGGTATGCGGAATCGCTCCGTGGCGGGACTCAACGGGATCATCACCTCCCCGGCGGACACGTTCGCGTTGACCGCCGAAGGCCCCGAGATCTTCAAAAAGCTGCCGTTTGCGTCCGTGACCGGCCGTGTGGCCGGCTGCGGCGCCGGGATCCTGCAGGGCATCTACCGACTGGTGATGGGCGTGTCGGATATGGCACTGGCGCCCGTTCCCTACATGCCGATGCTAGGCCCGGTGCCGCGCTACAAGTTCCTGACGTTCGAGCACGAAGACGAGTAGGCCCGCTGGCGCCTGCAGCGCCGAGCGACCGGGCGCTTAGCCACGACGGCCGTTCAACCGATGGGCTTCGTATGCGCGCAGTCGCCATCGTTCTGCTGTGCCTGCCCTGCCTGGGTCTGCCGGGCTGCTTCGTATTCGACGAACTCCAAGCCGGCCAGGAGCTGATGGACGCTCACGCGCCTCGCAAGCCGGAGCCGAAACAGAGCCCGTACCCCAGCTATCAGCGGCCCCAGGAGAAGGAGCCGGAGGGATTCGAGGCGGTTGTGGCCGACGTCAAGGCGTGGTGGAAGAAGGCGAGCCAGAAGCCGCCGCCTCAGCGCCCGAAGGACGACGTCCCCGTGAAGTGCGAAATCGGTGGCCGCATCCACTTCATGTACAAGTCGGTCTGCAACACACGGGGTGGCAAGGTCGTCTGAACGGCCCGGACGCGCCAGCGTCCTGTTCCTGGCCTGATAGACTTCAATGCCCGAGTGCCAGGAGGCTCCGTGTCCGCAAAATTGCCGTGCCTGTGGTTTGCTCTGGCTGTGCTCGTGCTCGCGTCGCCCGGCCAGGCCGAACTCGCCGGCGAGGCTGAAGTCGTCGGCGAGGCTGAAGTCGTCGGCGAGGCCGAAGTTGCCGGCCAGGCTGAAGTCGCCGGCCA
>Ga0114950_10003052_pt1 | contig 12925 bp, 8 predicted proteins | sample N075metaG_FD_83503 | JGI IMG/M metagenome (GOLD analysis project Ga0114950, IMG submission 83503) | Deep subsurface microbial communities from Kermadec Trench to uncover new lineages of life (NeLLi) - N075 metaG | ecosystem: Environmental > Aquatic > Marine > Ocean trench > Sediment | place...
TAATTTTGGTGGACTGGTGTTTTCAACGAGCCTTCGATCAGAGCCCGCATTTTCGGTGTGAGGGTCTGCGAGACGGACTGTGCCCCTTTAAGTTGGTCTGTAACTAAAGGGCTTATATTTTGCATAGAGAGATGCTCTAAACAAGAAGCTTGCATTAATAAATAGTCGGGTTTAACCTGCTCCAGAAATCTCACCTGCGCCTCAACAGAATTGGTATTATTAAAACCTAGAAACGGGCCGGTGTTGAATAATCGCGTAAAGTAAGGCCAGGCAGAAAGCCTGAGCGCTTGACCATCCTTAAGATATGAGTGGTCAGGTCGTATTTTGGGCAATTCAATAAAGGGGCGAATCGAAGCCCAGCTACCCATAGGGTTATATCGATGCCATCTCAACTCTCGCTGTTTCAGCCATTGAAACATGGCTAAACTGGGTCGGCTGTGCCGTATAACAGTAGGTTGACCAGTGGTCCCTGAAGATTGTGTTGTCCCTGCTAGCGTATGACCCTGGGGCAAGTGCTCAGAAAGTAGCAGTTTGGTATTGTCTGTAACGTGACCCTTGTCTAAAGGCGAAATTGACTTCAATATCTCCGGGTCGCGGAGTTGATCTTCTGTAATACCCTGGTTACTGAAAAGGGTGCGGTAATAAGGAACGAAATTGAAACAGTGCTCTAATAGCTTATTCAGTGCTTTAGATTGCGCAAACTGGTGCTCGTCACTTGAGATAAATTCATTTTTCAGGAGTAACTTGTCAAAACGGGGTCCTCTATATTTTCTATTTAGAGTCCAGGTCGAAGCGGCCTCAATCTCTGCTTCAATACTTGTTGACATCAACTAATTCCGGCGATACACAATGGAAAGATACTAAAAGAATCGAGAATTTTATTTCTCCAATTTTTCTTCAGCCCGCTTTTCGATTTTTTCTACATTCACGGTTTTGTGGCCGTAATGAAATTAAGTCCCCAATTCATTACTACTTTCTGCGCTTATAGGAAGAACAAAAGGTATCTCCGCATTTGACAAATGTCCAGTTCTGTAAATTTTGAGCGGGATATTGGCCCATTATCGACGACAGCTCTTCCAGAATCCCAACAAAACTTACCGTTGGCCCTGGTGCGAACCGCTATTACTCTCCACAAACTCTTGCCGGCCTCTATCAGGCCGAGAGCAGCCGGTCAAATTTTGAAATCTATGAGGAAAGTAAAGTGAAATAAAGAATTTCATTTCTATTCAGCATTTTATTCCTAATCCCATCAATTGGCTTAACACAATGCCTTGAATCAGAGTCAATTTTAAATGTAAATCAAAAGACTCGAGTAAAAGTCATCGACAACAATTAGATGAGGGCCGTGATTTTCTTCAGCAGGGCACCAAGAATCAATAAACAACTCCATGCGAGAATTCAACTCAGGGCAATAAAGGGGACACTATATTTTTGCAGGCGTCCGAATTAATTTTCAGCCTCCAAGCGCTCTTCGACACGCGCACCCCGCATAATGTTGAGCATGCCGTAATTGCCTTCATGGCAGGCATATTCATAAACCTGACCTGCTACCTTGCTCATTGGTACGATTGCGGTAATCTTATCGGTGAATGTAGACGGGTCGTCGATAGTAAATTCATAATTCACCGTGTCATAGGCAATCCGAGTGAATTTCTCGGTGAGAACCATATCAAAGTTACTGCCTCTGCTTTGGAATGAGGATTGCAAGCCATTAAAGTTTCTGGTTTCAACAACCATGGTATTGCCTTCCCAATATCCTCGTGAATCACCGGACCAGAGCCTAATGTCGTCATTCAGCGCCGGTTTTTCAACCAGTGTCACGATACGGGCATCATGAATCATCTCCGTCATTATCACGAAGGTATCCTTGCCCTGAATTATCTGCAGGTTGTTGTTATACAGACTCGGTGTAAAAGGTGGGCCGGCATTAAAACCTACCATGCAGCGCTCGGATAATCCTCGATCTTCCGGGCCGTCTTTAGCGATACCACCTACAATGAAACGAACGGGTCGCTCGCCGGTAATATCCGGACCGAGGCCACCAGCTATTACCGGATTGCCCTCAACGGTTTCCGGAGCACGACCATCCAATGGATAGACTATGAGGGAAGTCCTGACATTGTCGCCGCGATTACCCATCTCAATCCAGAATGTGTTGTAGCCCACAGGAGTGGCGCCAGACGGCGGAGCGTCAGGATTGAAAACCAGTTCAGCTTCTTTAGCATCGGCTGCAGCTTCGGAGCGGGTCTGCCGTGCGATGGCTTCTTCTATTTGTTCCGAAGTCAGGAATTCCTGCGTGCCATAGCGTTCCGCACGCTGCATGGGAGTGCTTGAACTGAAATTCCAGACACCTTGTAAATCGGGCTGTCCATACTCAGTTCGAGGCACTACATATTCGCTATCTGATTGAGCTACAGCTATACCGCTTATTGCTGTAAGCATTGACATCATCAGTAAAATTTTGATTTTCATTGGTCGCCACCTCGGCTTGGTGAAGCTAATCAGTAAGAGTAAATGGGGTCAGAGTAAAAATACAGCAGTTTTTTCGCCGTCTTCCTTAGGGAACCTCTGATCAATTCTATGACTGCTCTGGCCTACAGCCAAGTATTGGGTTTGTCGCTGGTACTGTGTGGTACCGTAATTTTTATCGGCACAGTTGTTGATGCGGTTTCAGATCCATTAGTAGGAGGATTTTCACACGGACTACAAACCCGTTGGGGTCGCCGACACCCATTGATGTTGGCTACAGCGCTTCCACTGGGAATCTCTTTCTATTTGTTGTTTCAACCTCCAGAAAAATTATCAGAGATGCAATGATTTGCCTGGTTCACCGCAATGTATGTTGGTATGCAGTTGGGCAAGTCATTCTACTCTATTCCTCATATGGCACTGGATGCCGAACTCTCTGGCAACTACGAAGAGCGTACCTCAGTATTCAGTTGGAACTGGATGATGCAATACGTTGGTATGGCACTAATCGGCTTTTTCATCTTCCACAATAACAAGGGACACCTGTAACTTGCCATCCTAAGGGTCTATAGTTTCTACATTGCACGTGCCCTTATTAATTCTATACTCCCGGGGCACCATCTCCCAGATAGAACCTCAAAACTACTGGTTTTTGCTCTGACCGTTTTGATCCGCTTGACGCTGTCTTCCAAATCCCACACGATTACTGAAATAAAGCCATGGGTCGCTTAGTTCGAGCTCCAATATTTATCGGACCCAGCCACTCCCAAATCTCACTCCCAATACCGAAGGAATCGACTGAAATGGCCACTAAAAAAATAACTTTGCTTTTGTTTGCTCTCCTTCTGGGACAGCCCGCTTCGCTAGTAGCTCAGGTTGATCTCTCTTATTATTTACCCCCTGGGATTAACTACAATCCCGATATTCCCACTCCCCAAGCTGTGCTCGGTCATGAGATTGGCGATTGGCATGTTAACCACGACAAATTGGTTAATTATATGTACGTCATTGCGGAAGCATCTGACAGGGTTACGATTTCTGAATACGGTCGTACCTACGAGAATCGCCCGTTGCTTCTGTTGACAGTCACCTCACCTGGGAATCACCAGCGTATCGAGTCAATCAGGGAAACTCATTTACAACTAACCCAGAACAATTCTAATGAGGTCGATATCGAAAATCAGCCTGTGGTTGTCTGGTTAGGTCATAGCGTACATGGTAATGAGGCGAGTGGATCAAATTCATCATTGGTGACTCTCTATTATTTAGCTGCAGCGCAGGGGGCTGAAATTGAAAATATTCTAAATCAATCGGTTATCTTAATCGATCCTTCGATAAACCCCGACGGACTCAATCGTTTCGCCAGCTGGGTTAATTCTCACAAAAGTCAGAATCTGATTACCGACCCAAACAATCTCGAACACAACGAAGCCTGGCCCCGTGGTCGTACTAACCATTACTGGTTTGATCTGAATCGCGACTACATTCCAGTTCAACTACCAGAAACAAAAGGGCGCGTGGCCAGAATTCATCATTGGAAGCCAAACCTTTACACCGACCATCATGAGATGGGGACTAACTCCACTTTCTTTTTTCAACCAGGCGAACCCGATCGAGTCCATCCTTTGATACCCCAGGAGAACTACGCGTTAACAGAATCAATTTCAGAGTATTTTCAGGAAGCGTTAGATGAGATTCACTCGCTCTATTTTTCCAAAGAAAATTACGATGACTACTATCCGGGTCGTGGACCCACCTATGTCGATTTTAATGGCGGTGTTGCTGTTCTGTTTGAACAAGCCAGTGCCCGGGGTCATGCGCAAGAGAGCACAAATGGCATACTAACTTTTCCCTTCGCGATTCGAAACCATCATCGTTCGGCATTGGCTTCGGTAAAGGCTGCCTATGAGCTGCGCATCGAATTGTTAAATTATCAAAGAGACTACTATGGAGGTGTGCCAGAATTGGCAGCTGACGATCCGGTTAAAGCTTACCTGTTTGGTTCAGAGAAGGACCCTGCCAGGGCTTATCATTTGGCAGAAATCGTTAAACAACATGAGATCGATATCTACCAACTTAATGAAACTGTCCAGATAGGGGAGGACATTTTTTATCCCGGGACAAGTTATGTTGTACCAATGGATCAACGGCAGTATCGGTTAATTCACGCACTGTTTGAAATACGAAACAGTTTCGAAGACAGCATTTTTTATGATGTGTCGGCCTGGACCTTGCCTTTAGCATTTAATCTGGACTATCAGGCCCTCGATCGCCGTTCCTTTAATAACTCTTTGTTAGGAGAAGAAGTGACACTGAACACCTTTCCTCGGGGTGAGCTTGTTGGTGGTCGAAGTGATTACGCCTATGTTTTCGAAGTGCACGGCTACTATGCTCATCGAGCAATAAACAGGTTGCATACTGCTGGCGTTCGATTGAGAGTAAGCAATGGGGAATTCACCGATGCGACTGGCAACGAATTCGCAATGGGCTCCATTGTCATTCCCATGGGCCTTCAAGATGTGCAATTGGACCGGATTCATGATCTGGTTGAAACAATCGTCAGTGAAGATGCTATCGACGTCTATGGATTGGCTACTGGCAGATCTTCATCGGGGCCTGATCTCGGTAGCCCTTCTTTTAATACCTTGGAAAAACCGGAGATTTTAATTCTGGCCGAGGGCGGCATATCTGGATATGAAGTAGGGCAAGCCTGGCATCTTTTGGATACTCGTTTCAACATGACCCCTTCACTGGTGTCGGTGGACAGATTCAATACTCTCAATATCGACAAATACAACACAATTGTTTTATTGGATGGAAACTATAGCGACGTATCAAACGCGGCGCTCGAAAGACTAAAAGACTGGAATACAAAAGGAGGCCTGATTATCGCCACTAAACAGGGATCGAAATGGCTGGCCGATTCGGAAATAACAAATATCACTTTTTCCTCCGTTACGCCTGCTGAATCGGACAGTACTAGATACAGTGACTTTGAGCAAATTACTGGTTCTCGGGTTATTGGTGGCAGTATATTCAGGGCGGAATTGGATATTAGCCACCCCCTAGGCTGGGGTTTCTCCAAGTCCGAAGTCCCCTTATTTAAGCGAGGAGTTCTCATCATGGACAAGGCTGAGAATCCTTTTGCGAATCCATTGGTATATTCATCAGATTCGCTGTGGAGTGGTTATGTGCCTGAAGAGACTTTACCGCTAATAAACAATTCGGCAGCAGTAGTCATCAGTGCAGCGGGAGCGGGAATTTCGATTAGCTTTGCGGACGATCCAAATTTTCGCGCCTTCTGGTATGGCACCAATAAATTATTTTTGAACAGTTTGTTTTTTGGCAGATTGATTAATAGCGCTTCGGCAAGGTAACGGCCAATTGGGCTCAGTGAGCTAATAAGTCCAGGGTGATATGAGACTAGTTTTTTCTAATGGCGATACCTCTACGAACTGTCGGATCCAGCACGCCGTTATCGAGGACAACTCCGCCATTAACGAGCACATACTCGATACCAGTGGACGCTTGGGTTGGATCCACGTAGGTTGCCTGGTCCAGGATCGTATCTGGATTAAACACAGTAATGTCAGCATCAGCACCAACTCGAATGCGTCCCTTGTTTGCCATTGCCGGGACAAATGCCTCAAGGCGCTTCGCGGGCTCTATTGTCATACGCCGAAGTGCGTCCATTAGAGGGATAATCTGTTCTTCTCGTACGTATTGGCCTAATACCTTGCTGAAAGACCCGGCACTGCGTGGATGCCCCGCTCCATCGAGAATTCGTCCATCACTGGCAATCATAGTCAACGGATGTCGAAGTGCCGTGCGTGTCATTTCTTCGGTACGGCTGAAGCTGATCATGCGTCCACCTGCCTCTCGGTATCTGGCAAAACTTTCGCGAGTCAATCGCTCTCCAGTTGCTACCCACATTTGTCGACCAAAACGATCTTCTTCCCAAGTCTCCCAGTTGTCGAATAGCGCAGAGGCAATGTCAGAAGCACTGGCCTCGTACGGATACATCTCTGTCGTCACATCCTGTCCTGTGTCTCTGGCAGCTTGAATAATGGCAAGGAATTCACTGATTGAAGATCCCCCGCTGGAATTGGCATGAACAATATGCAGAGGCGTACCAGCATTATTAGCACTGGTGATAATTTGCTGTAAACCTTCTAAGCCCCCACGTGTGTGAATATGGACGCTGGCTTGAGTTTCGGCAGCAATGGCGAGCATCGCTTCAAATTCAGCCTGAGTTGCCGCCGGCGTATAGGCAAGTCCAAACCCCATTGCAACAGCGCCTTCGGCCAAACCCTGTCGCATCATCTCCGCCATGCGATCCATAATTTCCGGCCCGGCGATCCCACTCCCGCCAGGACCCGTAGGTAAGAAGCGACCTTCATCCCCAAAAAGTGCCATACGAACAGGGATATGACCGATGCTGATTCCATAATTTAACACCTGGCCACCGGCCCGTTCGTTGTACCAATCTGCTACTTTGGCCGTGCCGACTTCAAGTTCAAATGCTGAAGTCACGCCATCCTGAACCATCAAGCGATAAGCTTCTTCAGACTGGCCGTGTTCATGTAAATCTACGAATCCAGGAGCAATCACCAGGCCAGTCGCATTGATTGTCCGTTTCCCCTCAAGCTCTTGCTCTGAGATGGAAATGATACGACCTGCAAGAATTCCTATGTGCCGTATCGCGTCCAGACCTGATTCTGGATCCATAACGCGGCCATTATTGATGACGAGGTCAAACTCATCCGATGCGGCCATACTGAATAAGGGAATTAGGGCAATTGTAATTATGCCCGGTAAAGAATATATATACTTAAGCACCGCTGATCTCTCCTAAGGAAATCTGAACGTCTGTTTTACCGGACATACCAGATTTTGTCTATCTGAGTGGCGGAATTTCAATACGAGAGAAGGGGACACTCGCAACTTAACTCGCTCTATCAAGTTTTGGTAGGTTTGAAATACGGCTTTAAGTTGTTAAGTTGTGAGTGCCCCCCTACTTTCCGCAACATGGTCAGATATGAAATTTCCGAATCATCTCAACACCATGGCTTTTGCTGTTGCCGGTTTTGCCATTGCCACCTACTCCGGAATGGATGTGGTAATGAAGGGATTGTCCCTGGAGATCGGTGCCTACAATGCGATGTTATGGCGTAGCATCATTTCCGTTCTACTTGCTGGATTGCTTTTTCTTTGGAGTCGACCCACCTGGCCTGCCGGGGCCGCTATTCGATTACATGTCTGGCGCGGTTTAATCGTTTCAATTATGGCTTTCCTGTTTTTCTGGGGCTTGAAGTATCTCCCTGTAGCCGAAGCAATAGGCTTGACATTCATTGCTCCTTTGATTGCACTCTATTTAGCGAAAGTGCTTCTGCATGAGAAAATCGGCCAGAAGTCTGTGGCGGCTTCTTTGATTGGTTTGCTCGGTGCTGTGGTAATCGTCACCGGGAGACTCAGCGGCGAGTATAACGAGGAAATAGGTAAAGGCATTGCGGCGATTTTAATGTCAGCGGTTCTATACGCCTACAATTTGATATTACTGCGTCAGCAGGCGCTAATTGCCGGCCCGTTTGAAATTGCATTCTTTCAGAATTGCACCGTTATCTTTTTGTTCGGTTGTTTAGCGCCCTTTTTGGCAGTGGTCCCTACACTCACGTTATTGCCAAATCTTGCTGGCGCGGCGTTGCTTGGCGTCATCTCACTGCTAATGATGTCCTGGGCCTACGCCAGAGCTCCGGCCAACGAGCTTATACCGGTCGAATATACCGCGTTTATCTGGGCGGCATTGTTTGGTTGGCTGGTGTTTGGCGAACAAGTGACGCTTACAACAGTAATGGGCACCGCGTTAATAGTCGTTGGCTGCCTTGTCTCAGCCTGGCAACGACCCGACAATGTCGATCATGTCGAGGCAACTGCAGTCTGATTTTTCCTACCGGGTTCTGTAGGGAGGGCGGTTAGGCGAGAGTAGGGGACACTCACAACTTAACTTGCTTTATCAGGTTTTGGTTGGTTTGAAATACGGCTTTAAGTTGTTAAGTTGTGAGTGTCCCCTACTTTCCTAATTAAAATGTCCCGGTAATCTTCAGCGAGGTGACTACTCCCCGAGTGCTGCAACGATCTTCGATTTCTTCGAGTATCCCAGCTGCACGACGTCCTATGAAACGGGTACGTACACGACACTGCTCGTTATTGGTCAGATCACGGGCATCGAGACGAAAGCTGGTTCCATTGGGACTTATCCACTCAGCAAATACGGAAACATTTGGCTCACCGGTCAAATCTAGCACATCGTCGATGTCGTAAATTTTTTCGTTACCGTCGAATCGATTGCTCCAGCTACCGCCCCAGTTCAGACTCCATTCGGGTACGTCATGTCGAAAACTCAGCGTCCACCGACCGCGGCCATAGTGTGCGAATCGCCGGTCCTCTCCAGTGAACGGATCAGTAACTTCCGAATCCTGAACACTCCAATTTGATGTTACCAGTAAGTTCGGCATGTCGATCATGTGCATTCTTACGCTGGCATTAATGCGCAAACCGTACATTTCTCCGTCGCCGATATTGCCATTGGCAGATTGCAAATCGTCTTCCGAAGTTGATACGTCAAAACGCTCGATCACGTCGTGATGATCGTGATAAAACAGGTTGGCATCAATCACACCAGCATCATCGGGTAAGCGGTACTCGGTTTTAAAGTCGTACGCCCAATACCACTCTTGTTTTAAATTAGAGTTGCCGGCAAAGGTATTCGAATCTTCGTCCTGGTCATCTGTAGCGGCAACAAAATCGCTGAAGCGAAGTTGATTCACGACTTTCTCGACAGAACCTCTTAATTGTAATGCAGGGGTTACATCGAAGCGAAAATCGACTTTTGGTTTGATGAAATCGAAATCACGCTTGTTATAAACATCTCCTTTCTGCTCGATCTCTGAATACTCATACAGCAATGTGCTTTCTAATGACATGCGGTTATTGAAAATCCAGTTGTGAATAACGAAGGGCTCGTAACGGGTTTCCTGTACAGTGGAATTGGCGTTGGACACATCTACCGGAACAAGCCCACCAAATTCTGGCGAAGTAGTTCCCTCAGAGTCCAGAAGACCCAGAGCGAGATTTGAATCAAGGGTAGTTACTGCCCGCTCGGCACCAAATTCGATATCCTGCTGGCTAAAAATGTCCATTGTGTAAGAACTACGCACAATTTCTTCTTCGGTAACACTGCCCGATTTCAGAAACAGGTTTTTCTCCAAGCTGCCATCATCAAGAATATCGTAGCGCTCTCTGGTGGAATCCCGATTATCCTGGTTTAACACAAACAGAATCTTGAACCGATTACTGTTTTCGAAAAAGTATTCGTAGTCGCCACCTATTTCCCAGTTATCCTGCTCACCCGGAATATCGTTATACTGGTTGAGTACCGTATTAGGCATCGCGGTGAAATCGGTGGTTGATCGTGTCGTTTCGGTCGGGTTGTCATTCTGTGAGAAGAGCGCATTGAAACGCGCACTGGATCGATCACTGATTTCATAACCAAGGTTTGCCGTCAGATCGTAACTGGTCTGTTCAGTTACACGGTCTTCGATCACCCGATCGTTTGGCGAGAAGTCACCGAGTATACTGTCTTCTTCGCTCTCCTGATGGCTATAGCGCGGTTCGGCAACAGCACTAAGGACGAAATTGAATCCACCTATTTGATCAGAATAAGACAGGTTGGCACCGGGCTGGGTATGCCCGTCTCGATGGTAGTCTGCATTTAACTGGTACTGAATCGAAGAATTGGCCAGCTCCTCAAAGGTGACAATATTAACGACCTGGCCGCTGCCGCGTACATCCAACTCACCGGAAGTACCGCGAATTATTTGAATATAGTCGACCTGGTCGGCCGTAATGCGACTCAGGATTCCACTGGTCTGATTATTCTTACCAGCGGTACGCTTTCCGTTAATGAGAATCTCACTTGATCCACTACCGCTGCCGAAACCGCGACCGCCACCACCGCCACCACCACCGCGAAATCCCCCGCTACTGCTGGACCCGCCGCCCGTAGTTGATCCGACACCGGGTATGCGGTCCAGCATATCCTTGGCCGTCACCGGTGCATAATCAGCAAAGTAGGTACTTGGATAAGTTACGGTTGAGTCATCTTCAGCAATCTGGGCGACACCCTGGCTGGAGATGCTGGCGGAACACAGCAAACACAGAGTCGGCAGGTAATACTTCTGGAATCTTGACTTCATAATATCAGGGGGCCAAATAAATGAATTAGGGTTAATCCGGGATTGGTACGCATTCAAGGATAGAATATGACCACAAAGACCGGTATTTCACCACAATTTGTCAAAATTCGTAACAAGTTGGGCTGTGTTGCTTTAGTGGGACGCGTGCAACTTAGCCAACGAATGGCCTAAAGTTGCTAAGTTGCAGGCGTGCCTAGTATTCTAGACAATAATTTTTCTGAAGAGAGATAGTAAATTGGTCACTGCAACCCATCCTATTAGAAGAACTAAGATCAAATTTTTCGGCTTTATGTCAGCATTACTGATCTTGTCTGCCTGTACAGATGAAAACGTCGAATGGATTGATATTCCACTGGCGGATAATGTTTATTATGACTCAGAACCTGAATACCGCTCAGATACTGTCGAAATACCCTTATTCGCTAACTCTGATCTGGAGTACATGTTGGACATGCGTAAAGGGCATTCAGTTGCATACAGTTGGAAAGCAGTTGATTTACAAAACCCGGAGTCACTGTTAGCTGAGTTTCATGGCCATACCATTAGGACTTCTGAGGAACCAGGCGATGTCATGTTTTATAAGCAAGGCCGTGCTGACTCTTCCAGTGGTTATCTAGTGGCACCCTTTGACGGTGTGCATGGATGGTACCTGTCCAACGAAACCAATAGTGACATAAGTGTTTTCTTAACCCTCTCGGGTTTCTACAAAATCCCCTGAGCTCTTGGAACACACGCTACTTAGCAACCGATGGGTCTTGAGTTGCTAAGTTGCAGGCCTCTCTGGTGTTCCTAACCACAAGCTGAGAAAAGCTCGGTTCTCACTTCTACACCTTTGGCGGCCAGTAACGCCTGGTCAGCGCAAGTCACGCCAGTGAACCGGAGCTCGACAATGTCTCCTGCTCCGATCCCGCTATTGTTAAGTAGAGGTTGGATGTTGCTGAGGTCGGGGTTGTAGCGCAGGTCGAGTCTCGACAGGTTCGTAAGTCCACTCAGCGCGCTGAGGTCGGTGATCGAGTTACCGGTGAGTTCGAGGTTTTGCAGCGTCGTAAGCCCTGCCAGTGGACTCAGGTCGGTAAACAGGTTGCCAGCCAGGCGAAGTTCTATCAGGTTAGTGAGTCCACGCAGCGGCCTCAAGTCACTGACCTCCTGGGTGTGGACGTTGAGATCGGTCAGCTTTGTCAGCCCTGCCAGTGGACTGATGTCGGTGATCGCGTTAGTAAAGAGTAGCCCTCGGGCTCCCCTATAATCTCTTGGTACTTGACCGCCGATGAAATCCCCATGTCTGTGGATGCGTAGGACTGTCAGTTCTGTAAGCCGCCTTAACGGGCTGATGTCACCAAGGGGATTTTCACTGAGGAATAGGCTCGTCAACTTCGTCATTCCACTCAACGCCGTGAGGTCGCTGATCCAGTTAGTGTGGAGGTTGAGGACAGTGAGGTTTGTGAGCCCCCTCAGATCGCTGATGTCGCTGATGCCTCTGTTGTTGAGAGTGAGGCGCGTCAGGCCAGTGAGATTTTGAATTCCGGCGAGGTTTTGGAACACATGATCAGGGTCTGGCCAACTCGGCGACCCGGATACCGAACGCACAGGACCAGGTCCGGAGGCTGACAGTGTCGTCAGCTCGGTGACCAGGCTACAAGTAAGTGCATCCCCTGGGCCGATTGATAGCGCATCACGCACTGCCACTTCCAAAACAGCATCGGCAAAAGACGCAATGGCTTGCGAGTTGTTACTGCAGAGTTCACCGGGTTCGAGTTTCTGCTGCGCTTGTACTTCGCTAGTTGTCAGCCCGATGAAAATGACGAGAAAGACGAGTGTAGGGAAGAGTATTGAAGTGACGATGCGATTCATCTTTTTTACTCCTGGAATTCTATTATTAAGAAGGATGCAAAAACTGACTACGAACACGGTACCAAATTACTCGCAGTATACGCAAAAATTCGTCCTTGTTGCGAGGACGTTCTAGGGACGCCTATCATTGACAAGATTGCTGTCACAGGTTTAGTCTTGCTCATCGCTAATCATCAAGGATTCAACTAATGAATAATCTGAGACTTTTAATAATTTCCTTTGCGACTCTCGTGTTGAGCTCAATGGCAATCGCGGGTGATGAAGGATATACAGCCGGCCAGGCGTTCAAAACCATGCTGACTCTGGAAGGTACCTGGACTGGGGATGCGGTGGTTGTTCCAGTCGGGCAA
>Ga0114950_10003056_pt1 | contig 12920 bp, 12 predicted proteins | sample N075metaG_FD_83503 | JGI IMG/M metagenome (GOLD analysis project Ga0114950, IMG submission 83503) | Deep subsurface microbial communities from Kermadec Trench to uncover new lineages of life (NeLLi) - N075 metaG | ecosystem: Environmental > Aquatic > Marine > Ocean trench > Sediment | place...
CGGGTCGGCCAGCGGGTCGTTCGAGCCGGTGGCGCGCTCCCCAGCGAAGAACATCCGCTCGAGCTCGAGCTGGGAGACGTGGAAGACCCGGCCGTGGCCGCGTGCTTCGCGCAGGGTCTCGATGTCCCGCGTGACCGCTTCGCGCAGCGTGTCGTCGCGGAAGAACGCGGCGGCGCGCGACAGGTGATGGAGCTCGTCTCCGGTCGGGAACAGCCGCCCCACGATCATGTCGCCCTCGCGCCGGTGGCCGGCGCCCTCCGGATCGGACACGAGGTACTCACCGAAGCCCACGATGTCGCGCAGCCACATGCCGGAGGTGTCCTGGAGGCCCGTCACGACGAAGATGCCCGTGAAGCAGTTGAGGAGCGCGTGCTCCTCGCGCTCGGGGTCCTCGCTCGAACGGGTCCGCCAGGCGGGCAGGAGCAGCTCGACGGGCGAGCCGTGGAGGGTGCGACTGATGCGCTCGAGCACGAACCACTCGACGTGCCGGCGGCCCGCGAGCAGGATCTCGCGGGCGTCGCCTGAAGGCGGGCCGGCGGGGTAGAATTCGGCCCGGCTGTGCTCGAACTCGGCGTCGAGCGCGGGATTCTCGCGGACGAGCGCGAGGAAGGTCTCGAGACCGCGATCGATGGCTTCCTGGGGGGCGGCAGGCATGGGCTCGGCGCCTCTGCGCCGGGATTATTCTAGCGCGGCGACGCCGGAGACCACCGGGCGCGTTGGGAAAGGGGTCCGACTCCGCCCGCCTGGAGGCGAGTGGCCTTCCCAGATCAGAGCCGGTCCGATGCTCTCGCTCGGCACTTGCCCCGAGTTGGGTTTTTTTTGGAAGGCGGGCGGTAGAATCGAGCCTCTGTTCCGCAGTATTGAATCACCATGAACGAAGCGATCCTCCAATCTGTTTCCGAGGCTGTCTCCGAGCCCGGGTTCCCGCTGCGCTGGATCGACATGGTCGGCCTGGGCCTCGTCGCGCTCTTCGTCGTGCTCGGCCTCGTGCGCGGGCTGTGGTGGCAGGTCATCCGACTGCTGGGGGTCGTGGCGGCGGTCGGGCTCGCACGGACCCTCACGCCGCGGTTCACGCCGACGGTCGCGGAGAGCTTCCCTGAGCTCTCCGCCTCGACCACCTACGGGCTCGTCTGGTTCGCCTTGTTCGTGAGCGGGCTCGTCGTCGCCAGCCTGCTCGGGCTGATCGGCAAGCGCGCCCTCGAGGCGATGCAGCTCGGCCTCGTCGACCGGGTTGGCGGCGGCCTGGCCGGGGCCGTCACGGGCCTCCTGTTCCACGCCGCGGTGCTCGTCGTGCTCTGCGGGCTCGGGACCGAGGCGTGGACGGAACGGACCATGGAGGGCACGAAGAGCGCTGTCCTGCTCGACACCCTCGCGCGCCGGGCGCCCCTGATCATGGACGTCCAGGCCGCCGAGCGCGTCGCGCCCTGGGCGTTCGCGGAGGACTCCGGATCGGGCGGGTGAGGGCTGGCGCCGCCCCCACCGAAGCCGTAGGCTCGAGTCTCGAACGTGCGAGTGTACGCGGGGAACCAGGTGTGAATCCTGGACGGTCCCGCCACTGTGAGTTGCACGGGCGCGCGCCCACAGGAAGTCCCCCAGGGGACCTCCGGGTCACTGGGGATCCTCCCCGGGAAGGCCGGACGCGCTGCTCCATGTGACGAGTCAGGAACCCGGTGCAACTCGCTGGACAACCGGCCTCGGTCGAAGGTACGGATCCCAGGTTGGGTGAGCATCGCTCGTCGCTCCCGGGAGGCCGGGGCTGGTCCTTCTGCGGACTACAGACTGGATGACGACATGCGACACACGCCCTTCGTCGCGGCCCTGATCGGGCTCGCGCTCACACCCTCCCTCACCGCCCAGAACCTCGTCGGTGACGGCTTCGAGATCACCGGGAACCTTCCCGTGCCCGTGTTCTCGCAGTTCGCCTACCGCGCGGACGGCAGCTACTTCCAATACTCCTCGGACTTCGCCACGGGGCAGCACTTCGAGCTCCATGCGCCGGACGGCACGCTGCTCGCGGACCTCGGCGGCCCCGGTGTGGACACGTTCCCGAGCTTCGCGATCCTCGACCCGACGGAGACCTTCGCCCTCGTCGGCGAGAGCGGCACGGGCGACATCATGACCGTCGACCTCGCGGGCGGCGGCTTCAGCGTGGTCGCGAACCTCGCCTTCAACTACGCCGCGGCCTTCACGCCGGACGGCAGCCAGGTCTACGTCAGCGCGGCCTCGGGCGCCGCGGGCAACGACATCACACGCCTCGACGTCGGCGCCTGGCTCCCGGTCACCACCGCGACCGTGTCCGGGTTCTCGGGCCCCGTCGCGATCGACGCCGCCGGCGACCTGTACTACGGGACGACCGGCGCGGCCGAGGTCCTGCGCTGGACCAAGAGGCAGCTCGACAGCGGGATGTTGCTCGGCGAGACCGACGCGACCGTGTTCGCCTCCGGCTTCTCGGGCATCCTCGCCATGGACTTCGACCCGCTCTCCGGGCACCTGTTCCTGACCGACAACAACTTCAACCCCAGCATCGACGACAAAGTCGTCGAATTGGACGGTCAGGGCGCGGTGGCGGACATCGTGGTCGAGGGCGAGTTCGGCGTCACCCTGGGCGGCCTGGACCTCGTCGCTGGCGGCGGGCGGGCCACGTTCCACGCCTACCAGCCGACGAACGTCGCCCTCCACTACGACAACACGGACTTCAATAGCTTCACCACGGGCCGCCTGACCATCGAGCCGAAGCGCGCGACCATGACGATCGCCGGTCCGCCGAGCGGCCCCGGCGCGATGACGCTCACGATCACGGACGCCAAGCCCAACTCGGCCGTGCTGATCCTATGGGGCAGCCAGTTCGACTACGTCCCGGTCGAGCTCCAGTTCGACATCGGTTGGGGCGCCCCGTTCCACTCGGCCCTGCCGCTCGGAAGCATCCGGCGCGGCCAGTTCAACACGCCCACGGACAGCCAGGGGACGGCGGTGTTCCAGTACTGGGACGCGGGCCTCCTGCACGGAACCCTGGTCTTCCAGGCCCTCGTGCTCGAGCCCACGACGGCGCCGATCGGCTCGTCGACGGCAGTCCTCAACTGAGACCGCGCGCGGGGCGTCTCGCCCGCATCGCACGGGGCGCCGCCGTCATCGGGCGGCGTCCCGCGCCAACCACTCGGCCGGGAGGGACAGCGTCAAGCGCCCCTCCCCCACCGCGAGTCGCGCGCCGGGGAGGCGCTCCGTGACGAGCGGAGCGATCCGCGCCACGGAGTCCCCGGCCGGCGCGGAGAGTTGCACGCCGCCCTCGGCGGTGCTCGCGAGCGACCATTCGAGCGGTTCGCCCGGAGCCAGGTCATCGGCGGCCGAGAGCAGCAGCGCCCCGAACGACCACGCGACCTGCCAGCCGTCGAGCACCTCGGGCGCCAGCGCCGGCGGCGCGAGTCCCACCCCGTGCAGCTCGCGGCCCTTGCGCCGGAGGGCGTCGGCCAGGACCTCGAGCACGATCGCGATGCCGCGCGGCTCGCGACGCTCGAGCACGAGGTTCGCGCCGCCCGCGGAGGCGAGCACCGCCATCAGCCAACCGAGGTCGTGGGCGGTCTGGGAGGCCGTGCCGAGGTCATCCGAGCGCGAGAGCGCGAGCTCCTCGCCGCCCTCGATGCTGAGCAACGCGTTGAGGCCCGACAGCAGCTGCGTCGCCCCGGCCAGCTTGTGCAGAAGCACGGGTAGGAGCGCGACCACGAGCGGGTCCGAGCTCCGGAGGGCTGCCGAGTCACCGTCCACGGGTCACCGCCGAATCGGGGCCGCCGCCCGCCCGCAGCCGGCTCCGAAGGAGTGGGGTGGTACCAGGAAGGGGACTTGAACCCCTACTCCCTTGCGGGAAATGGATTTTGAATCCATCGCGTCTACCGATTCCGCCACCCTGGCACGCGCGGCGGAGTGTAGTGCGATAGGAGTCGAAAGCAAGCGCGGCGCGCCGGCCTGGCGGCCGCGTGGGGCGGGTCACGGCGCGCATTCCCGCGCCTGCTCGAACGCGACTCCGATCCCGCGCCCCACCCCGCTCGCGACGGCGGTGTAGGCGAGCCCGGCGAGGATGCCCGGGCCGAACGCGTCGACGCCGTACGTCTCGTGGGTGAGGCGCAGGACCTCGCCGGTGCCGCCGAAGATCACCGTCTGGTTCGAGTAGAGGCCCGGGATCCGAATGGAGTGGATCGGGACGTCGCGCGCGTCGCCGGGGCGGGCGGCGGCGAGTTGCCAGGCCGTGTCGGCGGCCGTGCCGGAGGGGGCATCGCGCTTCTTGTGGTCGTGCTCTTCCACGATCTCGACGTGGGGGTAGTGGCGCACGGCTTCGAGCGCGAAGCGCTGTTGCAGCCAGACGCCGAGGCAGAAGTTCGGGACGACCAGGCCGCCGAGCCCGCGTTTCCGGGCGTCTGCGTCGAGCGCCTCGCTCTCGGCCTCGCTGACGCCGCTCGTGCCGATGAGTGGGCGGACGCCGCAGGCGAGCATCGCGTGCCCGTTGCTCGCGCCGCTCCCGGCGACGGTGAAGTCGATCGCGACGTCGGCGCCCGAGGAGCGCAGGCGCTCTTCGAGCGGGTCCCCGCTGGCGACGAGAGCCGCGACCGCGAACCGCTCGTCCGCTGCGATCAGGCCCTGGGTGAACGTCCCCATTTTTCCGCGCGCGCCGACGATCGCGACGCGGATCGGCTCACTCACCATGGCCGGTTCCTTGCCCTTCCGAACCCGTGCGCGCGAGCGCGAGGGAGCAGATTTCGAGGCACATCTCGCGGAACGAGACGCCCGTCGCGCCGGCGGCGAGCGGCAGCAGGGAGCGCGCCGTAAGGCCCGGCAGGGTGTTCGCCTCGAGCACGACGGGCGTGCGCGGCTCGGTGTCCGGGACGATGAAGTCGACGCGCGCGTAGCCCTCGCAATCGGCCGCGAGGTACGCCGTTCGCGCCGCCTGCTCGACGCGGTCCGCCAGCTCGGGCGGGAGCTGCTCGGGCGGGCACACTTCGACCGCGCCGCCCTCCGCGTACTTCTCCGTGTAGTCGAAGAACCGCCCTTCGCGCGGCGTGATCTCGACGACGGGCAGGCTCGTCGGCGGGGTGCCCCTGTTCCCGAAGACAGCGCACGTGACCTCCAGCCCCTGGATGGAGCGCTCCACCAGCGCGTCGTCCCCGGTGGCGAACACGCGCTCGACCGCGGCGGCGAGCCCCGCGGGCTCCGCGACGCGGAACGTCGCGACGGACGAGCCGCCGCACCGGGGCTTGACGTACCAGGGTCCCCCGGCGCGGGCAAATTCCTCGAGCCCGCGCCGGCCCTGGGCGCGCCAGTCGGCCGGCTTCACGAGCTGCCCCGGCGCGACGCGGAGGCCGGCGTGCGCGAAGAGCAGCCGCGCCAGGTGCTTGTCCATGCACCGCGCCGATGGAAGGTGCGGAGAGCCCGTGAAGCGCCTGCCCGCGAGCTCGAGGAAGGCCTGGACGCGCCCGTCCTCGCCCTCGCCGCCGTGCAGCCCGAGGAAGAAGAGCGCGTCAGCCGGCAGGCGTTCGAGCGCCGCGGCCGGCGGGATCGCTTCGCCGGCGACGATCCAGCGCCCGGCGGAGCTGATCTCGACGCTGGTCACCGAGGCCGGGGGCGGCTCGCTCGCGAGCGCCGCGGCGACCGCTCGCCCGGAACGGATCGAGACCTCGCGCTCGGCGGAGGTGCCCCCGTACAGGACGACGACCGACGTCCGGGCGAGCGCGGCCGCGGGACCCGGCGCCTCCCACCCGGTCCAGTGCGCGCGGCCGGTCATCGGTACAGGTGGCCGCTCCTGCGGATCTCGGGGCGCGCGGGCATCCGCGCTCGGAACGACGCGTGGTCCTCGGCGAAGCGCGGGTCGACCTCGACCAGCGGGTGCCCGTGCTCGTCCGTCGGCGGCGGCTCGCCGCCGGCCGCCTCGATCCACCCGGCGAACATGCGCGTGAGGTCGCGCCGGGTCGACAGCGGCGAGTCGGCGCCCTCCGCGTTCTTGACGGGGCTGAACTCGAGTGCGCGATCGACCTCGAGCGAGACGGTGCGCTCCGCGTGGCCGAGCGCGTCGAACACGAACGTCTCGAACTTGACGCCGTCCACCTCGATGGTCGCGCCGCTCTCGTCGACGACCTGCATCCGCTTGCGCGCGACGTGCCAGGGCAGGCGCAGGCCGTCCCCGGTGAGCTCCTCGATGAATCGCCGGTCGAGCATGTGCGAGGCAGTGTTCCCAGCCCGGAAGAGGAGCGCGCCGCTCGCGTCCCGCGCGTTGCGCAGCTCGTCGGGCAGGTCGGAGTACTCGATGCAGCCGAGCTTGCCGTCGACCCGGCCGATCACGCCCACCTTCTCCGCCGCGTCCCGTTTGGCGACGGTCTTGTTCGACATCATCGCGCCCTCGATGAGGTGCAGTCCGATGAACAGGGGATCGGCCGGGCGCCCGAGCGGGTTGTCGACCTGCAGGTAGCTGAAGCACTCGATGCCGCGCTCCCGCGCATGCTCGAGCGAACCGGACGCGGCGAGCGCCGCGAGCGTTCCCCCGTGGCCGTTCGGTGCGAGGAAGAGCGCGCCCTTGGCGCTCATGAGGATGCGCCCACTCGTGTCGAGGGCGGGCAGCATGGCCTGCGTGAAGAACCGGACGTTGTCCGCGCCCAGATCGAAGTGATCGTGCTCGGCGAAGAAGGCGCGCGTCGGCGCGTCATTCGTGTCCGAGGTCATGATGTACCACGTGGGCGCCGCCCCGTAGCGGTCCCGTGCGGCGAGCAGGCGCCGGGCGTGCCATTCGAACAGGCTGCAGCCGCTCACGGGCCCCACCGGGAACATGCCCTTCGGACCCTCGAACCCGAGCCGCGAACCCTGACCGCCGGCGACGAGGACGTAGCCGACGAGCCCCGCCGAGAGAGCGTCTTCGCCGCGCCGAATCGCATCCTCGGCCTGGCGCGTCGCGCCGGCGTCACGCTCGAGCGGAAAGAGCTCGGGGGGCTCGCAGCGCGGCAGGGGGGCGTCGGCCGCGGTCGGTGTGAGGAGCCCACGCAGCTCGCCCAGGAGCTCGAAGTCGATGCTCTCGAGCTGGCGCGAGAGGCGCTCCCGCCCGCTCTCGTCGAGCGCCTCCCAATGGGCGAAGACGTGCCCCTGGCCCTCGGACTCGAAGAGTCCGCGGAGGTCGGCTAGCTCGGACGCGGTCATGGCTCCATCTGGATCCCGGCGCGAACCGTTCCGTGCGCGAGGAACAGGGCCCGCACGACGGCTTCAGCTCGAGACGGGCTCGACGGAGAGGTTCTCGAGGATCTGCTCGTTCAGGCGGACGAGCGCCTCCAACCGGCGCTCGAGCATCACCTGCCGCTTCACCAGTTTCTCGACGATCGGCGGCAGAAGGGCCTCGCGCGTGTAGTTGTTGATCATGTTGATGATCTCCGCGCGGTCGGCGTCCGGGAGCTTGTGGAAGTGGTAATGGAACTTGTCCTCGAGGATCTCCTCCGTGATGTGCAGGCATTCGGTGGTGATCTCTTCGGCGCTCTTCTTGTCGTGTTCGGCGCGGAACACGTCGAGCTTGTACTGGTGAAGCAGCGCCTTGAACTTCTTGTGCACGTACGGCTCCTTGGTCGCGTGGTGAGGAGAGCGGCTGGCTCGGCCCAGCCCGGAATTCAATTGTAGACGCAGCGCCGGCGCTCGGGTGGGCGGGCGATCAATCCGGAACGCCGATGCAGATCGAGACGTTGTGGCCCCCGAACCCGAGCGAGTTGGAGAGGGCGTTGCGGACGGTCATCTCGCGGGCATCGCCCGGGACGTAGTCGAGGTCGCACTCGGGGTCGGGCGTCGTGTAGTTGCGCGTGGGGTGCACCTGCCCGTGGTACACGGCGAGCGCGGTCACGACCAGCTCCACGGCGGCCGAGGCTCCCAGGAGATGCCCGATCATGGACTTCGTGGAGGAGATGGCCAGTTTCTTCGCGTGGTCTCCGAACACGAGCTTGATGGCCCGCGTCTCGATCGCGTCGTTGTACTTGGTGCTCGTACCGTGCGCGTTGATGTAGTCGACGTCCTCCGGGGCGACGCCCGCGTGGCGCAGGGCCTCGCGGAACGCGCGCGCGGGTCCCAACCCGTCCTCGCGCGGCGCCGTGATATGGAAGGCGTCGTCGGTCGAGCCGTAGCCCTTGACCTCGGCGTAGATGCGCGCGCCGCGCTTCTTGGCGCGCTCGTACTCCTCGAAGACGAGCAGACCGCTCCCCTCCCCCATGACGAAACCGTCGCGGTCGAGGTCGAAGGGGCGCGAGGCGGCACCAGGATCATCGTTGCGGGTGGAGAGGGCCTTGGCGGAGGAGAAGCCGGCCATCGAGAGCTTCGTGGTCGCCGACTCCGCCCCCCCGGTCAGGACGACGTCGGCGTCGTCCCACTGGATCGCGCGCCAGGCCATGCCGATCGCATGGCCGGCGGACGCACAGGCGCTGACCGTCGTGAAGGTCGTGCCGAGGAAGCCGTGGCGGATCGCCACCTGGCCGCTCACCGCGTTCGCCATGATGCGCGGGATGAAGTGCGGGCTCACCCGCCGCGCCCCGCGCTCGAGCATGGTGTCGTACTGCTCCAGGATGCCCGTGATGCCACCGATACCGGTGCCGAGGATCGAGGCGTAGCGCGTCCGGAGCTCCTCGTCTTCCTCGCGGATGTCCTCCAACCCGGCGTCGCGGAGGGCTTCGTCGGAGGCCATGAGCGCCCACATGGTGAAGGGGTCGAGCTTCCGCAGATCGCTCTTCCTGAAGCCGTGCTCCTCGGGGTTCCAGTCCACGCACGCCGCGATCCGCGTGGTGTGGTCGCTGACGTCGAAACGCGTGACGAGCCCCACGCCGTTCTCTCCGGCGAGCAGGCGCGGGTAGAACGTCTCGACGTCAAGCCCCAGGGCATTGACCGTACCGAGACCGGTGATGACGACCCGACGCATGGGCACTCTACTGGCGCTCACAGATGTCGTGGAAAGGCGTACGCCGCCCGCGGGGGACGGGGCGATGGCCGCGCGAGCTCTGGATCACGGGCTCCTAGAGCTTCTCCGTTATGTAGCTGATCGCGGCACCGACGGATTGGATCTTCTCGGCATCCTCGTCCGGGATGGAGATCTCGAACTCGTCCTCGAACTCCATGACGAGCTCGACAGTATCGAGGGAATCCGCGCCGAGGTCGTTGATGAATGACGTCTCGCCGGTGATTTTGTCGGGCGTCGTGCCCATCTGATCACAGACGATTTTCTTGACGCGCTCTTCGATAGAGGGGTTCGTCACGCTCTGTTCTCCAAGTGGTTCAGGTCGGGTTTCGTTCGATCCGGTGGGGTCCGGAGCCAGTCCGGCTAGAGGCTGAGGCCTCCGTCCACGACCAGGGTCTGGCCGGTGATGTACGCGCCGGCGGGGCCGGCGAGGAATGCCGTAGCCGTGGCGATCTCCTGGGGTGCGCCGATGCGCTCGAGAGGGATCGACCGGACGATCTCCGCGCGGGTGGTGTCGTCGATGGCTGCGGTCATGTCGGTATCGATGAAGCCGGGGGCGACCGCGTTGACGCAGACATTGCGTCCGGCGAGCTCCTTCGCCACCGATCGCGTGAGCCCGAGGACGCCCGCCTTGCTCGCCGCGTAGTTGGCTTGTCCTGCATTGCCCGTGATGCCCACGACGGAGGCGATGTTGACGATGCGGCCGCTCGATTTCATCAAGGTCCGCGCCGCTGCCTTGATGAAGTTCCACGTGCCCTTCAGGTTGACGGCGATGACGCGGTCGAAGTCATCCTCGGTCATGCGCAGGATGAGCTGGTCACGCGTGATACCCGCGTTGTTCACGAGGACGTCCAGGCCGCCCATCTCTTTCCGGACCTCTCGCACGAGCTGGTCGACCAGGGCCGTGTCCGCGACGTCGACGCCGTAGGGCCGCGCTCCCTCCGTGCGCTCGCTGCAGAGCCGGGCCGTGTCCACGGCGTTCTCGACGAGGCTCGCGACACAGGCGACCCGAGCACCGCGCGAGGCGAGCTCGAGGGCGACGGCTCTACCGATTCCACGACTGGCGCCCGTCACGAGGGCGACCTTGTCTTCCAGGAACCTGCCGTTCGCGGCTTCGGTCGTTGTATCGCTCAAGGGTAAAGAGATCCAGGCGTGGCGCCGGAGCGAACTATAGCGGGGGGCCGCGGGGCCTTCAACGGGCCCCGCGGAGTGGGCCTGACCCACGGGCCGTCATCCGGTGAGATCCTCCGGGGTGGCCGCGGGGCGCACGACGGCCCCGGCGTCGATCTTGCGCAGGATCCCCGCCAGGATCGTGCCGGGGCCGGGCTCGAGGAACGAGCGTACGCCCTGCCCGAGGATCCAGCGCATGCTCCGTTCCCAGAGGACGGGTGCGCACACCTGCCGCGCGAGCTGGTCGCGGATTGCCGGCGGATCCTCCACGGGGAGCGCCGTGACGTTGGAGACGACGGGAATCCGGGGCCGCTCGAGCCGGACCTCGCCCAGGGCTGCCGCGAGTCGATCCGCGGCGGGCCGCATGCACTCGGAGTGGAACCCGCCGGCGACCGGGAGGCGCCGCGTTCGCCGGACGCCGTGCTCGCGCGCGTTCGCTTCGAGGTGCTCGAGCGCTGCGAGCTCCCCGGAGACGATGATCTGGCCCGGCGCATTGAGGTTCGCGACCTGGCAGATGCCCTTCTCCGCCCCGAGCGCGGCGAGCGCCTCGGCCTGCTCCTCGGTGGCCCCGGTCAGGCTCGTCATCCCGCTCGGGATGAGTTGGCTCGCGTCCTGCATGGCCTCGCCACGCAGGCGCACGAGCCGCAGGCCGTCGGCGAACTCGAGCGCGCCGGCGCACCATAACGCCGTGTACTCACCGAGCGACAGTCCCGCCGTCATCGGCGCCGTCGCGAGGTCGAGCCCTCTGGCCTGAAGCACGCGCACGATCGCGACGCTCGTCGTGAAGATCGCGGGCTGCGCGACGTCGGTCCGGTTGATATTTTCGCCGCTCTCCCAGCAGGCCTTCGTGAGCGGAAAACCGAGCACGTCGTCGGCTTCCTCGAACGTCGCGCGCGCGACGTCGAAGGCCTCGCAGAAGGCGCGCCCCATGCCCTCGCGCTGCGCGCCTTGACCGGGGAACAGGATCGCTTCCGGCACGGGGCCTACCATCGGATGAGGTTCGCGCCCCAGGTGAGGCCCGCGCCGAAGGCCACGAGCACGATGAGGTCACCCGACTTGATCCTGCCAGCGGCGAGGGCTTCGTCGAGGGCGAGGGGCACACTCGCCGCCGACGTGTTGCCGTAGCGGTCGATGTTCACGACACAGCGCTCGTGGCTCCAGCCGAGCCGTTCCAGCGAAGCGTCGATGATGCGCTTGTTCACCTGGTGCGGGACGAGCAGCGCCACGTCGTCCTGGTCGATGTTCGCCGTCACGGCCTGGATCATCTCGGTCATCTTCGTGACCGCGAAGCGGTACACGTCGCGTCCCTTCAGCTTGATGAAGTGCTCGGCGGGATCATAATCCGGATGGTTGTGCGGGATGCTCGCGCCGCCCATGGGGATGTGGATGAAGTCGTAGCCCGAGCCGTCGGACCCGAGCTCGCTGGCCAGGAGCTCGCCCTGCCGGCACTCCTCCCAGGGGGCGACGATCACGGCCCCGGCCGCATCGCCGAACAGGATGCACGAGGTGCGGTCGGTGAAGTCGACGAAGCGCGAGAGCGTCTCCGCGCCGACGGCGAGCACCCGCCGTGCTTTTCCGGAGGCCACGAACGCCTCTGCCGTGGCGAGCGCCGAGAGGAACCCCGTGCAGGCCGATTGGACGTCGAAGGCGCCGGCGTTCTTCGCGCCCAGGCGATCCTGGACGAGGCAGGCGACCGAGGGCATGAGGTAGTCCGCGGTGAGCGTCCCGATCAAGATCAAATCGAGGTCGCTCGCGTCCACCCCGGCGTCCGCCAACGCGCGCTCGGCCGCTTCGGTCGCGAGGTGAGACGTGTTCTGACCCTCCGCGACGTAACGGCGCTCGCGGATTCCGGTCCGCTGCACGATCCACTCGTCACTCGTATCGACGATCTTCGCGAAGTCGTCGTTGGTCATGACGCGCTCCGGCACCGCAGAGCCTGTGCCCGCGATGCCGACTCGCACGGTCGTTGTCATGCTGAGATCCTTGCGCTGGAGGGTGAGGCGCTGGAGGGTGAGCGGGCGAAGGACAGGGGTCGCCCGGGGGGCCGGCCCTCGTGTTTCCCAAATCCTCGGGGCGGATGGAAGCCCCTATCGGATCGATGCTTCGGGACGTCGTCGCTGAAGATCGGCGGGCGCTGGATCGCGCCGGTCCTCAGGTGGCCGCCTCCTTGTTCGCGGATCCGCGTAGACCCTTCACGATATCCTCGTTGACGCCTGCGTCCAGCGCCCTGGCCGCGAGGCTGATGGCGTTGGCGACCGCGTTCTCGTCGGAGCGGCCGTGCCCGATGACCACGATGCCCGCAACGCCGAGGAGGAGCGCCCCGCCATACTCCGAGTAGTCGATGTTCTTCTGGACCTTCGCGAGGGTCTCGGGACCCCATTGGACCTTGTGCGTCTTCAATTCGGCGAGGACGAGCCCCATGACGAACGAGGCGAAGTCCTCCATCAGCTTCAGGACCACGTTGCCCGTGAACCCGTCCGTGACCACGACCTCGGCCTTCGCCTTGAAGATGTCGCCGCCCTCGATGTTGCCGATGAAGTCGAGGTCCGAGTCGGCGAGCAACGCGTAGGCTTCGCGCAAGAGGTCGGTGCCCTTCGAGGCTTCCGTGCCGATGTTGAGCAGACCGACCCGCGGTGCGCTCTTCCCGAGACAGTCGCGCATGTAGGCCGAGCCCATCACGCCGTACTGGAACAGGTGCTGGGGCTTCGGGGCTATGTTCGCGCCCATGTCGAGGAGCGTGACGGGGTGGCCCGTGAGCTCGAGCGTCACGGCGATTCCAGGCCGCCGAACCCCCTCGAGC
>Ga0114950_10003059_pt1 | contig 12909 bp, 6 predicted proteins | sample N075metaG_FD_83503 | JGI IMG/M metagenome (GOLD analysis project Ga0114950, IMG submission 83503) | Deep subsurface microbial communities from Kermadec Trench to uncover new lineages of life (NeLLi) - N075 metaG | ecosystem: Environmental > Aquatic > Marine > Ocean trench > Sediment | place...
ACCCACGACGGCGTAGGTCACGGGGTCGCTGGGGCTGACCCCGAACAGTACGGCGGTCATCAGTCGGGTCAGCGCCAGGGCTGCGGCGAGACCGATCGCGACGCCGAGGGCGACGACGCTGGCACCTTGGCGGAGGATCATGCGGCGGACGTCGCTCGCCTCGGCGCCAAGCGCCATGCGCACCCCGATCTCGCCGGTGCGTTGGCTGACGATGTACGACAGCACGCCGTAGACCCCGACGGCGCCGAGCAGCAGGGCGACACCCCCGGCAACGACCAGCAGGATCATGGCGAACGCCGTGGGTGCTCCGGCCTGATCGACCAACTCCTGCATCGTCCGGAGATTGGCGAGCGGGACGTTGGGGTAGAGCTCTCGGACCGCGGCTCGAACCGCCGGGGCGAGCGAGAGCGGGTCTGCTTCGGTGCGCACGACGAAGGTCAGCGAGTGCGGCGGCGCGATGTATCCGTAGGGACCGAGAAACGAGACGTAGAGGAACTCGGGGGGCTCTTGTTGGAGACCGTAGGCGATCACGTCGCCGACCACGCCGACGACGGTGTAGGGGGCTTCGTCCGGGACGTCGGGGTGGATACGCTTGCCGATCGCGCTCTCGCCGGGCCACAGGCGTTGCGCGAGGTTTTGGCTGACGACGGCGGCGGCCGGTTGCCGCGCCGGATCGGCGGGCTCGAAGGTCCTCCCCTCGATGAGCGGGATCCCCATGGCGCGGAAGTATCCCGCTGTCGCCCCTCTGACGTCGACCGACGGCAGTGTCACACCGGGTTCGAACGGGACGCCTTCGGGGTAGACCGGCGTGCGACCGTCGCATCCGTTGAGCGGCAGGCAGCCCGTTGCTCCCACCGTTGCGACGCCCGGCAGCGCCGAGATGGTGTCGATGATCCGTTGTTGCAGCTGCATCGCCTCGGTGCGATCGGGGTACAACGCCTGCGGAAGCCCGACCTGGAAGATCAGCGACGAGCCGGAGTCGAAGCCCGTCTCGACGCCGCGCAGGTGCCAAAATGTCCTCACCATCAGGCCGGCGCCGACCAGCAACACGAGCGCGAGCGAGACCTGAGCGACGACCAGGGCGTTGCGAGCTCGATGTCGCTCGCGTCCTTGCGTAGCGCCGCGGCCCCCATCGGACATCGTCGCAGTCAGCGCTCCGCCGCGTCGCCGCAGGATCGGAATCATGCCGAACGCCAGTCCGGTGCCGAGCGAGATCGCGGTCGCGAACGCCAGCACGGGAGCGTGGATGCCGACCTCGTGCAGCCGCGGGATGGTGGTGGGACCCCACTGCACGACCCAGTGAACGCCGAGCACGGCGAGCAGCACCCCGGCAGCTCCGCCCAGCAGCCCGAGGACCAGGCTCTCGGCGAGGTGGTGCCGGATGATCTGGGCACGACCGGCGCCGAGGGCGGTGCGTACGGCGATCTCGCGGCGCTGGGTCTCTGCCCGCACGAGAAACAGATTGGCGACGTTGGCGCACGCCACGGCGAGAACGAAGAATACGGTCCCGAGGAGAATCCACAGCATCTGCTCGGTGTCTCCGACTACGGCTTCCTTCAAGGGGGTGACGATCGCGGCCAGCCTGCCGCCGGTGACGATCAAGTCGAACGCCACCGGGTTGAAGCGCTCCGACATCGTCGGGATCAGCCGCTGCAGCTCCGCCTGGGCCTGGTCGGGCGTAACCCCCGGCTTCAACCGGGCGACGCTGCGCCGGCTAAAGCCGCCGAGGAAGACGGTCTCCGGGTCGACCTGCTGCGGCAGCCAGAGCTGGGTGGTGTTCGACGGCATATCGAAGTCGGGGGGCAGCACGCCAACGACCTCGACCGGCACGCCCCCGACCTGGATCGACCGTCCGACGATCCCGGGGTCGGCACTGTAGCGGCCCTGCCACAGATCGTGGCTGATCATCGCCACGCGCGCCGCACCAGGCGCCTGGTCGGCGTCGGATATCGCGCGACCCAGCGGCGGCGGTCCGTCGAGAAAGATCTCGAAGAAGTCCCGGGTCACCGTCGCGCCCGGCACCCGTTGCGCTCCAGCTTCACCGAGCAGCGCGAACGCGGTCGGCGTGTACACCGTCATCGCTTCGAACGCCTCGTTGTACTCGCGGTAGTGGACGTAGGTACCGAACGAGAGGTTCATCAGCCCGAGCCCGGTACCTTCGGCCGAGTGCTGCAACGAGACCAGCCGGTCGGCTTCCGGGTAGGGCAACGGGTTGAGGACGACGCCGTGGACGAGGCTGAAAATGGCGGTGTTGGCGCCGATACCGAGCGCCAGCGTGATGATTGCGGCGGCGGTAAAGCCGGGACTGCGGCGCAGGCGGCGGGCGGCGTGGGCGATGTCGGTCGCCAGGCCGTGGCGCCAGGCCCCGCCGGTGCTTCTGGGCGTGAACCGCTCGGCCGGGCCAAACGCCGCCAGATGCGCCAGGCTGCGGCACCAGAACCAGGCGAACGCCATGCGCCCGCGCTCGCGCGCCTCTCGAGCCTGGGTCGCGAAGGCGAAGCGCATGCTGTCGCCGAACCGCCCGCGGAAGTCGGCGGGGTAGAGGCGCAGGAGCTTCGCGTAGACGCGTTCGGAGCGCGAGCCGGGAAGCGAAGATCGCGAACGACTCTCGAAGTGCGGTATGTGGCTCATCGGGAGGAGTCTCCGTCGGTTAGCCCCAGCGCTAAGGTCGCCGAGACGAGAACCGCCAGCCGGTTCGCCTCGGCGGCGAGCACGTCGCGGCCGAGTGGTGTCAGCCGGTAGTAGGCGCCGCGCCGCGGGTCGTCGTCGACGGGGCGGGACGCTGCTTCTTCGACCAGGCGATCGTCCATCAACTTGCGGAGGTGTCGGTAGAACGGACCGGTTTGCAACTGGATGCGGCCCTCGGATCGTTCCCGCACCGCCTGGATGACGCCGTAGCCGTGCAGATCGTTCTCGGCCAGAGCGAACAACACATGGAATACGACGGGTTTCAGGGGCAAGTGGCGTTCGACCTGGGGGGGCATCTTGTGGCGGGTCATGGGCCTTCTCGAAAAGTGTGCAGATTAGTACGTTTCATACATGTACGAAACGTACTTAAAATAGTTTCGAGAAAACATTCGGTCAACTCCCGGACCGTACCAACGCTCCCGAAGCCCGCTCTCGTATGGATGCCGCGGCCAGCCTTGCCGGCGCTACTGGTTGCGGCCCAGTACATGGTGTGGCACAGTACTGGTACTGTGTACTACAAAGTACTGGCCCATGCGAGGTAGTGGCATCAGATGACGACGAAGCAACGAGAAGACTGGCTGGCGCAGGTCCGGCGCGGGTTGCTGGAGCTTTGCATCCTGACCCTCATCGGCCAGGAGTCGACCTACGGTTACGAAATCGTGACCCAACTGTCGCGGACGCCGCAGCTCGCCGCCGGCGAGGGGACGGTGTATCCGTTGCTTCGCAGGTTGCGGCGCGACGGCTTGCTGAGCACGCGGTGGAAGGAGTCGGACGCCGGGCCTCCGCGGCAATACTACGAGCTTACCGTTGCTGGAAGGCAGCACCTCGGAGCGCTGCGCGGCGACTGGACGGCGATTGTCGACGCCGTTCGGATCAGTCTCGAAGGGGAGAACGTCACATGAGCTACCAGAGCAACCCCGCGATCGACCGTTATCTGACGACCCTGAGCCGAGAGCTCGCCGACATGGCCGAGCCGGAACGCACCGAGGTGGTTGGCGAGATTCGCAACCACGCGGCCGAGGCCGTTCGGGCGGGCGAGGAACCGGCGGCGATCATCGAGCGTTTCGGCGACCCACGGCAACTGGCCGGTGCCTACAAGATGGAGCTTGCCGTGAAGTCGTCGCGTGGGCCGCTGCGCCGGGTGGCGCGATTCTTCGCGATGCTCGGCCTGGCCGCGATCACCAGCCTGATGTCGTTCATCGTGATCGTTGTTCTGGGAGCGTTCACCCTGGCGTTCACGCTCGGCGGCGTCGCCAGCATCGTCGGCGGCATCCTGTCGCTCGTCCTCCCGGGCGACATCATCATGTCGGCGTTGCCGATCCCGCAGACCATCAGCGAACTGCTCGCCATCGGGTTCGGCGTCCTGATGGTGATCGGCGGTCTCGTTTCGGGTGTGCTGCTGTTCTTCTATGTGCGAATGGTGGCGCGCGCCTTTCGCCACACGGTCGGCAGTCTGAGGTCGGGGCGTCGCTAGCAGACCGTGGTGAAAGTGTGATCGGTGCCGTCGCAGCGATGATGGGCCGGGTGCGACGGGCCGGTTTCAGTCGGTGACCACGAACACCGGCTGCACCCAGGCGCGCCAGCCTCCGGAGTCGTAAACCACCGCGCGCACGTAGACCTCGGGGCCGTGGAGCTCGAAAACGGCCGGATTGTCGGCGCTCTCGGCAAGCACTTTGCCGCCGGCGCCGATGAACTTGGTGACGTACTTGAAGTTGTCGCGCTGGCGAATGTGCACCTCGATGCGGCGGCCACCTACCCGGACGTCGTCGAGGTCGACGCCCGTGCTGGCGTAGAACAGCCCGTCTTCCAGGTTGGTGACGATCTCGAGGGCGTCGAGCGATCGGGCGCGTACCGTCACCCAGCCGCGCCCCGGGTTCGAGTGGTCGCGGCCGATGGTCTGGAAAACGTGGGCGTCGTCAACGGCGATTCCGTAGATTCGTTGGCCGCGGGTCAGCAGATAGTCCCAGACCGCCTCCAGGCCGAGCGCGTCGCCGCCGCCGTCGTTGTGCACCATCGGATGCCCGTTGTAGATCTCGAGAAGGCGGTTGTTCTCCACCTGGGCGAGCTCCTCGGCGCCGAACGACCACTGGAAGTTGGGGTGGTTGATGTGGGGCGCCCCCTCGACCTCGCGGATCGCGTCGATGTTCTTCTGGATGGTGCCGACCAGCGTATCGGCACGCTGCGGGATTACCAGCGTGTTGATGTTGATGCCGTTGATGTGTACCGAGGTGTCCTCGAAGCTCGAGGTGACTTCCTCGCCCGGGATCAGCAGGAAGCTCTCGTCGACGATGTGCGACAGGGTCGCCGGGTCGGTCAAGACGTTGTGATCGGAGAGCACCAGGAAGTCATAGCCATTTTGCTTGTACCAGGCGGCGACCTCCTCGGGCGACGAGTCTCCGTCGCTTTCGAGCGTGTGGGTGTGGGTGTTCCCCTTGAACCACGTCATGCCCGCCGTATCACGGGCTTCGAAGCGGAAGCCGCCGGACTGGGCCGGCGCCGAGGAAGAGACGAGGGGCGTGATGACGAGTGCCGCTACCGAGACGACGATTTTCACTCTCATGGAAGATCCTCCGGCTAACCTTTGGCGCATTCTTGCCCAGGTGTCAATGAAAGAAGCCGACGTTCGGCGTCGATCCTGGACCTTGGACCGGCAGCCGATAGAATCTCCCGGATTCGCTCCCCTGGCGATTTCAAAGGAGTGCCATCGATGAAGGTACGTTTCGTAAGGTCTGCTTGCGCCGCCCTCGCCGCCGCCATCTTCGCTGCGGCGACGGTCTCTGCCGTTCAGGAAAGCAATGATCCCTACGCCGGTGGGATGACCTGGAGGGAAATCGGACCGGTCAACATGTCGGGGCGGGTCTCCGATATCGAGGCACTCGACAGCGACTTCAGCCACGTCGTGCTCGCCTCGGCGTCGGGCGGGGTCTTCAAGTCGATCAATGCGGGCACCACCTGGACGCCGATCTTCGCCGACTACGGCGCCGCCTCGATCGGCGACGTGGCGATCTTCCAGCCCGACCCGGACATCCTGTGGGTCGGCACCGGCGAGGAGTGCATTCGCAACACCGTTTCTTGGGGCGACGGCCTCTACAAGTCGACCGACGGGGGCGAGACCTTTACCAAGGTCGGTCTCGAGAACAGCTACACGATCGCGTCGATCGTCACCCACCCGACCGATCCCGACGTCGTGTGGGTTGCAGCCGGTGGAATGGCCTGGGCGTACGGTGGTGACCGCGGTGTCTTCAAGACCACCGACGGCGGCCGGACCTGGACCAAGCTCACCAACGGTCTGCCCGACAACGAGATCACCGGCGCCTCCGACCTGGTCATCGACCCGAGCAACCCGGACATCCTCTACGCCGGTATGTGGGACCGGCTGCGCCAGCCCAACGCTTTGAACAGCGGCGGACCGGACAGCGGCGTCTATCGGACCACCGACGGCGGGGACTCTTGGGAGAGGCTTACCAACGGCCTGCCGGGTGGCGACATCGGCAAGGTCGGGGTGGCGGTGGCGCGCAGCAACCCCGACGTCGTGATGGCCTTCGTCGAGCACGGTTTCCAGCCCGACGAGCTGCTCGAGGACGGTGCGCCGAACCCCGATTTTACCGACATGACGAAGCTCGGCACCGGTATCTACCGTTCCGAAGACGGCGGCGACACCTGGGAATACATCAACCGCTACCAGTCCCGTCCGTTCTACTACAGCCACATCTGGATCAACCCGGCCGACGACCAGATCGTTTACATCGTCGCCAGCCGCTTCTCGATCTCGTACGACGGCGGGCGCACCCTGGAGCAGCAGGGCGACACCCGCATCCACGGCGATCATCACGCCTTGTGGGTCGATCCGAGCAAGCCCGAGCGTTTCTATATGGGTACCGACGGCGGCGCCGCGCTGACCCATGATCACGGTGAGACCTACGAGTTCTTCGACAACCTGGTGCTGAGTCAGTTCTACACGTTGACCGCCGACATGCGTGATCCGTACTGGGTGTGGGGCGGCCTGCAGGACAACGGCACCTGGGGTGGGCCGAGCAAGGTGCGGGATCCGAACGGCATCCTGTTCGACCACTGGATCAAGATCGGCGGCGGCGACGGCTTCCACACCCAGGCCGACCCCACCGACTGGCGTACGGTGTACTTCGAGTCGCAGCCCAACGCCACTGGCGGCAACCAGCGCCGCGCTGACGTATTGACGGGGGATACCGTCAACATCGGCCCGCGGCAGAACAACATCGTCAATTGGGACGAGTACGTCACCGACGAGATCGTGGCGACGCAGGAGGAGAAGAACTGGCCGACGCCGTTCCGCTTCAACTGGAGCACGCCGATGGTGATGTCACCGCACAATCCGAGCACGCTGTACATCGGCGGCAATCACCTGTTCCGGAGCGTCGACAAGGGTGACAGCTGGCGCATCGTCAGCCCCGACCTGACCAAGAACGACGCCATCACCACCATCCGTAAGTCGGGCGGGTTGACCGCCGAAGAAGACGCCAGCGGCGGCGCCGAGAACTACGGCACGATCATCACGATCTCCGAGTCGCCGATCACCCCGGGCCTCGTCTGGGTAGGCTCCGACGACGGCAACGTGCAGGTAACGCGCAACGGCGGTGCTTCGTGGACCGACGTCACGCCCAACATCCCGGTGCCGGAAAACCTCTGGGTGACGCGTATCGAGGCGTCCCATTTCGACGACGGCACCGCCTACGTCACCATCGATGGGCACGCCTCCGGCAACATGCAACCGTGGGTGTTCAAGACCACGGATTACGGTGAGTCGTTCCGCCTGATCTCGAGCAATCTGCCGGCAAACGGCCCGGCCCGCGTTGTCCGGGAAGATCCGAACAACCCCAACCTGCTGTTCGTCGGCACCGAGTTCGCCCTCTACTTCTCGATCGATGATGGCGACTCGTGGCGCAAGCTGAACAACAACATGCCGACGGTGGCGATCCACGAGATTCTCATCCACCCGCGCGACAACGACCTGATCGTTGCCACCCACGGCCGCGGCATTTGGATCCTCGACGACATCACGCCGTTGCAGCAGCTCACCCCCGAGGTGCTGGCGTCCGCCGCGCACCTGTTCGAGCAGCGCCCGTTCACCCGCTGGGAGCGCATCCAGAAGAGCGATCCGCGCATGGGCTACCAGGTGTTTTCGGGCGACAACGTTGATTCGAGCGCCGTGCCGATCGACTTCTATCTCGGTGCTTCGCCGGTCGACGAGGTGACGATCGAGATCTCCAGCGTCGACGGCAAGAGGCACACCGCGATCGTCGACGGCGTGGCGGGCGTGCGACAGTATCGCTGGAACTTTCAGTTCGATGGTCCGCCGTTGAGCGACGACCAGATCTCCTTCGTCGAAGAGCAGCTCGTCACCATGATCGAGGAGGCGGGGGAGACGGCGGGATCGGAAGACATCGAAGAAACTGATGACGCGTCATCGGTCGCCGAGCTCGAGGCGCGGCTCGCCGCGTATCAATCAGCCACCGACGATCCGCACCGCATGAAGGCGATCCGAGGTCTCGCCGGTGTTCGTGTCGGGCCCACCGGCGATAGCGGCCGCGGCGAGCGAGGCGGCGGCCGTGGTGGGCGAGGAGGTTTTGGCGGCCGTGGTGGTCGTGGCAGGCGCGGGGGCGGCGGCGGCGCCTGGGGCGAGGCCGCCGGCAGCGGATCTTTCCTCGTCACCATGACTGCGGGCGACATCACCCAGACCACTACACTGGTGATCAAAGACGATCCGATCCGTCAGCAGCGTTAGTGACCGGCCGGGTAATCGGCCTGCCGACGGCCGTCACATATGGCATGGTTGGCGACGACGATGGCCGTTGAGAACGAACAAGCCGAAACCCGTGCCGCGATCCTCGAGGTCGTGCGACGTATCTGGGGCTACGACAGCCTGCGCCCGTTGCAGGAGGAGGCTGTGCGCGCCGGTCTCGAGAGGCGTGATTCGGTTGTCGTGTTGCCCACCGGTGGTGGCAAGTCCCTTTGCTACCAGGTGCCGCCGGTGCTGGCCGGCCGCACCGACATCGTCGTTTCGCCGCTGATCTCATTGATGAAGGACCAGGTCGACGGTCTGCTTGCCAACGGATATCCGGCCGCCTGCTTGCATAGCGCCCAGACCGCCGGGGAGCGCGCCGATGCCGAGCGCTTCATCGCCTCCGGAGATTGCCACCTGGTGTTCGTTTCGCCGGAGCGGCTGGTGACATCGTGGTTCCTGCAGACGGTCGAGAATCTCGGCATCAACACCTTCTCGGTCGACGAAGCGCACTGCATCAGCCATTGGGGCCACGACTTTCGGCCAGAATATCGCCAGCTCGCCGTGCTGAAACAGCGCGTTCCGGGGGCGACGATCCATGCTTTCACCGCCACCGCGACCGAGCCGGTCCGAGAAGACATCGTTGCGCAACTCGGCCTCGAAGACCCGACCATGCTGGTGGGGCGCTTTGATCGTCCGAACTTGATCTATCGCTTGATCCCGCGTCTTGACACCAACGACCAGGTCCGCGACGTGCTGTCCCGGCATCAAGGCGAAGCGGCGATCATCTACTGCATCAGCCGCAAGGACACCGAGAAGCTGGCCGAGAAGCTGGCCGCCGACGGCCACCGCGCGGCCTGCTACCACGCCGGGCTCGAGCCCGGCGAGCGCCACCGCACGCAAGAAGCCTTTTCGACCGAGCAACTCGACATCGTCGTCGCCACCGTGGCGTTCGGCATGGGCATCGATCGAAGCGATGTCCGGTGCATTATCCACGCCGCCATGCCGAAGTCGGTGGAGCACTACCAGCAAGAGACCGGCCGCGCCGGTCGCGACGGGCTCAGCGCCGAGTGCGTGCTGTTGCACTCGCCCGCAGACGCGTTGAAATGGCGCATGCTACTGGAGCGCGGCCCCGCCGAGAGCGGTGACAACGGTGAGGCGCTCGAAGCGTCGTTGCGGTTGCTCGACGGGATGCGTCGCTATTGCAGCCCGGGCCGCTGCCGCCACCGCACGCTTTCCGAGTACTTCGGTCAAACGTATGAGCCGCCGCGGCAGGGCGATGCGGCAACCTCCGGCGCCGTTTCGGCGGCGGTTACCGCCACCCCGGTCCAAGATCCCGATGGATGCGGCGCCTGCGACGTGTGTCTGGGCGAAACCGAGGGTTTGGTCGACGGTATCCGAGACGCCCAGATGATCCTGTCGTGCGTCGCCCGCGTCGAGCAACGCTACGGCATGGGGCACGTCGTCGACGTGCTGCGCGGCGCCGATACCGAGAGGATTCGCTCCTTGGGGCACGACGAGCTCAGCACCTGGGGACTCATGAAAGACCGCGACCGCAAAGAGGTGATGAACCTCACCTTCCAGCTGCTCGACCAGGACCTGCTGACGCGCACCGAGGGAGAGTACCCGGTCCTTTGTCTGAACCAGGCGTCGGTCGAGGTGATGCGCGGCGAGCGGGGGGTGCAGCTGGTGCCGATTCGGGTGAAGCGGGCCCGCACGACGGTGCGCGAGGCGGCCTCGTGGGAGGGCGTCGACCGCGCCCTGTTTGATTCGTTACGCGAGCTGCGCACCGAGCTGGCGCGCCGCCGCGACGTGCCTCCGTATGTCATCTTCAGCGACGCAAGCCTGCGCGACATGGCACGCAAGCGCCCCGCGACATCGGAGGAATTCCTCGATGTACATGGTGTCGGCGACAAGAAGCTCGCCGATCTGGGGGACGCGTTCCTGGCCCGCATCCGCGACCATAGCGGGTTTGCGACCGCTCCGGGGGGCGATGATCCGGGCGGTCCAGGCGAGCCCCCGCCCGATCTGGTCGAGGCCGGTTAGCCCGCATATCTCAACGCCCTCCTGCTGCGGGCGCGACGAAAGGCGTTGAGATATGCGGGCTAGTATCCGGGGTAGCCGATTGCCGTAACCGTGGTTCTTTTGCCGGTTTCAGGCCTCATTTGAAGATATTAAGTATGTAAAATCTGCCGCCGTCATCCCTATTAGGCCTTGCCATCAATTCGGCATCGAGATTACCCTAGGGAACCGTTCTGAGGGACCTGAGCAGCCGTTGTGTCCACGTTTTGGTGGGCGCGAAGGATTCGAGCATGAAAAAGTTTGCGCTGGCGACATCGATAGCGGCGATCTTGTGCTTTGCGGTCACCGTCGATACGGGGTTGGCGGGCAGCTCTCGAGGCTCGGGAACCGGCGCTTTCGCTTTCGTGGAACCGATCTCCGCCGGTCCCGCTCCGCTGTCGTTCCAGGAGCAGAACGCGACCATCGGGCGCTATTGCTTCCGCTGTCACAACGACCAGTTGCTGACCGGCGGCATGTCGCTCGAGTCGTTCGATGTCGAGCGCGCCTACGAAAACGCCGAGGTCGCCGAAAAGATGATCCGCAAGCTGCGCGTCGGCATGATGCCGCCGATGGGGGCGCAGCGGCCCGACGCCGCGACCATCGACGCCCTGGTGGCGGCGCTCGAAACGACCATCGACGAGCATGCGGCGCGCAACCCGAATCCCGGCAGGCGCACGTTTCAGAGGCTCAATCAGGCCGAATACATCGGCTCGGTCAAGGACCTTTTGGGCATCGAGATCGACGTCGACACCTTCCTTCCGCCCGACACGATCAGCGCCAGCTTCGACAACATCGCCGACGTGCAGATGCCCTCGGCGACGGTGATCGAGGGCTACTTGCGGGCCGCCGGCCACGTCAGCCGTGTCGCTGTCGGCGATCCCTTCGCGAGCCCCGACTCGGCCCTGTACACCGTGCCGCGAACCCAGTCGCAAAAGAGGCGCGCCGAGGGGGCGCCTTTCGGCACCCGCGGCGGCCTCGCGATCGTCCACAACTTCCCGGCCGACGGCAAGTACGAGTTTCGGATGATGCTCCACAGCGAACCCGCTGGGGTGCTGTTCGGCCGCACGATCCGGGAAGAGCAGATCGAGGTTTCGATCGACGGCGAGCGGGTGGGCGTCATCGATATCGATCGTTGGTCGACGGAATCGGATCCCAACGGATTGACGATCACCGTCGGTCCGATCGACGTCCGCGCTGGTGCCCACAGGGTGGCGGCGGCGTTCGTCGCCCAGTTCGAGGGGCCCATCGATGACCTGATCACGCCGATCGAGCATACCCTGGCCGACACGCAGATCGGCGTCGGCTACGGCGTCGAGACCCTTACCCACCTTCGCAACCTGTCCATCGTCGGGCCGTTTGACGTTACCGGTGTTTCCGACAATCCGACGCGGCGGCGGATCTTCACCTGCCGTCCGACGTCGGCCGATGAAGAAGCTCCCTGCGCCGAGAGCATTATTTCGCGCCTCGCCGCGCAGGCTTACCGGCGACCGATCAAGGAAAGCGACATCGCCGGCTTGATGGCTTTCTACAACCAAGGGTCGGCCTTCGGGGGTTTCGAGGGTGGTATCGGCACCGCCCTGCAGGCGATTCTCGCCAGCCCGCACTTCATCTTCCGCATGGAGAAGACACCCACCGGTCTCGAGCCGGGCGAGATCTACCCGATCGCCGACTTCGACCTGGCGTCGCGACTGTCCTTCTTCCTGTGGAGCATGCCCCCCGACCAGGAGTTGATCGACCTGGCGTCGGACGGCGAGCTCTCGGATCCCGAGGTCATCGACGCGCAGGTTCAGCGAATGCTTGCCGACCCGCGCGCCGAGGCGCTCGCCACCCGTTTCGCCGGCCTGTGGCTACGGCTGCAGGACCTCGACAAGGTTGATCCGGACGCGTTGTCGTTTCCTTACTTCGACAAGATTCTCTCCAACGCGATGCGTCGCGAGACCGAGCTGCTGTTCGCCCACCTGGTGTCTGCGGATCGCAGCGTCCTCGAGCTGTTGACCGCCGACTACACGTTCGTCAACGAGCGGCTGGCGCGCCACTACGGAATCCCCGGCGTTAGCGGGTCGGAGTTTCGCCGGGTCAGCTATCCGGACGACCGGCGCCGCGGCGTTCTGGGTCACGGCAGCATCTTGACGATGACCTCTCACGGCAACCGCACATCACCGGTCAAGCGCGGCCTCTGGGTGCTCGAGGTGCTGCTCGGTAGCCCGCCGCCGCCGCCGCCGCCGAACATTCCCGACCTCGAAGAGACCGGCGCCACCGCCGATGGTCGCTTCAAGTCGGTCGCCCAGCAGATGGCCGAGCACCGCGCCAACCCGGCGTGCAGCTCGTGCCACAACATAATGGACCCGGTCGGCCTGTCGCTCGACAACTTCGATGTGACCGGCGCCTGGCGGATCAAGGAC
>Ga0114950_10003060_pt1 | contig 12902 bp, 9 predicted proteins | sample N075metaG_FD_83503 | JGI IMG/M metagenome (GOLD analysis project Ga0114950, IMG submission 83503) | Deep subsurface microbial communities from Kermadec Trench to uncover new lineages of life (NeLLi) - N075 metaG | ecosystem: Environmental > Aquatic > Marine > Ocean trench > Sediment | place...
ATCGGCTTTAATGTAAGTTACTTGATTGATGTGCTCACTGCCCTGGATACTGGCAAGGTTAGAATCACCTTATCAGATCAAAATAGCAGCGCTCTCATAGAGGCAGAAGATGGAGACAGTACTCAACCGCTGTATGTTGTAATGCCTATGAGATTGTAAGAGAAAGGCTGCTGTGCTTATTTTTGGGAGTGTAGATTGGCCAGCGTAAATGACTGCTATTAATCGCCTGGATATTTCCAGGATCCGGAATATAAATGAGCTTTCCTTCATCCCCGGCAAGCAGATAAATCTTATTCACGGTGTAAATGGCAGTGGTAAGACCAGTATACTGGAAGCAATTCACCTACTGGCTGTGGGCCGCTCCTTTAGGAGCACAAAGTCGACAACGCCACTAATTCAACACAATAGCAAAGACTGTACTGTATTCGTCAATCTGGATGTGAACCTGTCTATAGGTTTGCAAAAGACTAGGAATCATAAGCCGTTGCTTAAGCTTCAAGGTGAGAAGCAGGCGAACTGGATCGAAGTGGCGCATTTGTTGCCGGTACAAGTGATTGATTCAAACACATTTCGATTGCTTGAAGGTAGCCCTAAGGACAGAAGAAGATTCCTCGACTGGGGTGTGTTCCACGTGGAACCATCATTTGTGACCCATTGGCGTAATAGCCGAAAGTGTATAGCCAACAGAAACCTGCTACTAAAGAACGGCCGGCCAGACAAAGACCAACTACAGGCGTGGAATACGGAACTTTGTATAGAGGCCGAATTGGTGGACCGTGCCAGGGAAACCTATTTTTCAGAGTATTTACCGACGTTTGAAGAAGTACTCGACAAATTAGGCACAATTCGAGACATTTCGATATCGTACCGTCGTGGATGGGATGAACAACTGACACTGGCAGAGGTGTTGGAGCGCAACAAAGGAGTGGACCTAAAGTATGGTTCTACGCAAAACGGCCCACATCGTGCCGACATAATCGTCAAACATGAAGGCATCTCCGCGGTAGACGTATTATCGAGAGGACAGCAAAAAATGCTTGTCAGCGCACTGAAATTGGCGCAGGGCGCGTTTTTGTCCCAGGTTGCAAACCGTCGTTGCGTGTTTCTTATCGATGACTTACCGGCAGAATTGGATGATTACAACAGGGCAAGCATATGCCATTTTTTGCAGAGTCTGAGCAGCCAGATTTTTATGACAAGTGTCGACGACGAATCATTGAAAAATTCTTGGGAATCAACAGCTTTAATAACAAAGTTCCACGTGGAACATGGTAAAATATTAAGCTAAATTTGCAGTGCTTGCTGGAGTAAAAATATGGGCGAGGAATCTGATTACAATTCGGAAAGTATTAAGGTCCTAAAAGGTCTGGATGCTGTTAGAAAACGACCTGGAATGTTCATTGGTGATACCGATGATGGAACTGGACTACATCACATGGTCTTCGAGCTTGTAGATAATTCGATTGACGAATCATTGGCAGGACATTGTGACGAAATAAACGTAATTATCCATGTCGGTGAAACAGTGACTGTCACTGATAATGGCAGGGGAGTCCCCACTGAAATGCATAAGGAGGGGGTTTCAGCGGCGGAGGTTATTATGACGGTGCTCCACGCCGGGGGAAAATTCGATGACAATAGCTACAAAGTATCCGGAGGCCTTCACGGGGTTGGGGTCTCAGTAGTCAATGCTTTGTCAGAAGAGTTAAAGCTGACGATAAGGCGGAACAAACAGATTTTTGAGCAGTTTTATGAGCATGGAGTGCCAATGGCACCATTGGCAGTTGTTGGTGAGACCAATGTTACAGGCACTGAATGCCATTTCAAACCGTCGGCGAAAACGTTTACTAATATAGAGTTTCATTACGATATTCTTGCTAAAAAACTGAGAGAGCTTGCCTTTCTCAATGCCGGAGTTTCTATCCGACTTACCGATGAAAGGTCAGGGAAAGCGGAGTTGTTCAAATACGATGGGGGCCTTCAGGCTTTTGTGGAGTATTTGAACACTAATAAGAACTCTATCAACAAAATGTTTTACTTTAATGCAGAACGCAAGGTAGACGGGATAACCGTTGAAGTGGCAATGCAGTGGAACGATTCTTACCAGGAAAATATCTTTGCCTATACTAATAATATCCCGCAAAAGGACGGAGGCACCCATTTGGCTGGTTTTCGTGGGGCTCTTACCAGGGTATTGAATAACTATATAGATAAGGAAATATCAGCTAAAAAAAGCAAGGAAGTCAATACAACCGGAGATGATTCTCGAGAGGGGCTTACCGCTGTAATTTCAGTAAAAGTACCAGATCCCAAGTTTTCTTCCCAAACGAAAGATAAACTGGTGTCATCAGAGATTAAAGGAGTAGTTGAGCACGAAATGACCCGTAATCTGACGGATTATCTAATGGAAAATCCCCAGGAAGCCAAAATGATTGTTGGCAAGATAATCGAAGCCGCGCGAGCCCGGGAAGCTGCTCGAAAGGCAAGGGAAATGACTAGACGCAAGGGGGCATTGGATGTTGCTGGTCTTCCCGGAAAACTGGCGGACTGCCAGGAAAAGGACCCTGCATTGTCTGAAATATATATAGTGGAGGGCGATTCAGCGGGTGGCTCGGCTAAGCAAGGTAGAAACCGGAAGAACCAGGCGATACTGCCCCTAAAAGGGAAGATTTTGAATGTCGAAAAAGCACGCTTTGACAAAATGCTGAACTCGGCCGAAATTGGAACGCTCATTAAGGCGTTGGGGTGTGGCATAGGCAAGGAAGAATTCAATCCTGACAATTTGCGTTACCATAGAATTATCATCATGACAGATGCTGATGTTGATGGGTCTCACATTAGAACGCTGCTATTAACCTTTTTCTTTCGACAGATGCGTGAATTGGTGGAAAGAGGACATATCTACATCGCCCAACCCCCACTCTATAAAATCCGAAAAGGCAAGCAAGAACAATACCTTAAGGATGATTCTGAGCTAGCTGCCTACCAGACCCAGGCAGCATTGGAGGGGGCAAGTTTCCATGTAAATAAGGAGGCCCCACCAATTACGGGGGATTCCTTAGAAGCTATTGTCAATGAATACAATGATATCTACGCGATAATTAGCCGCCTTGCCCGTGTGTACCCCAGTGAATTGCTCGAAACAATGATTTTTACGACGCCTCTTAGTGAGGATCAGCTTCTGTCAGAGGACCAGGTCAAGTCCTGGGTTGAAGCGCTTTCTTCTCAATTTACGGAAAATCACCCCCATGTGAGCGCTAACTACGAATTGGGTATAAGTGAAGACCCGGAACGGCATATTTACCTGCCCAACGCTAAATTCAGTTTACATGGGCTGGAGAAAACCTATGTTTTTAACCGGGATTTTTTCCATTCTGGAGAATATCGTGCAATCTGTAAACTCGGGAAAACCCTCGACGGCCTGCTGGAATCAGGAGCCTATGTGAAGCGAGGTGAAAAAACCAAGGAAGTATCAAGTTTTGATGAAGCAATAAAGTGGTTGATAGCCGATGCCATGAAAGGCCAGTACTTGCAAAGGTATAAAGGGCTCGGGGAGATGAATCCCGACCAACTCTGGGAGACAACCATGGATCCGGAAAACCGGCGTATGCTACAGGTGACCATAGATGATGCAATTGGTGCAGATCAACTGTTTACTACTCTGATGGGCGACCAGGTTGAGCCGCGTCGAGAGTTCATAGAAGCAAATGCCCTTGCCGTAGAAAACCTGGATATCTAAACCCCCCTATTCCAGGGGGTTAATCAGTTTAAGGCTATGTCTTTAATTTGTTGCCTGATCCACGTTTCGGTTATATCGGTTAATTCTGAAGCGTTACCGCCAGTAGTATCAATGGATTTACCAATACAGACCTCAATGGTGCCAGGAAACTTCAATATCCGATGAGGTGGCCAACAATGCCCAGCATTGTGAGCAACGGGCAATATTGGTACTTTGGCTGCCATGGCCAGTTTTGCTCCTCCACGAGAAAATCTTTTTATTTTGCCCACCGGGATCCGGGTCCCTTCTGGGAATATAATCACTGATAGCCCATCTCCAATTCTTTGCGAGCCTTGAGTAAGTATGGACTTACCAGCCTTATGGGGTTTGCTTCTATCTATTGCGATTGGTTGTTGTAGGCGGAGTGCCCACCCCCAAAACGGAATGTTCAACAGCTCCTTCTTTAATATCGGGCAAATTGGAGCCAGGTATGTATAGAGGAAAATGGTCTCCCATTCACTTTGATGGTTGGATAACACCACTACGGGTCTGTTCGGAACATTTTCCAAGCCATGAATTTTGTGTTTGACACCGCAGGTTATTTTTAGCCACAGCAAAATAAAACGACACCAACCGAGATTAAACAAATACCTTTTCGGTTTGGGAATGAACCAGACAACGACAAAACAAACCAAGGAAATAAAAATGGTCCCTAAGTAATAACCCAGGTAGAACAATAACGAGCGAAGGAAAAGAACTGACGTTAACATGACTATTGACTTTCGATTATAGAGGACACGGCATGTTGAAGATCTGAAACCACCGTAAGATTTTTCAATTGATCTTCATCCATAGCAGCAAGTGTGTTTCTCCCGCTACCGGTTTTTACCAAAATTGGGCGACACAAAGCCGCCCTGGCAGCCTCGATATCTTTTAGGCTATCGCCGACGAAGGGCACTTGCTTTAGGGGAATGCCGAACTCATCGGAAATTGCTTCGAGCAGACCTGTTTTGGGTTTTCTACAATTACATTTTGCATCGGGGGAGTGAGGGCAGAAAAAAACGCCATCGATAAATCCTCCCGCCTCTTCTACAAGTGAGCACATTTTCTGGTGAATTTTTGCCAGATCATACTCATCAAAAAACCGTCTTGCTATTCCGGACTGATTCGTTGCAACGGCAATCTTGAAACCGCTTTTACTCAATCTGGAAATTGCTTCAATACTGCCAGGGATTGGATTCCACTCTTCAGCAGACTTTATGTATTCATCGGAGTCTTCATTAATAACGCCGTCTCTGTCCAGAATAACAAGTTTCAAAATAGCGCCTCTGTTTTATTATCGTTGCAAGACAGATCAGGTATTAGTGTGAATCAAAGATCAGCCTTTGTGTAAATAGGATATGTCTGCAACTCGAAGGAATAGATTTCTGAGCTGGAACAATAGAGCAATGCGATTGTTTCTCAGAGTTTGATCATCAGCCATAACCAACACATCGTCGAAAAAAGCATCAACACTATTTTTCATCCCTGCCAGACTTTCCAGCCCTTCCTGGTATTTTCGGGATTCAAATAAAGGTGCCACATCTAATTCTTTAGATTGAATTTCATCTGCCAGTTGTTTTTCTGCGTTGTCTACCAACAATGAAACATCCAGAGGAACCCGCTCGGTATTTTGGCCGGCCTTCGACAAAATATTAGCGACGCGCTTGTTTGCACTGGCAAGCGCTCTTGCTTCTGGTAGCTTGTTAAAGTGATTCACGGCGTGAATTCGAGCATTGAAATCAACGGGATTGCTTGGCTTGAGAACTATGACGGATTGAAAAACCTCTGCAGAAATCCCCTCATCTTGATACCAAAACCGGAATCTCTCGAGTAAAAAGTCAAAGACCTGATCTACCATATCGTCGGACTGCAAAATCTCTTTGTGATTTTCTAAGGATTGCTCAATACAGTAACGAATATCCAGATCCAACTGCTTTTCAACCAAAATTCTAAGCACACCAATTGCTGCGCGTCTCAACGCAAAAGGGTCCTTCGACCCGGTTGGAGGTTGTCCAATAACAAATAATCCAACGATCATGTCCAGTTTGTCTGCCACCGCAAGAACACTACCAGTTAAAGTAGCTGGCAAACTGTCTCCGGCATGTCTCGGCATATATTGCTCGTCTATTGCACAGGCGACCTCATCATCTTCACCATCTTGAAGCGCATAGTACTTGCCCATTATCCCTTGTAGATCGGCAAATTCGCCGACCATGTTGGTAACAAGGTCGCACTTGGAAAGAATCGCGGCGCGCTCACAATGGGCTTGATTGGCGCCAACCAGGTCAGCAATAACCCTGGCCAGGGCTGCAACCCGTTGGCACCTTTCATAGACGGTACCCAGCTTTTGTTGAAACACAATGTTTTTAAGGCGCTCTATTCTGCTTTCTAAAGACATCTGCTTGTCTGTTTGAAAGAAAAAATCAGCATCGGCCAAACGAGGACGAATTACTTTTTCGTTGCCTTTGATTACTTGAGCGGGATCCTTGCTTTCGAGGTTGCTGACGGTAATAAAGTAAGGCAGCAAACTACCCTTCGTATCCGTTAGATAGAAACACTTTTGATGAATCTTTAATGAGGTTATTATTGCTTCAGGAGGCACGGAGAGAAATGCAGTATCAAAGGATCCGGTTAATGCCACCGGCCACTCTACCAGGCCGGTAACTTCATCGAGAAGTTTTTCATCAATGACGACAGTAGCATTGAGACTTTTGGCCTGGTCAGAAACCATGGTTCTTATTTTGGCTTTCCGCTTTTCAAAATCAGCTATTACATAGCCAATAGATTGTAATTTTTCCTCGTATTCATTCGGGCTTGCCAGAGCGATTTCACCACTATGGTGGTATCGGTGACCGAAAGTGACGATGCCAGCCTCCTTTCCGAGTATTGTCGCCCCCACTTTTTCACTACCAAATAAAACAACAACCCAGTGAACTGGACGCACAAACTCAATCCGAGAGCTACCCCAGCGCATACGCTTCGGAATGGGTAATTTGAGTAAGGCGTTGGCAATAATACCCTCTAACAAAGATGCCGTCGGCTTGCCTTGGGAAACAGCGCGGTAAACAAGCTTGTCTATTCCGTCCTTTTCCGCCGTGCCAAGCTTATCTACCTCAACACCGCAGGATTGCGCGAATCCCTGAGCAGCAGGAGTAGGGCTGTCAGACGCATCAAACGCGGCGGTTACAGCCGGTCCAAATCTTTCAATGTTTTTGTCTTGTTGAGTTTCGGCAAGCGAACCTACAATCAGCGCCAACCGCCTTGGTGTCGCAAAAGACTTAATGGATTTGAAGGACAAGCCGGCCGATATAAGGCCTTCCTGAAACCCATGAGTAAAAGCGGTACTTAAAGTCCGTAGCGCCTTGGGCGGTAGTTCTTCCGTACCTATTTCAATTAGCAGGTCTTTTTGTGACATAGTTAGTTCAGCAACATTGTTTAATCAGTCGTCTAAGAATTCTTTTCTCAACTCTTCCGGGGCTAAGGGAAACCCGAGTTTTTTCCGGCTTTCGAAATAGGCCTCAGCCACCTTTTTGGACAAAGCTCTAACCCGAAGTATGAAGCGTTGCCTTTCGGTTACAGAAATCGCGTGCCGGGCATCGAGCAAGTTAAAATAATGCGAGGCTTTAAGAACTTGCTCATAAGCCGGTAACGGCAGGTTCAGCTCGATGAGTTTGTTACTCTGGTTTTCGCAGTCATCAAAATAGTTGAAAAGTAATTCGGTATCGGCGTGTTCAAAATTGTAGGCTGACATCTCTATTTCATTTTGTTTGAACACATCACCGTAGGTTACAACTCCGTTGCGACCTTCCGTCCAGACAATGTCATAAATGCTATCTACATCCTGCAAGTACATTGCAATTCGCTCTATACCGTAGGTGATTTCCCCACTTACCGGGAAACAGTCCAACCCGCCGACCTGTTGAAAATAGGTAAATTGTGTAATCTCCATGCCATTAAGCCAGACTTCCCAACCCAGGCCCCAGGCCCCCAGCGTGGGAGATTCCCAGTTATCCTCAACAAACCTTATGTCATGAATAGAAGTATCAATACCAACGTGTTCAAGAGATGAAAGATAAAGTTCCTGGATGTCGTCAGGGGAAGGTTTCAGTATCACTTGGAACTGATAGTAGTGTTGTAATCGGTTCGGGTTTTCACCATAACGACCATCCGTTGGTCTTCGACATGGTTGTACATAGGCGGTGTTCCAGGTTTCTGGACCAATTGAACGCAAGAAGGTAGCCGGGTGGAATGTTCCGGCACCCACTTCCATATCCAGAGGTTGTAAAACAACACAGCCGTATCCAGCCCAATACTGTTGTAAGGCAAGAATCAATTCCTGGAATGTTTTCGCGTTTGGCGGGCTGCTCATTTAGGGTCTCCGGTCCCTAGGTGGTCGATCAAAAGGGCTGCAATTATCCTTGATTCCATTGAACTTATCCATAGCCGCCAAGGCAAACCCAGCAACAGACAAAGGTTCTTGAATGTTGTTTAGTGAGCTAATATGTGATTCCATTTTGTCGGTTGCTTGCAGTATAAGATAAACCACTATTATTCCTTTCCTGCCAGGGGCTCTGTTATAAATTTTCTCAAATACATCCTGACAAAATGCTTCCTCATGTTATGTGCCTGGCTACCCTTAAGATTAGTCCATGGGCTGGCCGATGGCCTCGGATGGTTGATGAGCAAGCGGCCAACAAGAATGCGAAAAACTACCCGGCAAAACCTGAAACTTTGCTTTCCCGACTTAGACAATGAGCAGCTCACGCTCATGGCTCGCCAAAGCCTTCAACATACAGCAAAAACGGCTGTGGAAATGGGCAGGTGCTGGCTATGGCCAATAGAGAAAATTCTCAACATGGTTGTAGAAATCGATGGTGAGGAAGTCTTGAACGAAGCAAGATCGGCTGGCAAAGGCGTCATCATACTGGCGCCTCATCTGGGCAACTGGGAAGTATTGGGACATTATTTCACCGAACAAAACCCGACTACGTTTTTGTATCAGCCATCCAAGAACGAATATCTTGACAAGATGATCAAATCGGCACGTAGTGGAGGTAAATCTTTTTTGGCGCCAACTAACCGCCAAGGCGTGGCTATGTTGTTAAAGACGCTGAAAAAAGGTGAACAAGTGGGAATACTTCCCGACCAGGAGCCGACCCAGGAAGGTGGAGAGTTCGCGACTTTTTTTGGTGTTCCCGCATTCACCATGACCCTGGTTACTAGACTCGTTGCTCGAACCGGCGCAAGGGTGATATGTGGTTATGCTGAGCGTCTTCCAAAAGGACGAGGGTTCAAATTACACATTAAGCATGCTGATCCTATGATTTATGATGCCGACCTGAAAGTATCGGTCGAGGGACTAAATAGGACAGTGGAAGATTGTGTGAAACAATCGGTGGTGCAATATCAATGGGAATACAAACGATTCAAGCGCAGGCTGGATGGTAGCCACTTTTATCAATGAATCGAAGACACGCCGTGGTAATTTTGTTTCTTTATTTACGCCAAAACATCGGTGTAAACAGTACCAGTAGAGTGAATATTTCCAATCGCCCTAATAACATAGCAAGGCAAAGTATCCATTTGGCGGTTGCCGGCAAGTGTCCATAGGTCTCGGCGACGCTTCCCAGTCCGGGTCCAAGATTGTTAATGCAAGCGCCGACAGCACCGAAAGCAGTAATGATATCGAGCCCAGTTGCCAGCAAAGCCAGCAGCATCGCCAAGAAAACCATTATATAAACAGCAAAAAACCCCCATACAGCTTCAATCACTCTATTTGGCACTGGGTTTTTCCCCAACTTGATCGGAATTTGTGCTCGTGGGTGTATTAGTCGCTGAACCTCTCGAATGCCCTGCTTGAATATAAGCAATATCCTGATGACTTTCATGCCACCGCCGGTTGATCCCGCGCAGGCTCCGATGATCGCAGCATAGAACAACATGTAAGGTAGAAACGAAGGCCATGAACTGAATTCAGCAGTCGTGAAACCAGTAGTTGTTGCAATAGAGACAACCTGGAACAGACCTTTGAAGATCGACTCATATACTCCGTAAACGTCGGACAAGATCAGGGTGAGGATTGTCACTATTGAAACAAAAGATAAGATATAGAAATAAAATCGAAATTCCGGGTCGGACAAATAGTGTTTTATGCTTCGGCGGCCCCAGGCGGTAAAGTGCAAGGCAAAATTTATTCCAGCAATAAACATAAAAATTATGGCAACTAAATCAACAGCCGGATTAGCAAAATACCCCAGGCTGTCGTCGTGAGTAGAAAACCCCCCGATAGCAATAGTGGCAAAGCTATGGCTTAGGGCGTCGAATGGATCCATACCCACTAACCAATAGGCTATTGCACATGCCGCGGTTAAAGCAAGGTAGATGTACCATAGCGCCTTTGCGGTTTCGGTAAGACGAGGAACCAACTTGTTGTCCTTTACCGGCCCGGGACTTTCAGCGCGATACAATTGCATTCCGCCAATTCCCAGCATTGGTAGTACCGCAACAGCTAGAGCTACAATTCCCATTCCGCCCAGCCATTGCAGTTGTTGACGGTAAAACAGGATGGACTTTGGTAACTCATCGATACCGGATATAACCGTTGCTCCAGTGGTGGTTAATCCCGACATGGATTCGAATATGGCATCGGTTAATGATAATTCTGGAGTTGATGCCAGTAAAAAGGGCAAACAACCGATGGTTCCAAGTACGGCCCAAAAAAGAGTTACAATCAAGAACCCATCCCTGGTATGAAGTTCCTGTTTTGATCGGGCTGTGGCTAGCCAAAGTAAAAGCCCGATGGAAAATGTTGTCAGAAATGAAATCGCAAAAGCGAATGCAGTATTATCACCGTATATATAGGAGACAATAATTGGAGGCAAGTTACTTAAACAACTAAATAGCATTAGTAAAATGCCAAGTATTTTTACTATTATAGAAATATGCATGTGTCTAAAAGAAACTAAATCCGACTTGGAATAACCGTTCTACTTCAGGAATTTTCTTGCGATCTACCAGGAACAAAATGACATGGTCGTCGGCTTCAACAACAGTTTTATCGTGAGCAATTAGCACTTCTTCGTTTCTAACGATGGCGCCAATAGTTGTTCCCTCCGGCAGGTCAATGTCCCTAATCGCTTTACCAACTACTTTAGAAGAACCTGCGTCACCATGAGCGATTGCCTCCATCGCTTCAGCCGCGCCGCGGCGTAACGAGTGAACTTTTACAACATCGCCGCGCCGAACGTGGGTAAGCAAGCTGCCTATTGTGGCTTGCTGGGGTGATATTGCAATATCAATTTCCCCGCCCTGGACGAGATCCACATAAGCCGGGTTATTAATCAGTGCCATAACTTTTCGCGCCCCTAGTCGCTTAGCCAACATAGAAGACATTATGTTGGCTTCATCGTCGTTGGTTAGAGATAGAAACACATCTGTGTCTTCAATGTTTTCTTCTATTAACAATTCACGATGAGAGCTCTCGCCGTTAAGGACAATGGCTTTTTGCAGAGTTTCTGACAAGAACACACATCGTTCTTGGTTGCGTTCGATAATTTTGACCTGGTATCTTTTTTCAATATCTTCGGCTAGGCGCAATCCAATATTTCCACCCCCAGCTATCATCACTCTACGGTAGGGTTTGTCCATGCGGCGTAATTCACTGATAACCGCACGAATATCATTTTTGGCAGCAATAAAGAAAACCTCGTCATCAGCTTCAATAACTGTTGATCCCTCTGGAATGATTGGTCTGTCACGACGAAATATCGCAGCAACACGGGTTTCAATAGATGGCATATGTTGTCGAAGTAGTCGTATTTCCTGGCCGACCAAAGGTCCACCATAATGCGCTTTTACAGCAACCAATTGCACCTTGCCGTCGGCAAAGTCCAGAACCTGCAGTGAGCCCGGCAAATCAATGAGTCGGCTTATGTAACTGGATACGATTAATTCCGGACTGATAACAACATCCACGGCAATACCGTGTTTGCCAAATAGTTTGTCTGCAGAAAGATAGGAAGTAGAGCGAAGCCGGCATATTTTTTTGGGTGTATGAAATAACGTGTACGCAACACGGCAAGCAACCATGTTTATTTCATCGCTCTCCGTCACAGCTATGAGCATATCGGCGTCTTTGCCTCCTGCCCGTTCTAGCACATCAGGGTGCGATTCCATTCCGGTTACGGTTCCAATATCGATACGATCTTTTAATTCCCGCAAGCGGTTCATATCCGTATCAACCACTGTAATATCGTTTGCTTCATTGGCTAGCGTTTCAGCCAGCGACGAGCCAACCTGGTTGGCACCGAGAATAATGATTTTCATTAACTATCTCTGCGGGTATTAAATAGCGTAAAAGTCAGGGAGTTCCAGTCAATTATTTTCACCACTCCGGCCAAAGATCGTATCAGCAACTCGCTAACTCTTTCTAAGCAATGCGAAGTAAAAACCGTCGCTACCTTCGTTCTGTGGGAGCAATTGTCTCCCAAAGCTGCATTCTACTCCCCAATCGGCCGTAATTGCTTGATATTTAGCGTCTTGTTGTTGATTAAGAAATCGTTTAATAGTGCCATCGTTTTCCTGGCGTAAAATGGAACAGGTGGTATAAAGCAAAAGACCGTCAGATTTGAGACAGCCCCATAAAGCCACCAGAAGAACCAATTGCCGATCACTATAATTTTTTATATCACCTTGTCTTCGCAATAGTTTGATATCTGGATGTCGCCTGATTATTCCGGTGGCTGAACAGGGAGCATCCAATAAAATTCGATCAAAAGGCACGCCATCCCACCAGTCTTTTGGTCGTGCAGCATCCGCTGTTTTAACATTTGTCTGCAATTTCAGACGATTCAGGTTCTCTTTAAGAATCACAAGACGACGCGGACTACTGTCAAGGGCCAGCAGATTTATATGTGAGCGCTCACTTTCCAACAAATGGGTTGTTTTACCACCCGGTGCTGCACAAGCATCCAGTATTGAATGGCCAGGAGCCAAATCAAGTAAAGGAGGAACTAATTGGGACGCCTCATCTTGTACACTGACTTCACCTTGAGCAAACCCTGGTAGTTCCTGCACCTGACAGGGTTTGGAAAGGTAAAGAGCCGAGTCCGCAAGCTGTCCCAAACTCCCGCTTTTACCGGCG
>Ga0114950_10003062_pt1 | contig 12899 bp, 11 predicted proteins | sample N075metaG_FD_83503 | JGI IMG/M metagenome (GOLD analysis project Ga0114950, IMG submission 83503) | Deep subsurface microbial communities from Kermadec Trench to uncover new lineages of life (NeLLi) - N075 metaG | ecosystem: Environmental > Aquatic > Marine > Ocean trench > Sediment | place...
CCGGCCGCAGGCGATGTTGAAATACCGCGGCTAACTTCGAGCGCCATGGAAGTACGACTCGACGGAAAGGTGGCGCTGGTCACGGGGGGCTCCCGCGGAATCGGCAAGAGCATCGCGGAAGTTTTCGCCGCCGCGGGCGCGCGGGTGATGATTACCTCCCGGAATGAGGAATCCTGTGCGGAAACCGCGGCTGAACTCGGTTCTGCGGTCGACTACGAGGCGGGACATATCGGACGGGACGAGGACGTCGAACGCGTGATCGAAGCGACCCTGGATCGGCTCGGTCGGATCGATGTGCTGGTCAACAACGCAGCCACGAATCCCTATGCCGGGCGCACGATCGAGGTCGATCGTGCACGCTGGGACAAGACATTCGAAATCAATTTGACCGCGCCGATGTTCTGGACCCAACGTGTCTGGAATCGCTGGATGCAGGAAAATGGCGGTTCGGTCTTGAATGTGTCGAGTGTCGGTGGGCTGAGAACGAATCCGATCCTCGGCGTCTACGACGTGACCAAGGCGGCGCTGATCCATCTGACGATGCAGCTGGCCGCCGAGCTCGCGCCGCAGGTCCGGGTGAACGCCCTGGCGCCTGGGCTCGTGAAGACGGATTTCGCGCGGGTACTCTGGGAGGGAGAGAAGGGCGATCGCGTGGCCGAAGCGTATCCGCTGAAGCGGTTGGGTGAACCCGAGGATGTCGCCCGCGCCGCGCTCTTCCTGGCGGCGGACACCGGTCGTTGGATCACGGGTCAGACCTGGGCCCTCGAGGGCGGCGCGCTCTGCGCGTTCAGCCGCGTCGCCTAACGAGTAGCCACCCGCATTTCAGTCCGGTGCGGTCAGCTGGCTTCCATCCCGGGCTCTCAGCACGAAGACCGGGATCTCCCGGGTTTCACGTGCACGTTCCTGATAGGCGAGATAGATCGGCGAACGCTCGGTGATCGACTTCCAGAGCGGTTCGCGGGCGGCACCTTCGAGCAGCTCGACGTCGACCGGGATCTCCCGCCGCTCATACCAGATGCTAGCCTGGAGATGGGCCTTGAGGTTTCGCGCCCAGAAGGGATCCGTGGGCATCCCGCCGCGCGATCCCACAACGGCAATTCGGCCTGCTTCCCCCAGAACGTCCGCCCGGAAATGCGGCAGCACGACCGTGCGGTCCTGGCCGGTCTTTCGGCCCTTGGTCGTCAGCAGGATCGGGGGGTTGTAGTCGATGCCTTCCGATTTGGCGAAGATCCAGGAGACGGGACTCTCGCCGAAGAAGCGAACGCAATATCGGTCGACGGACGCGCCAAAGGGCGTGACGGCGACCCGAACGGCGAGCTCTGAGAATTTCATTGTCGATCTCCTATTCCGAGGAACGGGTGTTGCGAAAGGCCTTGCGCGGCGCTTCGTCGAGGGAGGGTGGCTCCTCCTCTGAAAATTCGAGCACGCCGAGGGCTTCCAGTTCGACGCAAGCCGTCGCGTCTTTGTCGAGCCAATCGGCCAGGACTTCGCGGTTGTGCTCTCCGCGTTTGGCGATGTGGCGCGTGGGCGTTCCGATGTCGAGATCCCGCGCCCGCCACGGCGCGGTCGGAACCCGGAGCCCCGGTGCGGCTTCGGTCAACGCGCCGCGATGCTCTGCCCATTCGGAATCCGCGAGTTCCCGAGTCGATCGCACGGGGACGACGATCACGGGCGAGCCTTCGAGGAGCGTTTCGAGGCTCGCTTGATCGGCAATTTCGGCGAGCGCGGTTTCGAGCACACCGACGAGTTCGTCACGATGCTCGAGTCGGGCGGCGGGCGTCTCGAAGCGAGGATCTTGGAGCGCGCCCGGGATCGGAATCGCACTCGCGAGCAGCGGGAAGAGCAATTCCGGCTGACCCATCAAATGGACGGCTCGACCATTCGCGAGGGTAAAGGTCTCGAAGGTCCAGGTCGGAAACCCACTCGACCCGTCGAACCCGGCGATCTCCGCGGAGGCATGTTCATTCACGTAGAGCAGCGCCTCGGCCATCGACACATCGACGTGTTGCCCCTCGCCGGTGCGCTCCCGGTGGAAGAGGGCGGCGAGCACACCCTGGCTGGCCATCATGCCCGCGTAGAGATCCGCATGTTGCATGGTGTCGCCACGCATCTTGCCCTTTCGCAAGCGCCCGCCCATTGCGAGGGTGCCGGCCTCGGCCTGAATCATCGGCGCATAGGCCGGTCGATCGGCCCAGGGACCGTCCTGACCCCAGCCGGAAATCGAACAGATCACGAGCCGTGGATTCGTGGCGCGCAGCACCTCGGGTGCCAGGCCCAATCGCGCGAGCACGCCCGGTCTGAAGTTCTCGACCAGAACATCCGCTTTGGCCACGAGCTCTGCGAGAAGTTCGGATCCGCCCTCGCGCTTCAGGTCGATCGACACATTCCGCTTGCCGATGTTGTACTGGGCGAACATCGATCCGAATCCGCCGACCCGTGGCGGTGTCGAGCGAAGAATATCCGACTCCGGCGCCTCGATCTTGACGACGTCGGCGCCCATATCCGAAAGCATTCGGCTGCAGATCGGCCCGGAGAGCACGCGCGTGCAGTCGACCACCTTGATTCCATCCAATGGCTTCGGACGCGATCGGGGACGGCGATTGGGCATGTCGAGAAAGGCTATCACCCGGCTGCGGCGGATTCACCGGGGAGGCGATGTTCGCTGTGATCGTGCAGGAAGGGCTGCGGGCCCAGGCGAAGAGCACGGCGGCGAAGGTCGAGGCTGTCTAGACTCTCGCGACCCCATCGCCCAGGCGCCGGCTACTCCGACGCGGCGGGTGACCGGGACGGAGGAAACGATGGCCGTACCGACGCGCGAAGAACTCGAAAACTGGGCCAAGAACTACGTCGAACTCTGGAACAAGGGGGACAAGGAAGCTTGGGTCGAGAACTGGAAGAAGGTCGCCCCGGGCGGCTTCAGCATGCTCGATCCCGTCGGTACAAAGGCCAAGCACGATTTCGAAGGTTGCTGCGTCGAGCCCTTCGATCTCTTTCAGCCGGTCACCGAGTTTCGCGTCGACCCGTCGACGATGTTCATTTGCGGCAACGAAGTCGCCTGGGTCATGGAGAACATCTTTTCCAAGGATGGCGAGAAGCGACACATGAAAAGCATCGAGGTCTACCGCTTTGGAGACGACGGTTCCGTCGAGATGCGAACGCATTACGACGTACCGGACGCCTCGGACCCGATCGCAGGGGACGTTTTCTCGGAATACCTGCCCGAGGAGTCCTGATCCCGACTTCGATTCCGACGGCGCCGCGGGTCGCCGGATGGCTTCAGGGCAAGGCCATCTCGAAGACCGGCGCGTGGGGCCGGGCGACGGGCTCAATGACGCGTAGGACGACGGCGTCCTGGCCGTTCTGCGTTCCGAAATCGATTACGACAAAGCCTTCCGCGGCGTGGGCGAAGATCGTCTCGGGAAGATTCGTCACGGTCGATACGCGATCCCGTGCTCCGGCGCCGCTCACGACGTAGAGGTCGGCGACATCTCCGGACTCGAGGAGCTGGAGATTGTGGTCGTGGCCGGCCGCGTAGATCGTCGGCGGATTGCGGCGCATCACCTCCTGCGTCCGCGTGATCCAATCCGCGTATTCCGTTTCGTAGGTGTTCATGAGGCCGCCCATCATCCAGCCGAGGGGGGTGACGATCATCTCCACGAAAAATCCGTAGGACAGGCCGCCATGGGGCCCGCCCGTCAACATCGGATAATGCGATGCCAGGACGACGAAGTCGTCGCGGTGCTCGAGGAGGGCCGCGTCGAGTTCCGCGAGATGGGCTTCGTGGGTCGTCGCGCTCGGGCAGACCTTTCGGATGCGCTCCTGGATCCAGGGGGTGGGATCGAGCGCGATCAAGACGACCGCCTTTGAACCGCCCTCGCGTTCGCGCAGAATTCGCGTCGTCGGGCCCATGCAGCCTTCCTTGGGAATGAACTCGGCGTTGCCCTCGGGCCAGCCATCGACGAAGAGCTGTTGGTTCTCGATCGACTTGGCGTTGTAGTTCCGGGGAAGCAGCCCCCAGTCGTGATTTCCGGGCAGGACGATCTTGCGGACCGAGGTGGCGGCGAGCTGTTGTGCGAGGATCTTCTCGCCTTTCTCGCGGTCCTCGTCGGTCAGGCCTTCGTCGTAGATGTTGTCACCCAGGAAGAGCACGGTGCTCGACTCGACCGCCGTGGCCCAGCGGTCGAGGGACGCCAGCGTCGGATCGTCTTCGAGAAAATAGCCCGCGTCCCCGATCAGGATCACGCGATGCTGTACGTCGATCGGCGCGATGGCGGCATCTGCGCCCTCGGCCACCCAGGCTGGGCCGTCGGCGCTGTAGACGGGGCCCTTCAGACGATGAGCACAGCCCGAGAACGCGACCAGCACGACCATCAGGCAGACGAAACGGAGCGTACGAGCGGACATGGAATTCCTTCGAATCAGACGCGGTCGCTGGGGCGGCGGCTCGAGTGACGCCTCCGCCGATCAGCTGTCTTGGGTTTGCCCCGCCAGCGAGCGACCTGCGATATAGGAGAAGGCCATGGCCGGACCGATCGTCCCGCCCCCCCCTCCATAACTCGTACCCGGGCTGCCGACGCCCGCGTTGTTCCCCGAGGCATAGAGTCCCGGGATCACCGAGCCGAAGGGGTCCAGCACCTGGGCCCGTTCGTTGACCCGCGCGCCACCGCAGGTCCCCAAATCCGCCGCCGCGATCTCCGCTCCGTAGAACGGGGCCTCGTCCATCGGCGCCAGGGTGATACCCTTGTCATCCTGTCCGTAGCGGTCGTAGCTGCTCTCACCCCGATGGAAGTCGGGGTCTTCGAGCCTCGCCGCATAGACATTGAATCGAGCGACGGTTCGCACCAGGCCTTCCGCGTCGATCCCGAGCTTAAGGGCGAGCTCCGGGATGCTCGCGGCCTCGACAACCCATGTCGGGAGGATCCCCTCCGCACCGACTCCTGCGATCTTGCCTCCCGAGCGGGCCTTCGAATCGAAGAGCAGGAAGGCGGGCAGGTTTCGGAACCCCATCTCGCCCCAGTTTTCCCAGGTGTGATAGCTGCGCCAGGTCGAGTCGTAGTCGGCGGCTTCGTTCTGGAAGCGTTCACCGCGTGCGTTCACGACGATCGATCCGGCGGAGCGCTTTTCGATCTCGGCGTTCAGCGTCGCGCCCATCTTGTACTGCATGATCGGTTCGGCTTCACCCCTGTAGACGGTGATCCCCCAGACCTCGTTCATGTTGCGAAGGTCCGCGCCCGCAGCCATCGCCATTCGGATGCCATCGCCATCGTTTCCCGAGGCGCCCAGCGTATAAAGCGTGGGGCCACGCAGAAAATGTCGTTTCATCTCGAAATCCCAATCGAAGCCGCCCGCCGCGAGATGCACCCCGCGTCGCGCGCGAATCCGGAAAGGCTGGCCGTCTCGCTCGGCTTCGACGCCAATCACTCTGCGAACACCGTCCGCGCCCTCCTCGAGGATGAGCCTCCGGGCCGGGGTCTCCAACAGGATCTCTCCGCCGGCTGCCTCGAATCCCTGGCGGAGTCCCTCGATCAGTTCGGGGCCGAAAAGCCCTTCGCGATCGGTGATCGGTTCGACGCTACGACCCTTCTGGACCGCGCCGGGCCACTCTGGATGATAGTCGGCATTGTCGCCCATGATCGTGGATACGCGGAAGCGCAGGGTGGTATTCTCCTCGACGAAGTCGAGCATCTCGGGGCCCGCATCGACGAAGGCTTCGAGCAGGCTCGTGTCCGCCTGTCCGTGGGCAAGCTGGGTGAGATAGGTGAGTGCGTTCTCGCGCGAGTCCTCGATTCCCTCGGCGGCCATGCGGCCGTTATTCGGGATCCATGCGACGCCGCCCGAATGACCCGTACTTCCCCCCACGACGCTTCGTTTCTCGAGTGCGACGACTCGGGCCCCGGCGACCGCCGCCGCAAGACCTCCCACGAGGCCCGTCCCGGTTCCGATCAGCACCACGTCAGTCTCGAGGTCCCAGTGTCGCTCCTCAGCCGAATCCCCGGTCGAACAGCCGAGGGCACCGACGCTGCCCAGGGCGAGGCCACCCGCCGCGGTCCCGAGGAAGCGTCGGCGACTGAGGCCCGCCTTCGACGCGTCGCCCGCTCCGGAATCGGCGGGCTCGGCGGATTTCGGGGTTCGACTCGGTGGGCGTTTCGTAGTTCGATCCCTGGTGCTCATCTCGACCTCCTGACGGGTTACGGGAGAAGGACGATAGACGAGATGGATCGCGGGGAAAGTGGAGGCGGACGAAGTCGGCGGGGCGCCGCGGCGGATGCGCTCGGCGAACTCAGTCGGGCGAGTCGGCGACCAGCAACTGGCTCATCTCGACGAAGCGCATGACGCGCGGCACTTCGGCCAGGACGTCGGGCACGACGAGCGTCGTGTGGACCGTCCCGGCCACCTCCTCCGCAAAGAGAACCTTGAGCGCCGGGTCGGCGAGCTGAGGCAAGGCGGGGAGATAACCGATGCATTCGCTCGCTACGACCATCCGGTGGAGTTCGGCCGGTTCCACACTGATCAGATTGGGTTCGAATTCGAAGAGGCGGCCACTGCGCAGGGGAAGCAGCTCGGGAGGGCGATCTGGAACCCGCCAGACGGCGACGCGATGATCACTCAAGGCATCGATGGAGCGCGGCACGCCGTGGGCTTCGAGATAGCCGTCGCTCACCACCAGCTGCATCGAAAACTCGCCCATGTCGAAAAAGCTGCAGGCATCTGGGCGGCGATCCTCGAAGGTCAGCGCGATCTCGGCGCGGCTCGGCAGGAGTTCGGTCGGAGACTCCGCGAACAGGAATTCGATGCGAAGCTTCGGGAATCGGAGCTGGGCGCGCCGACAGTTTTCACTCCAGCCGACCGGGGGCGGGGCCACGGGCATGGCGATCTTGAGGCAACCGGTGGGTTCACTCCCGACGTCGTGGACATGGGAGATCAGGTGTTCCGCCTCTTCGAGGAGCGCCTGTCCCCGACGTACCAGGGCTTCCCCCGCGGCCGTGAGGACGAGTCCACTCTGCTCTCGGGAGACGAGCGGCGTGCCCGCATCGAGTTCGAGTTGATCGAGCTTTCGACGAACTCGGGAGCGGGAGGTCGCGAGGCGATTTGCCGTCCCGAGGAAAGTGCGCTCCTCGGCGAGAACCAGGAAGATTCGAAGCTGCTCGAAGTCCATCGCGCTTCCTTCGAAACCGAGCGTTATGCACAGGGTAGGCCGAGCGGTGCGGAGACGTCCACCCTGTTGGTTCGTCGAGGGGACACTCTCGATGCATTTATCACGACTTCGAACATATTTGGCCCAAATGCGACAAGGTGTAACCCTCTGGTCGTGTCCCGAAGATTGTCTCCGGGACACGACCCGAGGCGCCTCATGTCCGAATCAAGTCCAAAGTCCGATGCCGTTGGCCACCGCACCCTGACTGAATCGTCCATCATGACGTTCGGCGGCCTCACCGGCGACTACGCCCAGATGCATTTCGATCTCGATTTCGGCCCTGCAACCGGTATGGGCGGAACGATCGCCCACGGATTGCTGAGCGCTGCCTGGTCCCTCGGAGCCCTCGCGCAACATGCGCCGGCGCGACTCGCCCTGGGTGACCCGGCAGCGTTCGTCGCGGGCTACCGGGTGAATTTTTTGCGCATGGTCTATATCGGAGATCTTTTCTCCCTGCGCTGGTCCGAGGCTCACGAGGCCTGCGTCGACGGACTCGATGGCCACGACCGGCTCGACACGGCGTTCGAAATCGTGAACCAGAAGGGTGAGGTCACTACGAGTGGGGCGGTGAGTGTTTGTCGAGGAGATGATCGCGGGGTCGGACAGCCGCTTCCGACCGCCCCGAGCGCACTCGAGATCGACAGCTGGACGGCGGATGGCTTGCCGGACCCACTTCATGCCGAGGATTTCGTCGAGTTCGGTCCCCGCGGAGAGAGCCTGGGTCGGACGGTGACCGAAGCGGATCTGGTCGCCTACACGAACTTCACGGGCGAGTTGAATCCGGCCTATCTCAACCAGGAATTCGCCCGAGCCGGGCGATTCGGTGCCCGCGTGGCCCCGCCGATGTGGACATTCTGCGTCGGCTTTGGCGACTATCTTCGCGATCTGCTGTCCGTCTCGATGCCTTCTTCCGGCTTCGCCGGCCATCTGGGTGATTCCTGGCGCTATCTGGCACCCGTCTATGTCGGCGACACGCTACGCACCCGTCACAGGCCCGTTTCCCACAGGCCTTCCGCCAGTCGCCCGGAGAAGTCGGTGGTGGAGTTCGCGCTCCAGATCATCAATCAACGCGGCGAAATCGTTCAGGATGGTCGAGTGGCGATGATGCTGACGGCGCGCGGCCAAGCCAACTGATATCGCGCTCCGTCGCCGACTCGAACTCGCGGGTCCGACATCTGCCGTCCGGGCGGGTCCGAAGACGGCCCGTGCGAATCGAGCGAGCGGGTCATGGACGGCGGCGATGTCGGCTTCTCCGATCCAATCGGAAGGTTGCTCGGGCCTTTCGCGGCGGTCGACCGGGGTGGAGATTCGGATATGCTCGCGCGTCCCGCCGAGGAGTCGCGAGGCGGGGACCAACAGGGAGTCAGCATGCGTCTTTCGGGAAAGCGGGTCCTCGTCCTGGGGGCATCGTCGGGATTGGGCAAGGCCTCGGCAATCGAGATCGCCCGCGAAGGCGGGCGCATCTGCGTCGCGGCGCGCCGGGTCGATCGACTCGACGAGACGGTGGCGGAAGCGGGTTCCGATGCGTTCGCGCGAGCCTGTGATGTACGGGACGAGGCCTCCTGTCAGCGAGTCGTCGAAGCGGCGGTCGCCGAACTCGGTGGGCTCGACGCCGTCGTCTACGCCCCGGGCATCTCGACCTTCGGGCCGATCGAGGAGATTCAACAGGCGGACTGGCGGGCCGTTCTCGAGACCAACCTGATTGGCGTCTCCCTGATCTTGAACGCAGCGATCGGGCCACTCGAAGCGACCCGTGGCAAATGTGTCGTGATCTCTTCGATCGTGATCGACGACTCCCCGCCGCGTCCGAACCAGGCCACCTACGTCGTCAGCAAGGTTGCGCTCGAGGCGTTGATCGCCGCCTGGCAAGGGGAACACCGCGGCGTTGCGTTCACCTCGATCGCGACGGGGGACACGCTCTCCGAATTCGGACTGGACCACGACCTCGACAAGCTGATGACGATCACCCGGCGCTGGAGCGAACTCGAGTACCTCTACGGGCGAATGATGGAGCCCGGCGCGGTCGCCGAACAAGTCGTGAATGCACTGGCCGCGCGCGAAACGATCCGGCGGATCGCGATCACGCCCTCGTTCCCCGATCAGGCGAATGACAAGGGTGCCGATTGGGCGGCCACTGCAATCGATCAGCAGCGCGAAGGAGAGCCGAAGTGAATCGGATCGAATACGCCGGCAGCGTGCACGACGAGGAGGAAATCGAGGCGGTCGTCTCGGTCTTGCGTGGGGGTGCGACGGCGCTCCGAATCGGCAAACACACCCGCGAGCTGGAGCGGAGGGTCGCGGAAGTCTTTGGGAAGCAGCGTGGCATCATGGTCAACTCCGGCTCCTCAGCCCTCTACCTCGCAGTCGAATTGCTCGGGCTCGAGCCCGGCGAGGAAGTGATCACCCCGGCGCTGACCTTTTCAACGGACATCGCTTCGATTCTGCGCACGAACCTGGTTCCTGTTCTCGTCGACGTCACGGCGGACACGTATCAGATCGACGTCGACCAGATCGAATCCGCGATCGGACCGAAGACGAAAGCCCTCCTCGTGCCGAATCTGATCGGAAATTGTCCGAACTGGGATGACATCCGCATGATTGCCGATCGCCATGGTCTCCAGGTGATCGAGGATTCCTGTGATTGTCTCGGGGCGACCCTCGATAGCACACCGACGGGAACCCGTTCGGACATCACGGTCACGAGCTTCGCACTCTCGCATATCATCACGGCGGCGGGTACAGGTGGAATGGTCTGCCTCGACGATGAGGCGCTCGTCGACCGAGCACTTCTCCTGCGGCGATGGGGTCGACGCAGCGAACCGAAATTTTTCGGATCGAAGCGGGGCACCCGAACTTTTTTCAGTGACCTCGATGGGATGGAGTATGACGATCTCTTCATCTTCGACGAGGTGGGCTGGAACTTCGAGCCGAGCGAACTCTCGGCGGCTTTCGGCTGTGTCCAGATGAAGAAACTTCCGGACAACCTGGCTCGTCGTCAGCGAAATTTCGATCTGCTGATTGAATTCCTCGCCAAGCGCCCCGAGGTCTTCGTTCTGCCGCGGCTGACTCCGGGCATCGTGACGGGCTGGCATATGTTCCCGTTCCTGATCAAGCCCGAGTCCGGTGTCTCCCGAGCCGCCTTCCAGAAGCACATGGAGTCACACGGGGTCGATACCCGAATGGTCTGGAGCGGAAATGTCGCCCGCCAGCCGGCCTTTCGAGACAAGCCACACCGGATCGCGCCGGGAGGACTCGACCACTGCGACGAGATCATGCAGTCCGGACTGATCCTGCCCTTGAATCATGGGATTGATGACGAGGGAATCGCCTATATGGGAGAGACGATCGAGGCCTTCTTCGCCTAGCGGCATTAAGCCCGGTCGGCGGGTTCGGCTCGAACCGCTACCCTTCGAACGATGACAAGCCCACACGACGACGAGTACAATTTTCGTTTCGAAGGATCGGGCGCCGCGTATTTCCTCATTTTCTTGAAACACGTTTTCCTGACTCTGATCACGCTCGGGGTCTATTTCCCCTGGGCCAAGAGCCAGCGGCGCGCATTCATCTGGAGGAGCCTCTCGTTCCACGGCCATTCCTTCCGCTACACGGGAACCGGCCTGGAGCTCTTCAAGGGATATGTCCTGCTCGTCGCCGCGTACGCGACGTTCATCCTGCTGCCGCCTCTCGTCGGCTCATTCCACGAGCGTCTGGGCAGCCTCGTTCGAATCGCCTTCGTACTCGGCCTCTTCGCCGCCATCCCGTTCGTGATCTATCGCTCGCGCGCCTTTCTCTACAACCGAACGACCTGGCGCGGGATCCGGTTCGGCCTGCTCCGGGACTACAAGCCGTTCATGTTGGAATTCTTCGTCGGTCTACTGCTGACGATCGCGTCGCTCGGGCTTTACCGCCCGATCTATTCGAATCGCCTCCACCGGATCACGATGAACAACACGCGCTTCGGTAGCCTCGAGTTTCGATACGAGGGGGACGACCGGGAAGTCTGGCAGTTCACGGTCAAGGCATACGCCCTGATCATCGTGACGCTCGGGATCTACTATTTCTGGTACCGAGCCGAACTCGAACGCTATCGGGCCGCGTACACCTTCGTCGGAGAGCACGGAGTTCTGCATTCCGAGGTGACGGGCGGGCAACTGCTGATGCTTTTCGTTCTGAATGCGGTCGGGCTCACGCTCACACTGGGTCTCGCGTTTCCCTGGATCCTCATGTATTCGCTGGGGCAACTGGCGGATCGGTACTCGGTGCGGGGTGTGATCGACTTCGACGCGATCGTTCAGCGCGCCGAGGAAGAGGGTGCGTTTACCGAGGGCGCCGCCGACGCGTTGGACCTCGACTTCGGGTTTTGAGTTCGGTTTCTGAGAGATTGCGATGCAGGTTTTCCGCTGGTCGGGCGTGTTTACGGATGGTCGGACCGCGACGCTCCGCGAGGTCGGGGTCGTTTACGACGGCCACTCCCTGTTGATCCGGGACTCCGACGGGAGCGAGATTTCGCGTTGGCCCGCGAGTCGCATCGCAACGGAGCCGGGCACGGGGCCGGGTGCGCTTCATCTTCGCTGTTCGATGGACCCCCAGGCCGGCCTGGAACTGCGCGGGGAAAACCTGGTACTCGAGCTTCACGCCATCGGGATCAAGACGCGCGGTCGACCGGCAGGAAGCGGTCGACGGGCGATCGTCGCAGCCTCGTTGATCGCCGGGATCGTGGGCGCGGTCGGACTGGTGTGGAGTTCGGTCACGCCCCTGTCTCGAGCGATCGCGACGCTCGTGCCGCTCGAGTTCGAGCGGGCCTTGAGCGGCCAGGTCGAAGAGGCGTTCTCCGAGCTTCACTGCGAAGGGGACGACGCGCGTTTGGTACTCGAAGAGCTCGTCCTGCGCGTCGCGGGCCCGGACCACGCGCTGCCCCCGGTGCATGTGCTCAACCTCGAGAGGCCGAATGCCTTCGCGCTACCGGGTGGGGGCATCGTCTTCACCCGTGGACTCCTCACGAAGGCACGCCACCCCGACGAAGTGGCGGGCATCCTCGCACACGAGATTCAACACGTTCGTCAACGTCACGTCATGACGGCGATGATTCGGGGCACGCTGCTCACCGCTCTCTGGGCCGTGACAGTGGGCGATTACAGCGGACTTCTGGTCGTCGATCCGTCAACCGTGTTCCAGATTGCGACGCTGCAATTCTCGCGGGATGACGAAGCGAACGCAGATCGTGGAGCCGTGGAGATGTTGGACGCGGCGAAGATCCGGCGGGATGGGCTGAGTGACTTCTTCACACGACTGGCGGCAGAGGAGGGGCAGGGGCCCGAATGGCTCTCGACCCATCCACCAGCGGAGGGACGCGCGAAGGCGAGCCAGGCGAATGGCCAGATCGAGCCGGGGGATCTCACGTCATCGCTCGACGACTCGCGCTGGCAGATCCTGGTCGAAGCGTGTGAGCAGGCCGGCGATCCAGAGGCGGATCTCGAGGACCTGGTTTTTTGAGCGGATGCGGTCGCAAGCATATCGGAAGGCTCCAAATTTCTCATTCGCGCAGTCTTGCTAGCTCCGATCGTGCCGAAGCAGCGAGCAGGGTGACATCCGCGCCGACGGCAAGCACATCGAATCCCGCCTTTCGCCAGCGCCTGGCAAACTCGACGCTACCCGCGAAGAGGGCAGCGGGCTTATGGGCTGCGCGACATGCCTCCGCGACGCG
>Ga0114950_10003063_pt1 | contig 12898 bp, 16 predicted proteins | sample N075metaG_FD_83503 | JGI IMG/M metagenome (GOLD analysis project Ga0114950, IMG submission 83503) | Deep subsurface microbial communities from Kermadec Trench to uncover new lineages of life (NeLLi) - N075 metaG | ecosystem: Environmental > Aquatic > Marine > Ocean trench > Sediment | place...
AAGTGTCCCGCAGGAATCTGCACCATATCGCCTTCGAGGGCCTTAGCCGCTTGCGCGTGCGCAGGTTGGCCTGTGAGCAGAAGCAGGAAAATCGTGCTTAGGGCCAAAATAGTTGATCGGGTGCATTTCATGAAAGGATAAATACGTGTCTCTCAGTATCAGAATTCATTCCCACCAGTGGGGCTCAGAAGCCTGGGCTCGCAAATGGAGCAAGAGTAAAGGGTTTGATGATCTAAGTTGCTCAAGCAAGCTACGATTATTTCCCTCCCACGGGAGTGGGTAGCAAAACAGAAGTTTTCGTGACGGCTTGATCAGGAGCGAGTTTCGGCATGTTTTTTAGAAGGCTTTCGAAGTACAACATGGTTTCTGGATCGGTCCAATCGACGGCCCCATTTAAGACGCCTATGATCTTGCCTTCCGGGTCCACCAAAAAACTCGTCGGCAATGTGACAACGCCGTATTTATGACTCACCTTTAAATTTTGATCCAACAGGACCGTGAAATCGAGACGGTTGGCTTCGACATAGGGACGAACCACTTTTTCTCCGAACATGTCATTGGAGATGGCAAGCACTTCAAATTTTTCTGATTTGAACCGTGTGTACAAGGCTTGCAAGGAGGGCATTTCAACTTTACAGGGACCGCACCATGTCGCCCAGAAATTGATCAACAGATACTTGCCTCTGAGCTGATCCAGGGAAACTTCACCGCCATCCAAATTTTTCAAAGAAAAATAAGAGGCCTGGCGATTTTCCGCCGCAAGGGATGGCGAGGCCAGCAATCCATAGCCCAATAACACCAGGGCCAATATGCCAATAAAAATTCTGTCATGCATCTCGAAACCGCTCTGAAAAAATTTTCCGTTTAGACGCGCAACAGACCAATCACAGCTGAGCTGTGACAACCTGGCGTTCGACTGCGAACCGCCTACTCTACGGATTCAAGACAACGGACCATGGGGATAGCTTTTTTCAGCGCTCGCTCGATTCCCATTTTCAGGGTCATGGTGGAGCTAGAGCAGGAACTGCATGATCCCACAAGGCGCACTTTGACCACACCATCCTCAATATCCACTAATTCTACATTCCCACCGTCAGCCATCAGGGACGGACGGATGGTCTCTAATACTGCTTCGACTTCTTCATGCATGCCAAGCAACCTGAAAAAAGTTTAACGCTACCAGTGGGTTTAATTCCCCTTGGCTTACCACGGCTTTTAAATGAAAATCTTTCTAGGAGTCCCCGTCTGCTTGCAACGGGGCCGTTCATAAAGCGGTGGCAAATTTACCCCCCGTCGACCAAAGCTTCCTTCTTTGCCAGCAATTGTTCTTGAGTTTCCTCATGTTCAGAGTCTTTGGGAATACAGTCCACCGGGCAAACTTCAACGCACTGTGCCTCTTCGTACCAGCCTACACATTCGGTGCAATGTTCCCAATCGATAACAAAAATATCGTCCCCTTCAGAAATAGCTTCATTAGGACACTCGGGCTCACAGACACCACAGTTTACGCAGTCATCATTTATTAACAGAGACATAATTGTAACTCCTAAGAATAAAACAATCTTTGTTTGAAAATATTAAAAACGTTCATGAAAAATATTAGCCTTGCACTTCAAAGGCATTTGTCTCGGAATTCCAGGCAAACAGCGCCTCAGATTTAATTTTCCTGTCGTACACCGAAACGACCAAGTACTGAGCTCCGGGGTAGGCAGGCTCATCCCACATCAGCGCCATACGTTTATCCTCATCGGAAAAGTAAGCATCGTGATCAGGATGCGAATGATAAAAAACCTTGACCACCATATCTTTGGTTCTGGCTTCATTCTGAATTTTTAACAACTCCTTTGGATCAATGAAAAAAGCTGTCTTGGCATCCCTGGGAAAATGCTCAGGGTCTTCCTCATGTTTTTGATTCTGAATATTCGTGCATAGAAAAAGAATATTCTCTTTATCATTTTCCTCCTTGCCAATGATTATTCCACAACATTCAAAAGGATACTGCTCCAATGCATGGCGGTGAATTTTATCGAGCTTTTCCAATATATATGGAGGCATTCAATATTTTGTAAGGTTCAGTATTATTTGTCAATCAGTTTTGCATAAAATAACAGGATTCCTTAAAAGAGCGGCCAAATCGTCAAAATCAGGAGAGTCCCGGTTTAGCGAAATCTGGGGAATCAGGATAGGAAAATGCGCAAATCTGCCTAGGAAGGACCCACGTAAAAAGGGCGATTCCAAGCGGTCAGACGTGAGATTTAACTACTAAATTGTCCTGAACGGTGATTTGACAGGCGAGCCGAACCTCAGGATCAGCTTTTTTAAGTTTATCCTGCTCAACCTCGTTTCTCGGGTCCACTGTACCAGAAACAATCTTAACCCTGCAGGAAGCACACAAGCCCCGGCCCCTGCAATTAAGTATTTTGCGGATATGCGGGTAAATACTTATTTTGTTATCGATAGCGGCTTGCCGCAGATTGCTTCCTGGCTCGACCTGAATGGTCCTGTTTTGTTCTTCGAAATGAATTTCTAGCATGCTTCGATCTGGATAAAGTTATGTAATTTACCTTTCCCCCAATAACCATGAAAGGCACTGCCCACTGTGGAGCATCGTGTATTCATATGCACAAACTGCATGACCCCGTCTTGCCCTTTGTGAATGCCCACCTGTGTAAAAGGAGGGATCATTTCACCACAATTGACGCATTCAGTGGAATACTTTTCACAAAGCTGTAAGAGGCAGGGAGCGCAGATCACCGGATCGAACAGATATATCTCCTGACCAGCGTATTCCACCACCGTGGGGACCTGTTCAGCCACTTTACCACACTCCTCACAGACAGATTGATTGCTCATCCCAATAAACACACGAATTTAAGAGTCAGGAGGGTATTCTACCCAATTGCGATCAATTGATACAGACTTTTCTCATGGAAGCGAAATCATCCATAATCATGCCTGCACCCTTGACGATCGTGAGGAGGGGGTCGTCCGGGATCAAAACCTTCAAGGTGGTTTTTTCCTCTAACATTTTATCCAAGCCACGAATACCGGCACCACCGCCAGTCAAATAGATTCCATTCGAATGAATATCGGCGGACAATTCTGGAGGAACTTTTTCCAGAGCACGTAGAACAACTGCGATGATACTTGCAAGCGGTTCTTTCATTGCTTCCCGGATTTCATCGTCGTCAATTGTCAGGGAAGTCGGCACCCCGGTGCGTACATTCAGGCCTTTGACTTCGGTGGTCAATTTTTTGAGCTGGGGGTAGGCGCTACCTATATCGATCTTGGTCCGTTCAGCTTCAAATACACCAATATTTAAGTGATGGTGAGTCCGCATATAGCGCATGATGGCTTCATCGAATTCATCTCCCCCCACCCGGACCGATTCTCCATACGCAATGGCCGAAAGGGAAACCACCGCCACATCGGTGGTGCCACCCCCAATATCGATGACCATATTACCCTGAGGTTCATGAATTTGAATTCCCGAACCAATAGCCGCGGCCATAGGTTCTTCGACGAGAAATACTTCCCGGATTCCCGCCATTAGGGTGGCATCGATGACAGCCTTCTTTTCCACCTGAGTGATGCAGGTTGGGACGCCGACCACCATCCTAGGTTTGACAAATTTGTACTGCTTAAGTACCTTTTTGATGAAACTGTCGATCATCTTGTTGGTGATATCGAAATCGGCAATGACCCCATCCTTCATCGGGCGAATGGTTTCCACCTTGGAATGGGTTCTACCGTACATCTTTTTTGCTTCCATCCCAATGGCTTCAATCCCCGCACCATTAGTACTCACAGCCACCACCGATGGCTCATTGAGCACTATGCCCTTATCTTTAACATAAATAAGAGTATTGGCGGTTCCCAAATCCATGGCCAAGTCAGTGGTCATCCATCCGAATAAATTTTTGAAAAAACTTACCATGTTGTTGCCTTCTCTGATTGAGAGGTTCTTGACCGAGACAAACTAGCCAGATCGAGCAAATTTTTACCTTCCTCAGGATAGGAGGACATCCCCCATTCCGCTTCCACCTGCATGGGTTCTCCATCGACATAAATTGGCCGATTCTTAAACAGATTGCTCAAACGAGTTTCCAATGATTGCGCTTCCAAAAGGGATTTGCGCATTATCAGGAGGAGAAACGAATTGTCTGAATATTTAAATACATGTTTTGGCGAAGGAATGACTCGGGCAAATCCGGAAGCAATCTGGCGGAGCAGTCGATCGACTTTTATGACCCCATATTTTTTATAGAGCTCGGGTAGATTCGATAACTCGATAGACAAAAAACAAACCGGTTTATTCTTAATAAAAATCCTTTTCGATATAGCATCGTGAAAGTTGGTCAAAAACCGGTAATTGTACACACCCGTGATCGGATCGAGGTTTTTGTCATAATCCCAACGGTTCTGACCATTGGAGTTTGCAACCGAGGTCGCGGCGGATGACGCGATCAGCGATAGTTTATCGAGGTCGGGTTGGGACAAACCGTCCTGTTTATGCGAGCCGCAAAGAAGTACTCCCAGTAGACTGTCGTTTAAAGTGATGGGAACCGCCGCCAACGATTTGAGCGATTCGGGTTTCTCCTGATCAGAAAAAAGGATGGTTTTTCGTTTGCCAATGATTCGGGTTAAAATTGGCGCTCGATCCTTAGCGCAAGAGCCAACGATGCCTTTTCCAGGAATCACGTTCATTCCCGATAACTCCTGAGTAAATCCCCGATGGCCCTGAATTTTACCAACATCTCCATTGGCGTTAAACCAAACCACAGCAATGGCATCGCATTTCAAAATGGAGGGGGGAATGCGGGTCAAACGATCGGCAATCACCTCCCGGTCGGGAGATTCAGCAATCAGTCTGCTGAAAACGTTCATTTGCCGGATCGATGGCCAGGATCGACCACGCAGACTGGCACGGCGGCCTTCATTATACATATGCCAGGCAATCTGATCGGTGAAACTGGAAATTATTTTCTGCATTTTCGGTGGAAAACTGTAAGCCGATTTCGATGCGGCGAACAGAACGCCTTCCAGCTCCATATGAATGACCGGCATGATCATCAAACTCTTCAAATCCTCGCGGCGTTTAAACAGTTTTTTATAAAAAGGATCATCATCAAACCGGTCGATGACATGCGGCAACCGTGATCGAACCACAGATTCCAGCGGTTCCTTGTGGATGCGGATTTCCTCGCGCAACTGCGTTTTGGGATTGAGAGAGAGGTGGTCTCGAAGAATCAGGTACTCTTCCTCATAGTCGATAACATACAAGGCCGTGGAGTACGAATCGGCGACATTTCCAGTGAGTTCAATCAAATGTGTTAAAACATCGGTGATGATCATTTAGCTTTGGTCGGCCCATTTAGGAAGAGTCGACTGCGGTGTATATCGATTATTTTCCTCGATTTTTAAGCATATCCCGGTAGGACATTACCGTCCTCTTATCCACTGCAACGGCACCCACATCAAAAATAATATCCGAATTCTTTCGGGTTTCCCGGACTCGAACAACTTTGCAATCAACGGTTTTTCTTTCCCCAGAAGAGGGCAATCGAAAAGTAATCGTAAGGATGTCGTCCTTGATAAGCGAAGCGCCTGTGGTAAAACCAACTCCCTCAACGCACAAATCCCGTGTGGTTGCCTTATGCTTCTGATTAAAAAATTCCTGTTCTCGTTCAATCTCCAGCATGGCGGGAATATGAACTGGAGCTCGCTGGTGTTTCCTGCGATCAGACTCTTTTTCCAAGCGCGACTGGATCAATTCGGCGAGTCGATCCTGTAAATTTTTGAGTTCATTCAAATCCCAGTTCTTCACCAGGGACATGATCTTTTCAAGCATGGTCACCCGCAATAAAAGGAAATACTCAATCTTCCCCCCAAATAACCGTCCTCAGAGCTGAACCGTGAACGAAGACACTTTAAAAACAATAATATAGCGACCTTGCAAAGGTGTCAATCATTTAAAACTGGGCTGGTGGCAAGTTTTGGGAGAGAAGGAGATAAATATTCTTGACAGATATTGGAGCGGTTTATATACTTCGACATTCACACATATCTAAAAGGATTTGGGTGGTGATTGAAATTAAGGATTTTCGAGAGGGCGGGTAGCTCAGTTGGGAGAGCACCGGCCTTACAAGCCGGGGGTCACAGGTTCGAGCCCTGTTCCGCCCACCATTATTGGTCGTAGAGACAAATTGCTACGGAAAAATTGCATTTGCGCTCGCTAGCCACTATAGTGGAATAGTTAGATTATTGTTGGTCGCAATATCCGAACTAGAGCCCTGTTATAGGGCTTTTTTCCTTCTTTTGGCAAAAAATGAAGAACATTTTTGGCCCAAGGGAAAAGGCTATATTCAGGCCTAAATCATAATAAGAAATAAAAAATCCGGGGTTGTAGTTCAGCTGGTTAGAACGCTGGCCTGTCACGCCAGAGGTCGCGAGTTCGAATCTCGTCAGCCCCGCCATAAAAAACAAGGGTTTATGGGATCATCCCCATAGGCCCTTTTTTTTACTCTGCTCAGTTTCACTATTCCCCTTTAAAAAGAATTTTCTCAGCCTATAATAGGGCAAAGATGGTTTCAAATAATCAGAATAGTCAGAAATTTTTTCTATGAATTTTTATTTTCACCCGACTTAATAAAGGAGGTTGGTAATGGATACCATAGGAAGTTACATGAGCGTTCCTGTACTCAGTATAGAATCGGATGCATCCATCATGGATGTGGCGAAAACCATGAAAGAAAAAAATGTGGGTTCCATTCTCATCAAAGAAAAAGAGGAATACATCGGAATCGTGACGGAAACAGATTTGACTCGCAAGGTTCTGGGAACAGGATTGGATCCGGAAACAACTAAGGTGACCGAGATAATGACTCAACCCGTTCTCACCCTGGACGGATTTGAGCCGGTGGAAACCGCCAACAAGTTTATGGCGCAGAATAAAATCCGCCACCTCGCTGTGACCGAGGAAGAAAAAATCGTCGGAATGATTTCAGTTCGGGATCTGGTTGCTTTTTATGCCAATCCCCGCCTACGCGATTCGGAAACGGTGCATGATAAAAATCGGCCTTCTCCCTTTCGGAGACGATCTCCCGCTAAGCATTGAGCTGGCTCAGAATCAATAGGGCAATTTAAAAATAAGTGGCTATAAATGATGGGAAGGTTTTATTATACCAGAATTTGGGGTCAAATCTTTACTTGACTATATAAATGCGTTGTGGAGTGCTTCCAAGGTTTTGAGAGAAGTGGTGCCGGAGGCGGGACTCGACCCCGCAACTCCTTACGGGGCAAAATTTTAAGTCCTGTGCGTCTTAGCATAATCGATTGAATAAATGATCCCCGCCGCAAGGAACGGGGCATTTATGTGGCTAAGTAGAGAAAAGCACTCGCAAATTCTTATGCATCGTATTAAATTAAATGACCCGTTTTTACAAGAATCACAGTTTCCTCTTCAGTGTAAGGATTATGAATGGATAAGTGAGGGTTTCTTATCCATGTTCCCTTGGGATATTTTCCGTTTTCGTCGATAAACGTCCCCTTGAGAACAAATATCTCTTCACCACCGAAATGACTGTGAAGTTTGAATTTTCCACCCTTTGGCCATTTAACTAAAGCTGTACTCTCATTGCCAAAATTTGCTAAGGGCATCACTTGCAACAAACCATGTCCTGGTAGCCACTGTTGCTTATTGGTATCAATCACGACCTTTTCCTGTCCGTCTGACAACTGGTTAAGTTTGACAAGTAGCTTGGCCCCCTGTTTGCTAAAAGGAGCATGATGAATTCCTGGTGGGTTTCTAATATAAGTGCCAGCTCTATAATCTCCATATTCATCAGAGAAAACACCTTCTAATACAAAAATCTCTTCACCGCCAGGATGATTACGGGCTGGATACTGCGAGCCAGGGGCATAGGTTACCAAACTAGTTGATAACCCAGCCTCCCGACTGTCACTTGGGCTCTCTCTTTCAAGAATACATCTTTTGATGCCGGGAAGTTTTGATGGAACCCACCCGTTATTATTGGTATTAACCACCAGTCTCTTTGAGTAATCTAAGTTGTAAGGGTATTCCATGATAGCCTCCCTTTGTTAGAATAAAATTTACATTCTGTCATAAACTCTTACTTCAGGCGGTGCATCGAGCAAGGGTGCAAGTTCACTGACGATATCATTTTCAAAAAGTTCCGATTTTAGATATGCATTGGCTTCGCTCGTATTAGAAAAACCGTGAAGCACTTGTACGTCATCGTCTCTCACGAGCAATTCTTTTGATTTAGCACCTGAAATTGTATTTAAAAATGGATCTTTATACTTCTGATAAATAGCCACCGCCTGAGCTCTATTCTTATTTGAGATTTTAAGCGTGACCTCAAGATAAGCCTTACTTCCAGCATTGGCTCCTTCTGTTCCAACCATTAAAAATTGGGTTGCTAGTAATGAATTCATAATATTTTCTCCATTAAAAGTTTTTGATTAATTCTGAGTTAACGATATCGCACAAATCTTTAATAGAGAAATTGATTGATTAAATACAACTTATAGATAAAATGAATGAACGACCCCGTTGCAAGCAGACGTGGTATCCAAAAAAATTATTATTTAAAAACAGTAGCAAGCTACGGGGTATGAAACCCACTGGTGGGAATAAATGACCTTAGCTCAACTACATTTTATAGTCGCGGTCGCGCAATATGAGTCGTTTAGTAGAGCGGCAAGGGCGTGCAATATAACGCAACCGACTCTCTCCAATGGAATATCAAAGATTGAAGAGGAACTCGGGCAACCAGTTTTTTTTAGATCGACTCGAAACGTAACAATCACCCAGTTTGGAGAAAGCATTCTGCCCTCCATTCAATCTATGGTTGAGCTGGAGAAGTTGATTCATCATCGAGCCAAAGAGTTTCTAAACCCGCAAAAAGTAGTCCTGCAAATTGGCTTATCTCCCCTAATAGATACAAAATTTTTAGGGCTGTTGGTAAGTTCATTTAGGGCCAAAAATAAAAATCATGATGTTATTTTGATCGAGCAAAACCTTAAGACCCTTGAAGAAAAACTAAAAAGTGGAGAGCTCGATATCATCATTGTCCCAAAGATAGGTGCTAAAAAAGATAAAAAAACAATCCGGCTCTATGAAGAAAATTTATATCTTGTCGGCCAATTAGGGGAAAAAGTCACGCAAGTCCCAATTGGCGATATACGTGATAAAACATTCGTCATGGTGCCAGACTCTTGCGGACTTTCTGAGATTACGAGGTCAATTCTAAGGAGTACAAGTAAAGATTTTAAGGAATATGAGGGAAAAGCAATGACCTACCAAGTCCTGGCGGACTGGGCTTCAAACGGCTTGGGGTTTGCACTCTTACCAGAAAGTAAAATCTCTTTAGGCATAGAAAAAACAATGATAACCAAACAGTCCCGGCCTATCAAAATAGTTTTCGAGGCTAAATGGAAAACCAATCAAAAGAAAACAAAGCTATTGACTAAATACCTTAAAGATAACTCTAAAAAGATTTACTCCGGTTTAGAACAAAATACGATGCAGTAGCAACCATTTGCTTGTGAGGAACTAAGTAGGAATTTTAGGTCAAATCTTTATTTGACTAGATAAATGTGTTGGGGAGTTTCTCCAAGGATATTAGAGAAGTGGTGCCGGAGGCGGGACTCGAACCCGCAACCCCTTACGGGGGCAAGATTTTAAGTCTTGTGTGTATACCAATTCCACCACTCCGGCACTTTTTTTGATCACACCCATTTCAGGCGCCGCTGGCTCGCCAAAAAAACCCGCCTTGTATCGCCCTCTCGTGACGATTACAATATGCCTTTTCAGCTGGGCTGAATGGTATCAGGATTATATAAAAAATCAACCGGGGATCGGGGAACATCCTGGTCGATTCTTTTTCTTGCCAGCTTCATCTAATTCAATGGGAATTTTTTCTATTTATTATTAACCCCCTTGAGGAAAAAGCCCCTCGGCTTCGGAGAAGGGGGAGATTTTTATAAACATCAGAGGGAAAACCAATCCGACAATATGCGCGACCCGAAACGTATTTTAAGCAAACTGCTCGGCAAGGAAGTCGACCTTGCCCCATACGAGGCGGCTGGTGAACCGCTGGATCTGTTCATTGAGGTCCTGCGCGAGGTGGTGAAATGCCGACGCACCTATCGCTGGTTGATCGACACGCATCGTCTTGATTTGGCGATGAATCCGCAGGTGTTCACGCGAATCCTCGAGATCCCGCAAATTAATTTTGTCGAGACCGCCACTCGCAATCTGGAGGTGGAAACCTTATCGCTCAAGGAAAGTCGGCAGGCGAACGATCCGATTACGGTCGGCAACCTCAATAGCGTTTTGCGTGAACTTTATCGTTCCCTGAATGAACTCAATGAAATCCGGCAAAAGGATTTCACCCCCTTACTCCTGGCGCAAAATATTTCCGCAGAAAACTTCGCAATGGCACAAGAGGCCTGCCAAAATCTGCGTTCGTTGAAGGGGCGATTCACCGGTTATCTGCTCAGCGGATTCAAGGCCGCTAAAATCGACAAGCAGTTCAAGGAGAGCTTCCCAGATGCCCCATCGCATCCGCTTCGGTCCAACCTGGACGGGATTGAAAAGGAATTGCCCTTTTACCAGGCCTGCATCAAAGTCAACCAAAAATGGCAGGCTCTGGGACTCGATATATTCCCCCTGTTAAAGGAAAATGAACTGGTCGGTGTTCTGGAAAATATGGAAGAGTTGGGAGGACTGCTATGGAACCTGGTCTATAAACAATCACGAATTCAGAAATCCCTGGCAATCGCGGGGATCGATTTTTCCGATATCCAGACCCTCTTCGATCCGGTTCTGGTTCCTATCAAAAATGCCTGACTCCAGCTGTTGTTGCGGCTAGTGACTTCTGACTTGATGGCCCACCACCCACCGATCCCACTAGAGATGCCTAAATACCGATTAGCTGTTGCGCTGCTAATGACTTCTGACTTGAAATCCTTCAACTTTATCAAGCAGAAGGTGTTTGACACCGGTCATTTTTTGCGCATCTCGCAGAGCCTCCTTGCCCACTTCAGATATCTTATTCAGCCGCATATCCAACCGAACCATATTGGAAAACAAGGGAAGAAACTTGGCCAACATGATGGCCCCTTCGTCGGTGATATTATTATCAGATAAGATCAGATTTTGCAGGCTTTGCAGGTTATCGGAAACCGCAATATGCTTACAGCCATCATTATCAATTGAGTTGTAGAACAAATTCAGCGTTGTAAGATTGGTCAATGTCTTAGACTGAGCCAGGTGTCTCGCTCCCTTAGGACCACACAAGTTGGTGCCAAACTGGAGATTGGTCAATTCCTTAAGATAATCAAATTCCGCCACATCTTTGGCGCCGTATTCCTTCAAATAGCAGGCGGTTAAATCCAGTGTTTTACCATCTTTACTGAGATTGGCTCGGACGAGCGTTGCATTTTCATCCGATGCCCTATTCTGTCCTAGTGCTTCTTTATTTTTAGAATAATCCATGGTTTAACAGGTTCCTGTAATTAATAAACTCTTACTCAGAGGTGCCGGAGTCCCAAAATAAGTTTATAATAGATTAGTAGTATTTTGATTGTTCATGAATTATACATTTCTATTCATGAGTTGAACAGGCATTTTCCAATAGAAAAGGGAAAGAAAGCCAAAATCCAGGTATTAACTGTTAAATTCCTTTGATTTTTGCGAGAAATGTTTTTATTATAATGCCAATCGGCCCGTAATTTATCCACCCATTATAGGAGTTTAAGGGAATGGCAGGTCTTTATAGTCAAGAAACCGAGATGAGCTTGGGAAACAATGTCATCGTCACACAGATGACGCAAGCAATCAACTGGGCTCGCAAATATTCTTTTTTCATCTATCCCTTCATTACCGCCTGTTGCGGAATGGAGTTTATGTCCGTTGCCGGACCCAGGTACGATTTGGATCGGTTTGGAGCGGCGTTTCCGCGCTTTTCTCCGAGGCAGGCAGACTTGTTGATGGTGGTCGGCACCATCAGCCATAAGCAGGCTCCCATTCTGGTGAAAGTGTATAACCAGATGACAGAACCCAAATGGGTAGTGGCTTACGGCGTATGTACCGTCTCCGGGGGGTTCTACGACAACTATGCTACGGTCATGGGAATCGACACCTTGATTCCGGTAGATGTTTACATCCCCGGATGTCCTCCACGACCGGAAATGGTCATCGACGCTCTAATCAAGCTACAGGGCAAGGTCCAGAACGAGACCCTGGCGGATCACGTCAAAGGCCCAGCAATGGTGACTGCGGCTAACAAGCTTTAAGCGGGACAGCTCGGAACCAAATCTTGTTGATTACACAAAGGGAGTTTTTCACTCGGTGGCTATTGAGAGGAAGGCTCCTTTTTTAATTTTTCGACCAGCATTTTCGCCGCCACAGCCTCCAGTTCAGTCAGACCAGCAAAACCCGCCATTTTTTCTATCTGCTTAAACTTCTCCTTTAGATAAGACTGATAATCTCCATCATCCTCGATCACTAACCGAACTTTTCCATCAGAATCTACAAACCTGTTTTTTATGTACTTAAAGTAATGTCCCAAACGCTCTACCGGGTTCTTGATTTTCAACTGATACTTCATGGTCATCAAAGATTCATCCTTGCGGTCAATTTTGTATCCCAAGCGAGTGTTATCGGTTTTCCTGAGTTGCGCGTCCAGGATGGAAAATGCGGCTGCGGAATTCGTCTCCGTCCCATTGCTGGCTGGAACAGGTAGTATAGATGCGGCGGCAATGTCCAATAGCAGAGACTTGGTTCCCGTCTGCGCAGTCAGATAGGACGCCTCAAGTGGAAACTCACGGTTCAATCGGCTGACCTCTGCTAAGAGAGGTTCCATTTTGG
>Ga0114950_10003065_pt1 | contig 12894 bp, 19 predicted proteins | sample N075metaG_FD_83503 | JGI IMG/M metagenome (GOLD analysis project Ga0114950, IMG submission 83503) | Deep subsurface microbial communities from Kermadec Trench to uncover new lineages of life (NeLLi) - N075 metaG | ecosystem: Environmental > Aquatic > Marine > Ocean trench > Sediment | place...
CGATTTTATTTATCGAGCCATGCCTCTTACCGCCCCGCAGTCTCTCACGCCGGACGAGGTATATTCGGTTGTGGCATGGCTCCTCTTTCGAAACAGGATTATTCCTGAAAATACGGTGATTGATGCGAAGACGCTTCCTGTCATTCGTATGCCAAACCGGGGTGGTTTTGTGTCCGACACGTGGCCTGATGTGTATCGGAGGTAAGCCCAAGGGTCCTCGTTTTTTCTCACCATCACAGGCATTCAGGAGCCAGCGATCATCTCCTCAATAATTTGTGACCAACCACGTTTTCTCGCACTCGATACCGTATGTCGTACTATAGGACTGTGTGACTCCTGGATACTTTCTTGGTCCTCCACCCTAACTCCTTGAAGTACAGGAAAATCTCATGAATGACTCATCCTTTCCCGTTTGGCACAGGATTTGAGTTTAGAAAAATACATCCAAATTCGCTGTTGAATGTGTGAGATTGGAGGTGGGTTATGGCTATGAAGATTCAAAACAGCCAAAGCGGTTCCCGAAAAAGGGTGCCCGTCCGGATTGTTCAACGTGATCAAGTCCGTCAGTTCTTCCGACGGCAGGGAGAGATGCGGCAGGCGATGTCCCTGTCGCCCCGGCGTATTATGTCGGTTACCAGAAGGGAACCCGAAGACTGGATGCCTTTGATTTGTATAACCTGACACAGGAAATTCCCGGGTATGTCCAAGGATCCACCGTGTCGGGTAGAACCTTGTTGGCAGCGGGTTTCCGGCTTCCTCCTTGTGTCCCGAACGATGACCATGAACGTGTACTGGCGCAGAGCGATGCCCTGCGAAAGCGCTTTGCGCTGTGATGAGGGTAACGGTAATCATCTGTATGCTCCCCCATTATCCTAAAAACAGCAGTTGGATCACGAAAGTCTGCACAATCTCTTGACGCACCTAGGAAATGGACAAATCGACTCATCACCCAAAAGGTGACCACACCATTTGTCCATTCCCTATGCACATCAATGGCTTGCACAGCTTTTTCGCGTCCAACTTCCGCTTTTAGGATTATCAAGTTGGCAGTTAAAAGAACACGTCACAACACTTTTTGTTGTATGAGAGGAGGCTGCCATGAAAAAGATGTTTGGTTCCGCCAGGTTCCGGGAACATACCGCATGACGTTGCAGGCCATTGATTGGGCGAAGCAGGCCGGCCTTCCCGTGCAGATCAATACCGCCTATTCACGGGTCAATATCGCCGATGTCGATGCGATGATTGAGCTGGTTTCCCGACTTGGCATTGTCTTCTGGGAAGTGTTCGTGCTTGTGCCCATCGGTCGCGGGAAGGAACTGGATGGTCTGACCGCAGAGGAATGTGAGGTGCTGCTGGAGAAGCTATACCATTGTGCCACCCGGTCGTCATTCCTCCTGAAAGTGACGGAGGCGCCCCATTACCGCCGGGTGGTGATGCAGCAGCGGGCGGCCTCGCCACATCTCATGAAAGAGATGGCTGGATCGGCGATTCCTGCTCAGTTGGCCGGAGGAATGGGGCCGGCCCAAGCGTTCGGGCGTAAAGCTAAAGGCATTAATGCTGGAAAGGGATTTTGCTTTGTCTCCCACACGGGCGAGGTTTTCCCAAGCGGCTTTCTTCCAATCTTAGCAGGCACCGTGCGGTCTTCGTTCTCGTCTTTGACGTATATGTATAGAGACAGTGACTTGTTTCGGTCGTTGAGAGATTCACAGCGATTGAAGGGACGTTGCGGGCGATGTGAATTTCGCGACATGTGCGGCGGCTCGCGGTCTCGCGCTTACGCCCTAACCGGCGATATGTTCGCCGACGATCCTGCCTGCCTTTACCATCCACAAAACGCCTTGTGTTATGCCTTCCCATTTGACATAGGTCAGATCAGTAGATGGACTTCTCTCTCTCGGGGGAATTATAATAATATATCGGGTTATTGTTGCACCGGTTCTGGTAATGTGATGGAGCCCTGATGATGGCCAGCAATGAAAAGGTGCTGTGTACTGCTGTCTCAGTTGTTCTTCTCTTTGCATTCCTCGCAGGGTGCCGGAGTGCCCCCTCTATCGAGAATTCCCCAATAACGGTTCAGAGCACTATTCCTTCTTCCTCACGGATTCCCCCTACTGTTCAGCGGCTGGCGGTGTTTTATCCTCAGACAGCAATGAAGGAACGCACCGACGCGTATGTTCAATTGGCAGGTGCGACTTTTCAACTCAAAGAACAACGGCCATCTCTGCAAATCGTGGAACGCCTCGATCTGCAGACTCTCCGGGACGAGCTTCGGTTCCAGAGCAGCGGGTTGGCCTCCGATGAAACTGCGGTCCGGTTGGGTCGTGTCCTGGGTGTTGACGGGATCCTTCTCTATAACATTGGTTGTTCCTTACCAAGAAGCCGGTTTATTTCAAGGAACCGGTATTTTTCAGGGTTTTCCGGAGGTTCACCGCTGACCGTGATCACAAGCAAAATAATCATGGTGGAAACCGGGGAGGTGGTTTTCCACAATGTGGTCACTAGTCGGGCAACAGATGATGACGGGGGATTCAGCAGTTTCAAGGGGCTGTCGTTGAGGCCAATGGCGCTGGATTGGGGTGTGGATCAAACAATAGCCGATCTGCGACAGGCATTTCAGTTGACAACAACCGAGGAACAACTCGTACAAAAAAACCACGGGAACAAGACGAGTCAATGAAGAAATCGCAAGGTGGAAGGTCAAGGGCGATGAGTCAAGGCGGTTACGGGACCCATATTATGGCGGGCATGCTCCTGCTGGGCTTTGTGTTGAGCATGGCTTGTTCGGCAAACCCTCCCAAACCCTCTTCCACCGGGGGTAAGCAAGAGATCAAAAAAGACTCCGACCTGTTTTTTGAGAAATTGGAGCAAGAAGAACACCGTCGGAGTACGAGTGCCGAAGAATCAGGGTGATAGCTTCCTCCGTCCCGCCTCTTTCCTTCTTTTTTTTCCACCAAGCAGCTTCCGACGAGACTTCATTGATGCCCGGCGAAATCCTTTATGTATTTGAAGAAAAGGGGTTTCGATGGACCACGGAGGCATACTATTATCCAGGTTCAGCTCAAGCGGTTAGGGAATTCCACCAAGCCAGGTAGGGAATGCCAGGTATGGGCTTGTCCAAGATGAAATCAGAAGGCAAGGGCGGAGGACATTAAGCTAAGCTGGCATTTTTTTTCCAACAGCGCACCGCAACCGTGCCGGCATCGCATGTCGCGTGCGCCATTGAGCAACTGCTGACTAATGGAAGTCCCATTTTTCTGTTTATGTTCTGGTTTTTCAATACAAGGGAAGGGTCTGGTCTTCTAGCGGATATCTTGGAAGAAAGCTCGTGGCAGGATGGGTAATCGGAATTCAATAGACAAAATGATGAATAGGACCCGAATGAGACTCCGCCAGATGCCCATTTGGATGCACTTCCGGGAATCCGTTTGGACTGGCGGCGCTAGGAGCAGTGGAGTCACCTGACCCACAAGCTTTTTACAGAAGGCGACGTCTTCCAGGATCGGCTGTTCCGGGAATCCCCCCAGCCGCTCAAATAGGGCTCGACGGACGAATAATGCCTGATCCCCATAGATAATTCTCGTTCTTCGACACCGGTAGTTATTTAGCCACGACACCAACCGAAGGCGCCAGTCATTTCCAGAAAACCGGTGGAGAAATCCACCAGCCTGACGAGATGAATTGGGTTCCATGTCGTTCAATCTTTGCATGGCGCCTTTTGGCAGGAATGTGTCGGAATGAAGAAAGAGGAGCCAGTCATCTGTGGTATGGCTAGTTTCCTTCACATAGTCAGTCCCGGCGTTCATTTGAGACGCACGTCCCTTGGGGGCATTGAGCAACGTGATCCGTGGTTCCGCTTTGACGACTTCGCATGTGCCATCGAAACTTCCCCCATCGACCACAAGGACCTGATAGTTCCCTCCTTGCGTCAGGAGTTGTGCAAGCGTCACTGGGTGAGCTTTCTCCTCATTATAGGTAGGAATGATGACCCAAATCACAACGAACCTTCCCACTCAAGTATCAGGGAGGAGTGAACCATATGTTGGGGTTATGGCTTCTTGTTCTGTCATGATCCAATGAGCCAATCGCTGCTTGGCTTCTAAGACAAAGGCTTCGCTATCTTCGTCTATGGCGTCAAACACGGAAGAGCGGGTCGGGTGCAGAGGATCCAGCAACACCCAAGAGTCTGTTCGGGTTTAAGTCAACGCGGAAAAAAAGATGTGGAAAAAGTGAGAAGGACAAAGTAGTGAGAGGTAAAAAGTGAGAAGTCCGTAGCAAGAAGTAGGAAATATCCTGACTCTTTTCCTTCCTCTTCTTATTCTCTTGCTTTTCACTCCTCACTGCTTTTCACTTCCCCTTCCCCTTTCTCCCCTTCTCACTTCCCCCTTCAAACTTCTCTCATTGACCTAACGGCAAAGCTGTGGAAGAGTCAATAGATTGTTTGACTGTTTCAGGTATTGTCGAGTACGGTTTTAACCCTAACCGGGATGGTTCACTGTCTTGTTGATTTTCACCACTTATAGCAGGAGGTCTTTTATGAGGCGATGGATGACAATTGCATCAATGTTTGGTGTGTTGCTCCTTGGAGCAGCATTGGTTTTACCGGTTGGTCAAGCGGCCGATATCACCAAAGAACAGGCTATCAAGTACATTTTGGCCACGGCAAAAGCGGCAAGGACCGTTTATGTGAAAGGGGTCATCAAGGACGCCAAAAAAGCCGGAGTGAAACTGAGCGAGAACTGGGTCAAAGACGATCATGCCATTATGCTTCCGGCTCAATTTATTAAGGAATTAGGCAAGGAAATCAAAGGTTTCGAACTGGCGTTGGTTGGGACGGATCCGCTCTATGCCTCTAATGCTGCAAAAAGTCCCAAAGAAAAAGAAATGCTGGCGGCATTGGCCAGCGGGAAAAGCAAAGTGATAACGGGCCAAGATGGTGAGAAGACAATTGGCATGTCTGCGGATTTTGCGATTGTGCAGAGTTGTGCCGACTGTCACAATAATCACCCGAAAACCACCAAGAAAGACTGGAAAAAGGGCGACTTCATGGGGGCTATTGTTGTGAGAATGAGATAACGTTTTTTCTCCCGGGCGACGTTTTGTAAATGGCGTGGATGGCGTAACGGCCGTCCACGCCATTTTTTTGTCTTCCTGTAAACGTAGGGGCGAATAATTATTCGCCCCTACGGGTCAGGAGTGAGAAGGAAGTCGTGAGGCCTGAAACGAACAAGACGTGAGACGATTTGACCCTCGCCTTGTGAGGAGAGGGTAGGGTGGAGGGTAAGCGTCAGAATGTGAGAAAGGAAACGGAAAAAGAATGGGCGAATGATTATTCGCCCCTACTTAGGTCGTTCTGTTGATGAAGATTTCTGATGCCTCTTGGACTGGGGAGGCCGAGGCATTGTGGTAATGAGGGCACGAAAAACAGTTTGCACAGCTTCCGGTGTGGTGAACACTTCAGAAATGTCCGGGTCAAGGACAACCACTACGCGGTCTTGGTCAATACGACCAGCAAAGCGGTTCCGACGTACATTCTTATAATTGAAATGATATTCCGAACGCATATCATCTTGTGTGTGGTGTGGGAGATTAGCCCGGGAAATTTTCTTCATAGTCTTTGCGTTCCTTCTTGGTGACAACACGCGCACTAAATACGGATAAGGTTTTTGGGTCTTTCCGTAAAACATACCAATAAAATCCGAGCGCTTGTTGAATGTCCTATGATGATTTCTCTGACTTCTGCTGTCGAATGATACTCGTCATGAAAGATGGCACCTAAGAGATCATCAAAAACCGTACTGGCTTCATCAAAACTTACTTGGTGTTTCTGGAGATTGGCTGTGGCTTTGCCGTGATCCCATTCAAAAGACACTTTATCCATTATTCCACTAGCCGCCGCACGTTGTCATGCTTCAAGGGAGGGATCATTGGTTTCGAGGATGAATCGTTCTACTCGCATGGCATACGCGCCTTTCATGATATTCCTAAGCAAGTATAGCAACTTCAGGGTTTAGTAAATAGTGAAACGTAGGGGCGAATAATTATTTGCCCTTACGGGTCAGGAGTAAGGAGGGAAAAGGAAGTCGTGAGGCGTGAAGCAAAAAAGACGTGAGGCGATCTGTCCCTTGCCTTGAGCCGCGTGAGGAGGGGGGAATCAATCGTCAGAATGTGAGAAGGGAAACGAAAAAAGAATGGGCGAATGATTATTCGCCCCCACTGATTGTTTAATTATTCCTTTTAGGGTGCCGATACAGGAATGTGTTCTGGAACCATTCTGTCTCCATTCCGCAATGTTCCTCATGAGTCTTTATGAAATTGACTCATTCATCATGTGTGCCTTCTGCCAATCTGAATGTCTGACTTATGAGCATTGAAAACCTTCTCTGGGGCATGGTGTTAGTGGGAATGACGGTGGCGTATGGTATTGCGCTCTTTGGTGTTCGTGCGGCCAAACAGCATAATGTCGTTTCCCATCGTCAATGGATGATGGTCTCTTGCGCTCTCGTGGTGGTGTGGCTGGTGGCCTATGTCACAAAGCAGTTTCTGTTTGGCCGTGATGAATTTCCGGGAACGGCGAATCACTATTGGATGATGTATGTTCCACTCTTGGTTGTCCATACGAGTTTAGCGATGCTGACGATTGGTTTGGGTGCGGCCAATATGGTTATTGGACTGCGCCGGCTTCGATACGGGATCGGGGCTGGAGCCATGGTGGCTGGTGTCTCAAGACATCGTCAACTTGGACATATCATGCAATGGACCTTTGGCGGAACGTTAGTGACGGCCTATGGTGTGTATGGCATGCTTTTTCATTGGCTCCCGAAATGAGTGAAAAGGAATCGTGAGGCGAGGAAGATATAAAGCGTGAAGCATTGGGCGAAGGATTCTTATTCGTTTCGCGTCTTACGTTTCACGCTTTACGAGTTTTTTTCCTAAGGAGTTATGCATGAATGCGACGTTGGCTGATAAAGAATTCGAGCAGTTTCAATCGATTTATCAACAAGTGGGTATCAAGTTAGATACTCAAAAGAAAACCATGTTGGTTTCTCGATTGGGAAAACGGCTCCGCCATTTGAAGCTGGTCTCGTTTCAAGCCTATTTCGATTGTGTCAACGGGAAAGAAGGCGAGGAGGAACTCACGCAATTATTGGATCTGGTTTCCACCAACAAAACCGATTTTTTCCGTGAGCCCGTCCATTTCGATTTTCTTCGCGAACAAATCATTCCAAAGGTTGAGGCAACGCGTACGTTGCGAATTTGGTCTTCAGCGTCTTCTTCGGGTGAAGAGGCGTATACGATTGCCATGACCTTGTGCGATGCGATCCCTGGCCGGAGTGGATGGAATATCAAAATTTTAGCCTCGGATATTTCCCCCGCGTGTTGGCCAAAGCGGCTTCAGGCATTTATGAAGAAGAACGAGTGGCCACCATACCCAAAGATCTTGTTCGTCGGTACTTTTTGCGAGGTAAGGGCGAGCAGGCCAACAAGGTCAAGGTTCGTTCCCATCTTCGTGAGATGGTGACGTTTCGCAGGATCAATCTCATGGATCCCACTATTCCTATTAAGAAATCGTTGGATGTGATTTTTTGCCGGAATGTCATGATTTATTTCGACCGGGAAACGCAAGCGTCGTTAATAGGGAAATTTTATCGCTATCTCAGTCCGGGCGGGTATCTGTTTATCGGACATTCAGAAAGTTTGCAGTGGATTGAACACCAGTTCACCTATGTCAAGCCCACGATTTATCAAAAACCTGAAGCGTGAAGCGAGGAAGACGTGAGGCGTGAAGCGAGGAGACGTGAAGCGAGAAGGCGTGAGGCGATAAAGACGTGAGGCGTGAGGCGAAAGGAGAAAAAAACGTAATGGGGGAGGCGGGGAAAATCAATCTGTTCTCTTATCGCTTTACGCCTTACGCTTCACGCCTTACGAAAGAGTTTTCCCCTTACGCCTTACGCCTCACGCCTTACGCTTCACGAACGAATTTTCTTCTCACATTTTTAATCGATTAAAGAGATCGGTTAGCTAATGTCGTCATCAACAAACCTCATGGAATTTGGTCATATTCGGCGGATTCAAGATACGCGTTTTCCTTATGAAGTCGCGGTGATCTTACCCGGAGAATATTTTGTGAGTCAGGAGCCCAAAGTGGTCTATACCGTTTTGGGCTCTTGTATTTCCGTGTGTTTGCGAGATCCCGTGATCAATGTGGGAGGTATGAATCATTTCATGTTGGCAGCCCCGGCATCGAATAGCGCTCTTGATCGTTGGGTGAATTCAGGGAGATACGGGAGTTTTGCCATGGAGATGCTCATTAATGGCATTGTGAAATATGGTGGCAAAAAAGAGCGTTTGGAAGCGAAAGTCTTTGGAGGAGGAAAAATCTATGATAGTACCAATAATATTGGCGCCAAGAACGCAGCCTGGGCTCTGGACTATCTTGAGAATGAAGGTGTGGCCCTCCTGAAAGCGGATGTGGGGGATTTATGTCCTCGGAAGATCTATTTCTTTACCGATTCAGGAAAGGTCCTCATGAAAAAACTTGATCGTTTAGATTCTAAATCTATTGAGAATGAGGAAAAACAGTATCAGTCGAAACTTGAACAAGTTCCGGTCAAGTCCGACGTGACGTTGTTTTGAAGACGTGAAGCGATAAAGGCGTGGAAGACGTGAAGCGTGAAGCGATAAAGACGTGAGGCGTAAGGCGAAAAGACGTGAAGCGATAGAAGAGGTGAGGCGTGAAGCGTAAGGCGAAAAGACGTGAAGCGAGGAAGACGTGAGGCGAGGAAGACGTAAGGCGAAAAAAACGTAATGGGGGAGGCGGGGAAAATCAATCTGTTCTCTTATCGCTTTACGCCTTACGCTTCACGCCTTACGAAAGAGTTTTCCCCTTACGTTTTACGCCTCACGATTTTTGGAGGAGATTGTCATGAGTTCAAATAACATTCGTGTCTTGATTGTTGATGACTCGGCGTTGATTCGTAGTCTGATGACGGACATACTTTCTGAAGATCCTGAGATAGAAGTTGTGGGGGACTGCACCGGACCCCTACATTGCCCGTGACAAGATCAAAACCTTAAATCCCGATGTTCTGACCTTGGATGTCGAGATGCCCAAGATGGATGGCTTGACCTTTCTGAAGAAACTCATGGCCGCCCGTCCTATGCCAGTGGTGATGGTCAGTTCACTGACGGAACAAGGGGCGGCCACGACCATGCAAGCCTTGGAATTAGGTGCCGTGGATTTTGTCACCAAACCTTCAGTGGATATTCAACATGGGTTGGAGGACTTAGCCCGGCAAATTACGAGTAAAGTCAAAATTGCCGCGCAAGCCAGCGTCAAAAACCGTACGCCTCCTGCTGATTGCACCGAGCGCATACATGCGCTTGCCGCAGAATCCGCCATGATTAAAACGACGGATACCATTATTGCGATCGGGGCCTCGACCGGGGGCACAGAAGCCCTCCGTGAATTGTTGGAGGTGTTGCCTCCAAATACCCCGCCTATTTTGATCACTCAACATATGCCCGAACGATTCACGAAAACGTTTGCTGACCGGCTGAATGAACTCTGCCAGATCGGTGTGAAGGAAGCTCAAGAAGGAGACAGCGTGATTACGGGTCAGGCCTTGTTGGCTCCAGGCAATTATCATATGGAACTCAGAAGAAGCGGAGCCCGATATTATGTCACGCTAAATCAAGAACTACAGGTGAACCGGCATCGACCGGCCGTGGGCCCGATGTTTCAGTCTGTCGCGAAATATGCCGGGGCCAACAGTCTCGGGGTGATCTTGACCGGCATGGGCAATGATGGCGCCACCGGCATGTTGGAGATGAAAAAGTCCGGTGCCTTTAATCTGGCACAAGATGAAGCCTCCTGTGTGGTCTTCGGTATGCCGAAGGAAGCCATCAAGGCCGGAGGAGTGGATAAAATTTGCCTCTCATGGATATTCCCTCGGCAATGCTTGCCCATCTCAAAATGCTCTCGAAGTGAGAAGAAGTGAAAAGTAAAAAGCAGTAAATAGTAAGGAGTCCGTAGTAAGAATAAGTAAATTCCTGAATCTTTTCTTCTCTCTTGCTCCGCACTACTCACCGCTTCTCACTTTCCCCTTTTTACTTTTCACGCCTTTGGAGGATAGGTAGGGTGGCCATTGGCCACCAAATGGCTCGCGTAGGTGTCGCGCCGCGAATGGCCGCTTTTGCAGGCCTCCTGACGAATAGCCGATACTTCACAGTTTGCGCAGGATGTCGTTGCGGGCCTCACCCCATGGTTCGACGTCATCGGGGTTCGCTTCATGCTCGTCGAGCCGTTCGTCGAGTAGCCGACGCTGTGCCCTGGTAAGTGGGAGGTGCGAGGCCTCCTCGGCGATCTCGTTCCACAGTTGCTGAACCAGGAAAATCTTTTCGGTCGAGAGCAACTTTCGGAAGTTTTCAAGGATTGGCTTTGTGCTCATGGTGAAATTGTACGCCTTGCTGCTTCTCAAGTCCATTTCAGATTGGCTCAACGGTTGCGTTAACCGGCGCGCACCACTTTGGCGCGTGTCCGTGTTGAGCGTGAGGTGAGAGGTCGCAAATGATGCTCTGCGTACACGTCGAGTAGCTGTCGGATCATGCGCTGGTATTGGGTGTGATGCTTCCGGGCCTCGCCCTTGAAAAATTCGATACTTCTCTTACTCAATGCAATGGTGATCTTGACTCCTTCATCCCGAAAGGCGAGTTCCTCCGGCCGGGGAAGGAAGTCAGGTACGACCTTGAGATCTCCGAGGGGTTCGTTTGTGTATGTGATTTTCTCGCTCATAAATTCGCCTCCCTTTTCGCCAGTAACCGGCTCCAAAAATCCGAATAACAGCATTGCGAAACGTAAATCGCACGGTCAGGATTCCGCCGTCGACCAAGCCGAAGCAATAATGGCGTTTCTCGCTTGAGCTATGAGACAGGTCTGCTGCCAACACACGGCGGAAATCCACAAAAGCCATCTGGGCCTTTGTGAAGGAGATTCCATGCTTCTCTTGGTTGTCCTGATCCTTCTTCGCATCCCACTCGAATCGAGCTTAGCCATTGATAAAGATTAACACACAGAAAGCCGCATAGCCATATTTTTGTATGGGTATATAAACCTACAAACAGCAGTTGGATCACGAAAGTCTGCACACGCACCTAGGAAATGTACACATTGACTCATCACCCAAAAGGTGACCACACAATTTGTCCATTCCCTATGCACATCAATGGCTTGCACAGCTTTTTCGCGCTCAACTGCCGTCTTGAGGATAAAAGATGTTTGAGGATCTTTACCAATGCTTAGATGGATTCATTTTTCCCTTCTTATCATTAAAGAACGGTTTTGGATTGACCGACAAACTCACAAGTATGCTTGGAAGAGGCGCCACCGTTATCAAATGTGTTGAATGATACGAACGGGTGAAGCGCCAAATGTCTGTGTGATCGAAGATGAATCAAGGGAACTATACAGGTTTTTAGGCTGAAGGCTAAAGGCAAGAACTCATAGGATCTGAAGTGTTGGATGAGCACACATAATTGACTCTTAATAGCCTTCAGCCTATTCACCTGAGTCGTGATGAATCAAGAAGTCATTGAAATACGGAGATTGCATGTTTGTTGAGATGCTGTGTCTTGGCATCGGCCTTTTGCTAGGGGCGGGGGGAGCAACGCTCTGGCTTCGACGGACGGTGTGGCCCCGGCAGCTACAGCACGTCACCCGAGAGGTTGAGCAACGGGTTAGACAGGAAACCAGGCAGGAATCTTCCGATATCATGCAGCCGGTTATCGATCAGGCTGTGGCGCACATTCAGGAGGTCATCAACATTGTCGAGGACGCGGTGATCGAATTGATGACCAGATTTCAAGAAATTACCGATGGCGCGATTCAAGAGGCCAACGCCACGGCTTCCCAACTCCAACATTCTTCAGCAGATGAACAATCATTCCAGGATGATGACTCCCTGTTGAAGGAGGCCAATAATATGATCGGCGCTTTTACCCAAAGTGTGGTGGCGTCATCGGAATTAGGGATGGGTGTGGCTGCGGTGGTTGAGGAGGTTGTTGGCAGTACCCGGCGCATTCCTCCCTTATTGGATGAAATTGAATTTATCGCCGATCAAACCCGGCTCCTGTCTCTCAACGCGGCGATTGAAGCGGCAAGGGCAAAGGAGCATGGACGGGGGTTGCCGTGGTGGCAGAAGAGGTGGCCAAGCTGGCCAATCGGTCGCGTGTGGCTGCCGCCAATATCCAAAATGTGGTGACGTCCGTCAACGGGAGCACAGAAAAAGCGATGGCCTCGCTTGAAGGATTCACCTCCATCGATATGTCGGGCGCCTTGGCGACCCGTGAGCGAATGGCAGAAATCACAAAAGTGATTGAAAATAAAAGCCTCAAACTCAAAGAGGGAGTCTTGCAGGCCACGGCTTCTGCGCAAAAACATGCTAATCAAGTAACCGATATTGTGATGTCTATGCAATTTCAAGACATTTCCAGGCAACGTCTGGAAAAAGTTGTGCAAGCGTTAGGAATGCTTCGGGAGCAACTGGCGCCCGCCATGCCGGCCCGAGGAGAGAAAGGAACATCCGATGAGTGATCCTGAAATGGATGAGGCGATTAAAGAATTACTTATTGAGAGCGATGAAAATCTCAGTGCGGTCGAACGGGATCTGGTTGATTTTGAAGGAAACCCTGAGCAACAAGACACGCTGGCAAGTATTTTCCGGGCGATTCACACGATTAAAGGGACCTGCTCGTTTTTAGGATATACCAAGTTAGTGTGCAAGCCGGACATCGTTTACCTTTTAGACCGAGCACAGGGTTTACACTTTTTTCACGGTTGCTCTCCATGCCAGCCTTGAGCTGGCGTGATGGTGTTGGTGCGCAGATTCAACACACCAA
>Ga0114950_10003067_pt1 | contig 12889 bp, 11 predicted proteins | sample N075metaG_FD_83503 | JGI IMG/M metagenome (GOLD analysis project Ga0114950, IMG submission 83503) | Deep subsurface microbial communities from Kermadec Trench to uncover new lineages of life (NeLLi) - N075 metaG | ecosystem: Environmental > Aquatic > Marine > Ocean trench > Sediment | place...
AATGCCAGAGTTGCTGATGGTGGAACCAATTTAAGAGGAGCTATTGATTTTGAAAATATCCTGATTTATCCTAATCCTGTTAGAGAGATAGTAACCATAGAATTAACAGATGATTTTGTTAAGCAAAAGGAAAGCCTGGAGATCCATCTATACAATTTAAATGGTGTAGATATGATCAATAATAATCAGAGGTTTGTGAATCTCAATAAAATTGAAATTGATATGAAGGATTTGCCTTCAGGAATATATTTATTGATGATTCCGAATGGAGAAACGACGTTCAAGTATAAATTGAACAAATTATAATCTAACAGTTCCAATATTAAATCAGCGTGCAAAAAACCCATGGATTGTCCATGGGTTTTTTATAAAAATGGAGTCTTTATTAGCATTAAAATTATTTGTTACAATCCTGATACACATTCATTAAAAAGTGCCTTGAATGCATAGAGCAGGTAGTTATTGGAGTCTTGTTCCGAGCACAAATTTTTTTTTAAAATCTTGCTCAATTGGATAATCAATGTTGATCCTCTTTTACATTATGCGATTTCTAAAAGTGATAATTAAAAATTCACCAATGCTCTTTGCTTAAATTCTTCAAATAAAACTCAAGGGCTTTAGTTTACGGAGTTCTTAAATTTCAGCATTTTCAGATTTCAATTCAAAATGACATTTCTATTTTGCTCTATTCCAATTGAGGTTTATAAATACAAGCCCATTTGGATAGAAGATGATATTAATAAAATAATTACATTTTTGTATCTTTGAATAACATTATTATTCTTATTTTACCAACAACTAAAAATCCGCTAAACATGAAAATTGTCTACATAGGAACCTATCCTCCTCGCGAATGTGGTATCGGGACCTTTACAAAAAATTTATGCAAATCGATGGTAAGTATTTATGCTACGAAACATGGTTTGATCGATGGGATTGTTGTAGCTATGGATGATCATGAACAAACCTATAACTATCCGAAAGAAGTAAAATTAACCATCAGACAAGAACACCAAAGAGATTATTTGAAGGCATCGGATTTTATAAATCTAAGCGGTGCAGATCTATGTGTACTTGAACATGAGTTTGGTATTTTTGGAGGGCAAAATGGGGTGTATATTCTTTCGTTGCTTCACAGACTTGAAATTCCTCTCATTGTTACTCTTCACACTATAGTTAAAACTCCCACGTACAATGAAAAAATGGTTTTACAGGAAATTTGTAAAATGGCCAATAAGATTGTAGTGATGAGCCATAAAGCGATTGAATTTCTCATAGAAATATATAATGTTCAAAAAGAAAAAATTGTATTTATTGAGCATGGAGTGCCCGATCTAAAGTTTGACCATGAGCAATCTAAGAAGGAATTCAAACTGGAAAATAAAAAGGTCATACTCACCTTTGGTTTTATCAGCCGAAATAAAGGAATAGAAACGGTTATTAAAGCGCTACCAAATGTTGTTGAAAAGTACCCTGATATTTTGTATATCGTTATGGGCAAAACACATCCAAATGTTATCCGGCATCAGGGTGAAGAGTATCGGAATTATCTTCAGCAATTAGTAAAAAGCCTGAATCTCGAAAAACATGTTTTATTTCTAAACAAATTCACCAATCAGAAAGAATTATTTAAATATTTATCCGCTTCTGATATATATGTTACTCCATACTTAAACGAAGCTCAAATCACCAGTGGTACGCTGTCTTATGCAATAGGTGTTGGTTCTGCAGTTATATCTACACCTTATTGGCATGCCGAAGAATTGCTAGCCGATGGGAGAGGTCGCCTGTTTAACTTTAATGATTCAGAAGAATTATCAACTATTTTAATGGAATTGTTCGATAAACCCGAACTATTAAAAAAACTCAAAAAAAGAGCCTTTGAATATGGTAAGAAAATAACCTGGCCCAAGACAGGAGAAAAGTACATTGATCTTACAAATCGTATTTTAGATAGCAAACCGGAGGTATTTGTAAAAAAAGAAACTGCTCTTGACCCACTTATCCTTCCTCGTTTTTCACTTGTTCACATCAAAAGATTAACAGACAATACAGGGATTATACAACATGCAAAATTTGTTGTTCCAAATCTAAAAGAGGGTTATTGCCTTGATGATAATGCCAGGGCTTTAATTATGGTTTTACAAGCATACCGACAAAAAAAGGATTCACTGGCTTTTGAATTAATTCCAATATATTTAAGCTATATCCACTATATGCAAAATCAGGATGGAACTTTTAGGAATTTTTTGTCCTTTGATAGAAGATTTCTCGATGAAGTAGGTTCGGAAGATTCCTTTGGAAGAGCCATATGGTCGCTCGGGTATCTACTTGAACACGCACCCAATGATTCATATTACCAAATGGGCAGACTCATATACTTTGATGCTTTACCTAATTTTGAAAAACTTCAAACACTCCGTGGAATTGCCAATACAATGATTGGTATTAGTTATTATCTCAAGAGTAACCCCTCAGATGACTCAGTGACCAAAATATTGCAAAACTTAGCATATAAGTTAATAAAGAAATACGAAGAAAATAGCACAAAAAACTGGCGTTGGTTTGAACCCTTGTTAACATATGACAATGGAATACTACCGCTTGCTCTTTTATATTCAGCAGAAATTCTAAATGAAAATAAAATCACAGAAATTGCCCTGGAATCCATGGAATTTTTAACAGAAACCACCCTTAAGGATGGTTATTTATCAATTATCGGAAATGAGAAATGGTATAGTAAAAAAAGTGAACGATCCATGTTTGCTCAACAACCCCTGGATGCTTTGGCCATGGTTTTAATGTATTATCAAGCTTTTAACTTGACTAAGGACAAGGAATATCTCAACAAATTATATATTTCTTTTATGTGGTTTCTTGGTGAAAATGATTTGAGAATGACATTATTCGATTACGAAACTAAAGGTTGTTGTGATGGACTCGAACAATATGGTGTAAATCGTAACCAGGGAGCCGAAAGTTCATTAGCTTATTTGATTTCCCATTTAACAGTCTTGAGAGCTTTTGAAGAATTATAAGAATGTATTGATATGATAATTGAAAGATATCAAAATAATCCAATCCTTACCAAAGATGACGTCCCTTATCCTGTTGCAACTGTTCATAATGCTGCAGTTGTTAAGTTTGAAAACAAATATATGATGGTTTTCAGATCTCATAAACTGAACGGAAGAAGTATTTTGGGATTGGCTGAAAGCAACGACGGCTATAATTTTAGTGTTCATGATAAACCATTTATGGTTCCTGCTACTGAAGGAATATTCAAAGATTATGAAGAATATGGAGTTGAAGATCCACGTATTATTTACATTGATGGCGAATTCCTCATCACGTATAGCGCTTATTCCAGGTATGGCGTGCGCATAGGTCTCGCAAAAACGAAAGATTTCACGACAGTTGAAAGGATTTCGCTTATTACAGAAGCTGATTATCGTAATGTGGTAATTTTCCCTGAAAAATTTAATGGGTTGTACGCGAGACTTGATCGACCACATTCTGAGATATCCCCCTGGGCCATCTGGATTTCCTATTCTCCAGACTTAATATATTGGGGAGAATCCAAGTTAATAATGAATCCTGTTCAATATCACTGGGATGAGATGAAAATAGGTCCGGGAGCGCCTCCTATCAAAACCAATCGCGGTTGGCTGCATATTTATCATGGTGTTTTTCCAACTATGGACGGTAGTGTTTACCGATTGGGGGTAGCGTTGCATGATCTTCAAGACCCTTCAAAAATAGTAGCCGTTGGAGATGAATGGATTTTGCAACCTGAAGAAATGTATGAAATAACCGGCTATGTTCACAATGTAGTTTTTACATGCGGCGCTGTAGCTGAAGATGACGGTAGCGTTAAGATTTATTGGGGAGGGGCCGATAAAGTAATGTGTGTTGGAACGGCAAGATTAGACGATCTTGTTGACCATTGCTTAAATAATTCACGAAAACCTTTATAGAATGAAAGTGGCCATATTAGCTCCTATAGCCTGGAGAACACCTCCCAGAAAGTATGGACCTTGGGAGCAAGTGGCGTCTAATATTGCCGAAGGCCTTATTGATAAAGGAATAGATGTGACGTTATTTGCCACAGGGGACTCTATCACCGAAGGTAAATTAGAATACACTTGTGAGCATCCATATGCTGAAAATTCTGAACTTGATCCGAAAGTATGGGAAAGCCTTCATATTAGCCATTTGATGGAGCAGGCAGATCAATTCGATTTAATTCACAACAATTATGACTTTCTGCCACTCAGTTATTCGCGCCTCATCAGTACACCGATGGTAACTACAATTCATGGTTTTTCTTCACCAAAGATTTTACCTGTGTATAAAAAATATAATAAAAATTCGTATTACGTATCTATTAGTAATTCTGATCGAAGCCCCGAGCTTGATTACCTGGCAACTGTTTACAATGGCATTGACACCAGGTTGTTCAACTTCAGACGGAATCCTGAAGAGTACTTATTATATTTTGGCAGGATCCATCCTGAAAAAGGAACCTATGAATCCATTCAGATAGCTAAACAGGCCAAAAGAAAACTTATTATATCCGGTTTAATTCAGGATCAAAAATATTTTGATAATAAGGTAAAGCCTTATATAAATAATGATGATATTATTTATGTTGGCAATTCCGGTCCGGATGAACGCAATAACCTTTTAGGAGGAGCAATAGCACTTTTGCATCCGATTAGTTTTGAAGAACCATTTGGATTAAGTGTAGTTGAATCGATGTTTTGCGGAACACCTGTCATTGCATATAATAGGGGATCGATGCAGGAACTAATCCTTCACGGAAAAACCGGATTCCTTGTAAAAAACATTGAAGAGGCCGTGGCAGCTGTGAAGGATACGATACATATTAATCGAAAAGATTGCCTTGAATGGGCAACTTCAAAATTCACCATTCAGAAAATGATACATGGATATTTAAAGGTTTATAAAGAAATTTTAAGTGTATAAATGAGTTAGAGCTTGAATTTCAAAACGCGAACTACCGCTATTTCGAATTCTTTAATTCATGTATAAGTTCCTCCATTTCCACACTTGCAAAAGCAGAGGAGGTGTCGGACATAGCATATGGAAGGCTTAGCATACCATTATGGATTATCGCCCCACATGAATACAGTACATTTGGCACATATCCTTCTCTCTCCTCCTCATTTGGTATCATCAATGGAGTATTTAACCTTCCGATTTCTTTTTCAGGATTGTCAAGGTCAAACAAACTGGCTCCTAAAACGTACTCTCTCATCTGCCCAACGGCATGCGTTAAGACGAGCCATCCTTCTTTTGTTTCAATGGGCGATCCGCAGTTTCCTATTTGAACAAATTCCCAGGGAAATTTTGGTTTCTGAATGAGTTTGGCTTTACGCCACATATTTATTTCATCTGAAAAAGAGATATAGTTATTGATTCCATCTATTCTACAGAGCATAGCATATTTTCCTTTGATCTTCCTTGGAAACAAGGCCATTCCCTTATTTCTGCCTATTTCACCATTAATAGGTTTTATAGTAAAATGGTAAAATTGTTTGGTTTCAATTAATTTCGGCAATATAGTCAAACCATCGTAGGCAGTATATGTTGCATAGTACGTTACATCGCCGTTATCATCTGTAAATTTCACAAATCGCGCATCTTCAATTCCATTTTTTTCGTTTTCAGAAACAGGAAAAATAACTCTTTCGGAAAGGGCGGTGTCCAATGAAAATTTAATTTCATAATGAGAAGACGCCAACCACATTATATTATTAAACAATATCTCTTTTGAAGGCGACAATTGAAGTTCTTTTTTTGCTTCTCTTATACTCCTTTCCAGTTCACCGTAAGTGAATTCATCGCCAAGATTAGAAAATACCGTTGCATTAATAATATTGTTATTTCCCTGTAATTCAAATAGCTCTGTAATAAAGGATTCTTTTTTATAAATATGCCTTTTAATGTTTTCCGCTTCATCCAACATTTTACCAGCCGGTTCGATTTGCAGGTTATTATTTTTATCAAGAATTCCGCTTCGAAAAACAATAGAAGATATATGCCCCTCTCCCGTAGCTCTGAAACTCAAGATTACTCTTTTTTCTCCACGCGGAAGTTCACTTTGATCAGGATGTTCTACAATAGAAGGATTAAAAAAAGCTGCGGATTCAATGGAATATTCCTTCGTAAAAAAAGAACCGATTAGCACCTTCATATACTCCCCGACATCGACAGGGTTAATATTCATTTCCTTTAATACTGGCGATAGTTTATTGAAATGATTTTCAAAAATCTTTGAAATACTTCTATGGCGTTTTGAATACCCTCTAAGCACCTGACTTAGCGCTATTTTTGCCTCATTTTCAGACATATCAAAGACCTTTTGGATTATATCTTTGCTTCTTTCATCTCCGGCATAATGAAAGCGGGCAATTACCCTGCTGGAATCGGGATTAAATTTTACATCCTTCCTAATAACTGTAACTTGCACAACGTTCAGTTTTAATTATTAAAATAATTTATAAAAATAATATATTCAACGACCTAAATACAAAAGTCATTAATAATAATAAAACAAGCATATTTAATTGCAGCTTCAAAAACCATCTCATCAGGTGGTAGTAATTTTCATTAGGTTATACCTGAAAAATTGCGATTTATTGGCGAGTATTTTATAAATCTTACACACATATATTCACTTAAATATCATTGATAAATATAATTTCATAAAAGGTAGAGAAGTAACGTAATTGGAACCACATGGTTTGAATGACGTACACGATTTTGAGAAGTAAGTTAGTTTCGTAACCATCCTGAACCTTTATCTAAAAAAGTTGCAAAATAGCCTGGCTAGAAAATATAATACGCTTCTGTTCTTGGTAAATTGTAATTTAAGTCAAATATATAACTCTGTTTCTTAAGAAATGACACGTTTATTCCAAAGGCAATTCCCTGCCTTGTGGAGGGCGAGCGGTAAGCCGGTATTTTTCAATGGTTCGGACACATGCATTCCGTCGAAGAATGGCATCATCATCGTCTTCCTGGCTCAACTTATCAGCATTTTGATAAGCTTCCATAGCCTCTTCCAACCATTCATAGGCATCATGGTGACTGCCGGGAAGTCCACGTGATAAGGTAGCTTTAGCCTCTCGCTCAAGGATGATACCTTTGTGGTACTCACGCTTAAAATCATCTTTTATTCTGGGTAATAATTCGTTAGGCGTCCGGCTTGTAACTCCATGATCGAATTGATCAGTTAATGCAAGAACCAGCATCATAATGGCCTCCTGGTTGTCCGGATCAATTTCTAAAATATCCAGGCAAATGCTTTCTGCTTCAATTGGATCGTTTAATAATCGGTATCTATCAACTTTTGCCAATGCTCTATCGATTCCTTTCTTGCTAATTGGTTTTAATTCACTCATAGTCGTGACACTTTATAATCAGATTTGGACGTATTTAATACAAGATATAATTCTAATTAACAATTTACAATAGTAAAAAATTAAAAATTCAATAATGAATAAGCAGAATAAAATGTAATTGCCGCAGCTGAACCATAGCACAAATTAGCAATTAGACGGTTATACCTGTGAAGTTGAAGACCTTCATGCAATGTAAATCTGAAGCGGTGAGCCCAATGAAAGGAGGATAAGGAGATGATTGCGAAAAGTATAACTCTAATAATTGGAGGCTCAACCAGTGCGTGTATATATGCATAAGAAGGAACATCTACCCAGCCAATAGGTATCGCTATTCCAAAAAAGATCAGCAAGACCGGTAAAATCAGCGCTGAAATTGTTCCACCGGCGCCAAATAGTGACCACCAAAACGGTTCAGTATGGATCTTCATTTTTTTATTTTTTAATCATAATAAAAACCAGCCTATAAGTATAGAAATAACCAACCACCCTGCAAAATTGGCAAGAGCTATCAATACTCCCGGAACCCTATGCTTACCGACCTTAATAACCATAGCTTTAGGAGCAAGGTTAAACCACGTGATGCTATGGAATATTAATCCAAAAAGCGCGATGATATTCAGTAGCATTATTGCCGGGGATCTTAACATTGCCATGAATTCAATATATGCAGGTTCACTTTGTGATATAGCTCTTAAAAGAAAAAGTAATATGATGACAAAATAGACTACAGCCAGACTGGTTAATTCGCGTATAATAAAGTGTAAATAACTCGACCGTTGAGCCCACCATAAAATGGGCATTTTCTTTTTATAAGTTCTTCTTATGGATTTGCCAGCATCTGTCATGACTCTATTAATTAACCTTTTCCCCAGGGCAACAACAAATTTTTCCACCAATGACTGGCGCTTTCTACTTTGTAGCGTTGAATTGCGCCTGCAGGATCCACATTTTCAGGGCACACCACTGAACAATCACCAACAAAAGTACAATTCCAGATACCCGTGTCAGCGTTCAGAACTTCCATGCGTTCCTTATTTCCCTGATCACGGTTGTCCATGTTATAACGCTGTGCCAACGCGATAGCTGCAGGGCCTACAAAATCAGGTTCTAAGGCAACAACGGGACAGGCTGAATAGCATAACATACAATTGATACACATGCTGTATTGTTTGTAGTCAGCCAGCTGATCCGGAGTTTGAACATATTCTTCTTCGACCAAATCTTGTTCATCACGAATAACCCAGGGTTTAACACTTTTTAGTTTATCAAGAAAATCACTCATTTCGATTACCAAATCACGGATGACGGGAAAATTTTCCAAAGGTTCGATCCGGATCGGACCCGGCAGGAATTTTTTAAGGAATGTAGCACAAGTGAGCACAGGTTTACCATTCACCATCATCCCACAACTTCCACATACTCCCATTCGGCACGACCATCGATAAGATAATGTACCGTCAATATTGTCTTTTATATAATTCAAGGCATCGAGAATTACCCAGTCCTTTTGCCATGGGATTTTATATTTCTGAAGGGATGGTTCTGAACTTTCATCCGGTTTATATCTGAATACTTCAAAGGTTATACTTTCTGCCATAATTGTAAGATTATCGTCCATATACTCTTTCTCCCGGAGGCCATCGTGTGATCACTACCGGTTTATATTTTATCTCAGGAATATCATTTTCCCTTTTATAGGCAAGACTGTGAGAAAGATATTGAGAATCGTCCCGCTCTGCAAAGTCCGATCGTTGATGCGACCCCCTTGATTCTTTTCTGTGTAAACCTGACTGAATAATTGACTCAGCTATATCCAGCAAGCAGGAAAGCTCTAGCGTTGCGATCAATTCAGTATTAAACGTGCTGCTGTTATCAGATATTTTGATATGCTTAAATCTTTCTTTCAATTCCACAATATCATTTTGTGATTTTATCAGGGACTCATTTGTACGGTATATACCGGCGCCTTCATCCATTATTTTGTGCATTGTTTTCCGTATCTCCGCAATATTCTCTGTCCCTCCTGTTTTATGTAGAAATTGTTCATTTAGTCTTTGGACTTCATCCAAATAAAGTGCGTCTAATTTACTGCTTAATCCATTTTGATTAGCGGCGAATTTTGCAGCGTTTTCACCGGCTCTTGCTCCAAATACCAGAAGTTCGGTAAGTGAATTAGAGCCCAGCCGATTAGCGCCATTAATACTTACACATGCACATTCGCCGGCCGCGAACAATCCAGAAAGCGGAGTAGCTCCATTGATATCCGTATCAATCCCCCCCATCATATAATGAACCACCGGTCTTACAGGAATCATCTCTTTTATGGGATCTATGTTTTCGTATTTCATGCAGAGTTCGCGCACAAAAGGAATCTTTTCATTTATTATTTTTTTACCTAAATGACGCAAGTCCAAATGCACATAATTTCCATACGGCCCTTCAAGTGTCCTGCCTTTTTCTGCTTCTTTCACAAAAGCCTGTGAGAGACGATCTCTTGGTCCAAGTTCCATTGAACGCAAGACAGGCTTGGGCTCCGGTTTTCCTAAATCATAGTCCTGCAAATATCGATATCCATCTTTATTCAGGAGATACCCACCTTCTGCTCGTGAAGCTTCAGTGATAAGTATTCCTGTAAAGGGCAGGCCGGTAGGATGATACTGGACAAACTCCATGTCTTTGAGCGGTACTCCTGCGCGATAGGCAAGAGCTATTCCATCACCGGTTTTAATATTGGCATTTGTGGTAAACGGAAATACTTTGCCGGCTCCTCCAGAACAAATAATGACAGACCGGGCTTTTATTGCAGCAATTTTACCTGTAGCTATTTCTACTGCCACAGCTCCCTGACATCGTCCTTCATCTACCAGCAAGCTGGTGACAAACCATTCATCATAACGCTGAACGCTGCTATATTTCATAGAAGTCTGGAAAAGCGCATGTAGCATGTGAAACCCGGTTTTGTCAGCCGCGTACCATGTTCGCTGTTTTTTCATGCCCCCAAAGGGGCGAACCGCAACTTTACCATCTTCTTGCCTACTCCATGGACAACCCCAATGCTCCAAACGAATCATTTCCTTTGGAGCTTCACGAACAAATATTTCAACAGCATCCTGATCACACAACCAGTCACCACCGGATATGGTATCGTAAGCATGATCATCAAGAGAATCATTATCTTTGATAACTGCCGCCGCTCCACCTTCCGCAGACACCGTATGGCTTCGCATGGGATACACTTTACTTATTACACCGATTTTGAGATTTGGGTCCTTTTCGGCTACAGAAATGGCGGCACGTAAACCGGCTCCTCCGGCGCCAATGATTAGAACATCACATTCATAAGAGGTTTGACTCATACCGTAATTTTGGGTTTTTCATTTCACACAATACAGCCCACACTTTCACAATATAATGAAAAAATGAAATAAAGTTAGAATTAACTAAAAACAAGAGGAATTAATTTGTCATTATAATTTATGCTACTTCAAATAAGTTGGTGTAATGAGCTACTTTCAAATACGTAACGAAACTCCATATTTGGGGCAAATAGCAAGTGTGGTGGTTATGCCTTCTTCAGGTAAATGCCATTGGCGCTTCACAATAGTTATTTATTGGCTTTTGCGCATTGCATTGAGTGATTTTTCTTCCTGTTGGTTATCTGTTGTATAGCCAGATAGTATGCCGTATATTTATATGTACGCCACTATTGGCAGTAAATTATATGTTTAAATTTGGTATGATGGAAGATCTCGTTAAAGGAAAATGTGAGGCTTGTCGATCAGGGGCTCCACAAGTAACTAGCGCTCAAATTAAGGAATATATTCAAGTCATTCCTGAGTGGAATATTATTCAAGATAACAGCATCAGTAAACTTAAGCGTAGTTTTGCTACAAAAAACTACATTGAGACTATAAAATTTGTTAACGCTATTGCTGATATCGCTAATTCTCAAGATCATCACCCAATTCTTCAAGTAGAATTTAATTTAGTTACTGTATGGTGGTGGACTCATAAAATAAATGGGCTACACCGTAATGATTTTATAATGGCTGCAAAGACAGATGAGATTTTTATAAAGGAATTCTAACGAAGTATTGCAGCCAGTAAACTGTTGAAGATGGCGATTTGATGTAATTTCCCGTGAATTGTATGTATCTGATGCCAACAGATTGCATAATGAAATTGAAAATATTAATGAATAAAATTGCTTTAGGATCAGATCACGCCGGATTCAAAATGAAGGAAGCTATCAAAAATCATCTCAGATCTCGAGGATATGATATTGTTGATTTTGGAACTGATAGTGAAGAAATTGCTGATTATCCTGATTATTGTCGTCCTGCTGCTGTGAGCGTTGCGAAAGGAGAAAGTGATTGCGGAATCGTATTAGGGGGAAGTGGTAATGGAGAAGCAATGGTCGCAAATAAAGTTGAAGGGATCAGGTGTGGCCTTTGTTGGAATGTAGAAAGCGCTCGCCTGACAAAAGAACATAATAACGCAAACATGATCTCAATCGGAGCAAGAATGGTGTCTGTGGCAGAGGGAATAAGAATGGTGGATTCCTGGCTAGACGCTGAATTTCAAGGTGGCAGACATCAGATAAGAATAGATAAAATTGAAATTGAAAGATGAATATGCAGGATACCAATGAAGATTAACAGTACAGTTTCTGAAACGTTAATCGTCAAACGTTTAATCTCCAAGTGTATAAAATTGTTAAAAAATGATAAATGAAAAAAAAGAAAATTGGTGTACGTAGCGAAACCGACTCCTTTGGCTCAATAAATGTGCCAGCTGACAAATATTGGGGAGCACAGACCCAACGTTCCCTGCAAAATTTCGAAATAGGTAATGAACGTTTACCCCAACCCCTAATCCGGGCGTTGGGCATCGTCAAACGATGTGCCGCATTAGCAAATAGCTCCTTGAAAAACATTGATGAAAAAATAAGTAACGCAATTGTAGATGCAGCTCAAGAAGTGATCGACGGTAAAATGGACGATAACTTTCCTCTCGTTGTTTGGCAAACGGGTTCCGGTACTCATTCCAACATGAATGCAAACGAAGTAATTTCAAATATAGCTATTGAAAGATTGGATGGCGTTTTAGGATCTAAAACGCCGGTACATCCGAACGATCATTGCAATCGCAGCCAATCTTCCAATGATGTTTTCCCAACCGCAATGCATATCGCCACGGTAGAACAATTGCACCTCTCCCTGATCCCGTCTTTGAAGCACTTGCACAAAGCGCTTTTCAATAAATCTAAGACTTGGAATAATATTGTAAAAATCGGGCGAACGCATTTGCAGGACGCAACACCGCTCACGTTAGGTCAAGAGTTTTCTGGCTATACCGCGCAGGTAAATCTTGCCCTTGATCGGATTCACGATAGTCTCAAACGGCTGTATCCACTGGCGCAAGGAGGCACAAGTGTAGGAACCGGCTTGAACTCAAAG
>Ga0114950_10003070_pt1 | contig 12879 bp, 9 predicted proteins | sample N075metaG_FD_83503 | JGI IMG/M metagenome (GOLD analysis project Ga0114950, IMG submission 83503) | Deep subsurface microbial communities from Kermadec Trench to uncover new lineages of life (NeLLi) - N075 metaG | ecosystem: Environmental > Aquatic > Marine > Ocean trench > Sediment | place...
ACCCCTGTGAGCCCACGCTGGCCCTGCCGGGTCCCAAGGGGGTCGCCGCACAGTCAGACCACCCGGATCGGCGTCCCTTAGGGAGCCTGTAGGGGGATCTGGCGGGGCGACCCCGTTAGGTAGCGTTAGGATCGCTGTCCGAGCAGGGTATCGACCAATCCGGTCCGAACCAGCTTCTGAGTGGCCTGATCGGGCATCTCGCGGCCCCCAAGCTCCTCACCCAGCAGCCACATCTCCAAAGCCTGCGAGAAGTCCTTGGACTCACGCGAGGTGAGTGAAAGTTCACGCTCGTCCCTCGGAGAGGACAAGTTGATGGGTGCAAGCAGTCCGCCCTTCCCAACTAGGTCCCTCGGAGGGGTGTTGGGGTTGGTTGCACGGTCCACGACCGTACGGATGTCCATCGTGGGGGCACCCTTGGTTGCGAGAGGTACTTTAGCCATTATTTGCCCCTCGTCTTGTTCTGCGACAGCAAAGTACGCTCGACGGCGGCTCTAGCCGTCGCCTGACCCTTCGCGGTGATAACAGTGCCTTGCTCCTTAGCAATGGCCTTGACTCTCTCCAAATGTGACATCACAAAGGCTCTTTGCCTCTGAGAGAGCTTGGGTTTCTTGATACTCTTAGCCATTGTTCAATTCCTTCAGTGTATCCATCGCATGTGCGTACAAGCACTGCTCAAAGAACATTTGTAGGTCGGTGCGTCCAGTTTCCACGCCCAACACCATCATGCGGGCTCTGCGTGTCTCTAGACTTTCCGCCACCGACCTTTTGCCAGTCGGCGGCTTTCTCGTTGGGCTCGCCACGGTCTTTTCTTCTTTCTAGCCATCTCGCGGTCCCACTCATCGGCAGTGGCGATGGAAGCGGCCAAATATCGCTCGGCCTCCCTTTTGGCGGGGTCGAGGACGACATGGGAGACAAATTGGGACACCGCTCCGTAGCAGGCGTCGATTTCATCGTCGTACCCCAAGGCACCACGGTCTCGGTTGATATGAGTGAACTGGTACAAGAAGTTGAGCCTGTCATCGTCATTCTTCCGTCCCGCCACTCGCGAGTGTACCACCAGCCGGTGGGAACCCACTATTGGCTCAAGACAGTCGAGGATGCGGGCTTCCTTCTGCCCAGTGACATAATTGAGGTCCACGGACACCTGACCGTTCCATTTGATGAGAACTGGCTGTAGGAGTTGGGCGTAGGCACTATCTGTCTTGGTGCCGCCCCAGTTGGACTCAACGATGAACTTTTTGACTCCATACTGAAATCCAATGCGGCTCAGCTTCTCCATGATGAAGTCTACGTTGCCACCCCGGATTCCGGCACAGTCGAGGATGTAAATGATGCCGTTGAGGACACCAGCCACACAATACCCAACTGAGTCCGCCCCACCGCCTGCGGGGTCGATGTACATCAGCAGATCGGTGAACTTCTCGTACTGGGGCTCGACATGGCCGGGGCCGCAGTAATAGTCCTCGCCCAGTCCCCACGGGTGGAGATCGGGTATCCGCTTGAGGATGCCGCCGTAGTAGATGTTCACGGGGGCACAATCAGACGGGGAGTCGAAGATGATCAGGTCTTTGATCTTGAGGGGGAATCGGGCTGCGTCGGCGTAGCTGGGGTCGAGCAGCATTTGCAGGGAGTAGTACGCGAGGCCCTTGCTCCTCTTCTCGACGAGGCGTTCAACGGGGAACCTCTCCGGGTAGGAGGGGTCGCCGGGGTTGGCTCCGTCGATGACTCGTTGCAAGAGCATGGGTGAGACATACTGGGAGTTCTCCTCTGCCGGGTCCACCAGTTCTGCGGGCCACTTGCGAATCGAATAGCCCTTGTTGTCCAACTCGAAGTACACGGACTCCTCTGTCTGAGGCGTACCCATGTACATGATCGTGCCGCCCTCAAGGATGAGGGACTCGCACTCCTGAACCTTCTTGATGATCTTCCGCCGCTTGCCGGGTGTGCCAGAGTTCTCAGGAATCTCGATGTCATCGGGGATGATGATGTCGGGGTGTGCCCCGGTCCACCCGCCAAACAGCGGGTAGCAGGCGAACGACGGGTCCTTGCTGACGCCCGCTCCACGGACATCGAACCTCGTCATCTTGTTCTGTTCCTTCGCCATCGTCCGAATCTTCTTGCCGTGGTGCAGGATCACATCGCCCTCAGGGTCGGGGCGTAGGTGGGCCAGTAGCTCACAGCCGTCCATGATCTGCTTCACCAATGATGCCGACTCTTCGGCCTTGGTCCCGTTGGAACAGATGAGGCAGATGCGGATCGTGGGGTTGCAGTACCAGAGCCAGCAACAGTAGATGCAGGAGATGACGGACTTGCCGCATCCCCGCATCGCCTGAATCTGGCCCCGGCGTATGCCATCCTTCGATACGGGGAGTGCCCGCATCCAGTCCATGATGTCGTACTGGATTTCGTGGGGGTCCCCGAACTTCAGGACATCGTGGAAGATCAGGTAGGCGAAGTTGCGGAAGTCATGGAAGGGATCAGTCTGTGGATCTAGGTGACTCAGCTTCGTCGCTAGCATCGGGCATCCTTGGAAATGGAAGGGACAGCTTCTCCGAGAGCCGCTCCATTGCGGAGCCGGGTACAGGGAGGGCTGTCACATCGTTGTCCTTGAGGAAGCGGAGGATAGCCTGCATCTGGCCGGGGGTGACCTCTTCGCTCTCGGTCCACTTGAGCATGTGCATTGCTGCACCTGCGTGGAGCCGGGCTTCGAGATCAGAGGCCGAGAGGTCAGGCGTGTCCACGCTATCCCATTCTTCGAGTACGCTCATTTGTCCCTCAGTTCGTCGATCTGTTTAGTATGCCTATCGACTGTCTTGCAGAGCCCGTTGAGGCCCCGCTTGATGAAGCCCATCTCATACGCGATCTTGAAGGTGGCGGCGAGGATGCCCCCGCCGACCACCAGTCCGATTGTTTCAAGCATTGGCTTCCCTCGCAGCCTTCTCGGCCTCCAGTTCGGCCACACGCTTCTCTGCCGCTTCACGCCGGATGTCCGCAGCCTTACGCCGCTTCTCTACCGCCATGCGTCCAGCCTTAGCTACGCCAGCGACGGTGAGTCCTGAGGCACCCGCACCGAGCAGCATGTTCTGGATGAAGGGGCCGACGCCGGGGATCATCCCCGCACCGACAAAGAGAGCTTGGTTGCCAGTCTCCACTGCTCTCCCGATCTCGACCCCGACGATGAACTCACCGCCATGTCCACGGCCAATAGAGCAGCCGCTCAGCAGCATGAGGAAGCCTCCGAGCAGGCAGACGAGTCCAGTGGCGAGGGCCACACGTTGAATGAATCTCATGATCTTGTCCATGATCTCTCCTAAGGTCCAAGGATGTCGTTGATGTCAGAGTCTGTAGTCGTTCCGTCTGCCCCGCTCGCCTGATTCTGCTGCACTAGGGAGTTGAGTCCAGCCATGAGGGAGCCGTTCCGTAGCTGATCGATGGAGGAGTTACCGGAGGCCCGGAAGATTTGATCCGCTGCTCGTTCTTCTGCACGGGAGATTGTGAGCCTGCCATAGGCCCCTCCTCGGTGAGCAAGCCAGTTGTTCCACATGCTTATCATGGCAGCAACCGTAGCGGCAGTATCTCCGCAGCCCGTCGCTGCCGAACCCTCATGGGTGGCATTGAAACTTCCATCTCCGTTAGTGTCACTTGCTTGAGCTACCGCCCTAAGACCTGAAGAGGCCGAAGGAAAACCGGGGCAGATGGTATTGCAGTATGCTATAGTCGATGCATTCTGCGATTCACCTGCAAATGCTTGAGTCACGGTAAGCTGCACCCTAAGGTACATGTTGTTCTCGAAGCTAGAGCCGTTGCCTTGAGAGGTATTGACGCCATTCGGGAACCCTTCAAGGGGTCCACTATTCACTAGGGACTGAGGAACCATTGTGACACTGATGCTCAGGTTGATGGAGTTCACGAATGCCGGTTCGTTCGGGTCTATCGGGGCTCCGTCATTCGTGGGCTCGTTGGCCCCTGAGGGGTCATCCTCTTCTCCACCGTCGCCGCCTCCCAGCATCGGACTGCCCTGCCCCCAGTAGTCACCGCTGGATGCGTGGTGAGGCTGGATGATGGGGCCGGTGAAGTATATCGCCGGGTACTCAATGCGGTAGTCGGTCGGAGTCGTGAGGGGGAGGTCGTCATCGAACACCGTGACTATACCATCGCCAGTCCAGAGGGGACCGCCGAAGATGTGGAACAGTGGGGTTCCAGTATAGATGAGCCAGTTCCACTCACGGGGGAAGATGGTGTTCGCCAGAATAGATCCCTGAAAGAACACGGGAACGAAACACGCCTCTTCGACGAGGAAGCGAACCTGCTTTGCCAAGAGAACTATGTGGCGGGAGTTCCATGAGACTGGCCGATCCCGGATGTCTATCCACAGGTCGTCCAGCTTCGTCACCCTTCGGATGCGAACATCGTCATCAGTGGCCCCGCCAGTGCGGGTGACCGTGAGGGCGGTCGAGTTCACCGTGTAGGAGCCCTCGGTCCATACGGTGCTAGTTCCATCCTCTCGGTTGCCCTCCTCCACTACGATCTGGTTGGCTAGGTCGAGGGCTCCCGGCACCCCCTGTAGCAACTCCACCTCATCAAAGAGGAATGTGTCATTGCCCCCATGGTTCAGATGGCTTTGTACCTGAAAGCCCGCAGTAAGGTCTTTCTCCTCCTCGGTGTAGGGGGCGAAGTCGATGAAGCCAGAGAGTGCTTGGTACTCACAGATGTCCTGCATGATGTACAGCCGCTGTGTGAAGAACCAGTGTAGGTTGTCGGACGACACGCGGGCTCCACCAGTGGGAGGATTGTGCGGGCGGTCCTGTCGGGTCTCTCGAAAGACTGTGAAGCGATCTCCATCAGCCGTCAATGGGGGCGTGACCTGAATGGTTGGGTTCTTGGCTATGTCATCGGCACTGCCTATGGAGGCGGGGATGTCCATGACCATGAAGTCTTTGTCGGGCTCGAAGTCGTCGGGGTCTGAGTAGTCCCCTTGCAGTATGCCCGTGCGGGCACCCGGAACCACCACGAAGTTGAAGTCGTCCAGCAGGGCACGGCCCGTGCCGACATTCACTTCAATCGCCATCTCTGTAATGCTACTGGCACTGGGGTTGTTGTCTCCAGTCCAGCCGAATGCACTAACGGCCCTTGGGGTGATGAAGGATATGACCAGTTCTCTATCCCCGGCCCCGTTCCCGGTGAATACCGTACTGCCGTTGCCGTCAAAGAGCCGCTCTGTGGTACTGGTGGCGTGGTCCCCGAACAGCAGGAACACGGTGTCATCGTCAATCAGATCGGTGTACCACTCACCATTGCCATCCTTCAACCCGAACTGGGCACTCTGAGGATTGCCGCTGCCTTCTCGCTTGAAGATCAACTTGATGGCAGTAATCATCAGACCCTGTTCGGGTTCCGGTTGAGAGATGTAAGACCACAGGTTAGTTAGGCTGGGATCTGTTCCGTCGTCATAGGTGTACTCCAACCCATTGACCACAACTCGAAGTTGCTTCTCATAGGGGGATACAGATGACGGCAACAGCCCCATCCTAACAGTCTGGTCATTGGCGAAGGCGTCCATCATCTCGTCCTTGACAACGGACCAGAAGCTGAAACCGCCCTCGCCAATATCAATATGAGCCATAGCTATTCCTGTGTGTAGGTGAAGGAAAGATCCTCAGGGAACTTGGGACCAATGTTGATCTCTTGATCAAGTCGGGGCTCCGGTATCTCCGGGAGGGCGAAGCTCTGAGCCCCGTAACTCCGGTACCTTCCGCCGCCTTCAATCTTACCGGGGATGTCTACCCCGGTGACGGCCTCGATGCCTTGGGCACCGAGCATAGCCCACCATGTCCGGTAGCCCGGCAACCACCGTGCTGCCTGACGCCATGTGTTCTGCTGGATCTCTGAGTCCTCCGCGAAGGGCGAGAGGGCGTGTACAGAGTCGAACAGCACATTGGTCATAGAACCGAAGGCACCCTCGGCAGCACTCTCGCCTGTGTCCACACGCTGCATCCTGCCGTTGAGGGTCAGGGCGTCAGCGGCGGGCCGGGCAAGCATGCCGTACTGTCCGAGCAGGGGGATGTTGGTCAAGGTCCTAGCAATGTAATTGTCAGGGTCAGCCTTGGCATCCGCCATGATATCGTCGAGGTCGCGGCCCTTCCAGATGTCCCGCATCGTGCGGTTCATGGTCTCGCCCAGCAAGTACATGCCGAGCATAGCCGTGCCAGCCCTCATCGGCATCTGTGCCGTGTCGAGGATGTTGTTATCGAACCACGACCTAGCGAAGGAGGTCATGGACAGGTGTACTCGTCCCATCCAAGTACGGGAGGTCTGCGAGGTGGGCGTCTGCATGAACGACTGCTCCGACACCCGCTTGTGCAGGGTCTGAACCATCATGTCACGCAGGGACCGCTTCGCAGAGATCAACTCCGCAAGCTCATCGGCACTGGCCGACTGGTACTTGTTGAGTTCGTTCCAGTCCAGAGTCTTGAACAGGCCGGTGTCACGCAGTGCCCCGGTCTCTTCTCCTGCCTTGCGGAGGAGGGCGAGCCTACGAGGATCGAGCAGCTTGGCCCGTGCCATCCGCTCAGCGATCTGCCAGTTGTTGCCAAACCCGTTCTTGCGGACGATCTTGATCCACTCGTTGAGGCGGGCACGGTTGCCTGCCTTACGAGCCTTGGTCTCAATCTCCGGGGTGACGGTCTTAGCCTTGCTCAGAACTGCCTGCCGGGCTTTACGTTCGATGTCGTCGAGCCGCCCGGCACTGTCCTGCAACGCCTTAGCGGATCGCTCCGCAGCCTTGAAGAACCGCCCGGTCTCGTCGAGCATCGACTGGACATGGAGCATACGACTGAACTGGGTCCAGTAGTCCATGCCACCGATAGTCATCATGTTCCCGGCCCATGCCCTGAGGGCAGCGGGGACAGCCCCGGCCTTGCCGAGTGAAGCCCCACCAGAGGACGCAGTGCGTCCCATGATCTGGTCGAGAACATCGCCCCACGGAGCCAACAGCTTCGGGATGATCCCGAACTGGAAGCCCTCGGAGTGAACCGCTCCACCCGTCAGCCGCTCCAGAGTATGGAGGCGGTACTGGCGAACGGTGAGACCCAGTGCCTGCATATTGGCCCGCATCTCCGCACCTCTTCCTAGGCCCTTGAAGATGGACTGGCCCCTCTGTACGATTACATCGGGACGCATATTGAGCCGGGACATGAGGGCCTGAGCCACCTCAGTGGATAGCACAGCCTGACCGATGCCGGACCCGTAAAGGACTCCAGCGGTGGCATTGGCCGTGGCCGAGATGAACTCTTGAAACTTGTTGGTATGGTCCCGAAGGGTGGGGAGCCGTCCTTCTGCAAGGTGCAGCTTCTCCCTCAGGGTGGTGATGCCCGCTCTCCACTCAGTCCGGGTGATATTGGTCCCCGGTATGGAGAGGAGCTTGGACTCAACAAAGTCGAGAGTCTCTTCCATCGTAAGACCGGGGATGCCCCACCGCTCTTGGTGGCGGGCCGCGTTAGCGATACGCATTCCGGTACTACGATTGTATCCGTGGACGCCATTGGCGAACCGGAAGTCGAGGTACTTGTGCAGGGCAGGGTTGCTCCACACGGATTCCTCAATAGCACGGTCAGCCTCGGAGTGAGGGGCACCGTGTCGGGTCTTGCGAATCTTGCCATTGGGCAGTTGCTCATAGGCGTCGTCGCCCTGCAACCTAGCAGCGGCCCTCTTGGCCGAGCGGCTAAGCGGGGTGAAGCCATCTTCGGGGTCCACTGTACGCAGTGCTAGGTTGTAGTCGGACTCATTGATGCCGAGGGCCTTTAGCTCTGAACGCTTCATGGACTTGACAGTCCCCTTGATGCCTTGGACATCCCAGCCCTCCAGCGTGTCGCCGTCCTTGCTCAGCTTGCGAACAGCCTTGCCCATGGCGGCGAGTGTGTCGAGGTGGACATCATCGGACGCCTCCCATCCCGCCTCGAAGTGGGTGGTGAGGTCGTCGATAAAAGACTTCTCGTCCTTGGTGATCACGCCGACGTTCCAGCGACGGGGGAAGAAGCGTTTGCCCTTCACCCGATTGGGGAGAACACCGGCAGCGGTGCCGAGTTCGCCAAGCTCCTCAGCGTTTCTCACCCACAGTTCGGCCACCCGCATGACATCGCTGTCGGTTGAGGTGAAGGTGTCGTCCGCTATGTGCCGGATGACTTGGGTGTCGAACTCCAGCCGGGCCTTGCCATATTTCCACGGGTGAAGGAAGGAGTTGCCCCACTTGCCCGCCTGATGTAGCCGGGCCAGTTCGTCGAGGATCACGGAGGTCCGCTGATCCATATCGTTTCCAAGCTCTTGCAGGGTGCGATGCACAGCCCTTCGGGTGGGATCGAGATCCCCTACACGGAGCTTGGCGTTGTCAAACTCATGGGCAAGTTCTCGGAGCATTCCGAGGGTAGACCGAATAGTCTGGTTCATGCCCGTGCCTGCGGTGGCGATGGTGCGGAGCCACTTGCCCCCACCAAAGGTGATCGTGCCTACCACGCGGGCCATCATGGACTCGTCCTCAATCAGGACAGAGGCGTTGAAGTCGCTGGCCTTCCAGAGTTCTTCCAACGCAGCCCTACGCTGACCCACAGTCTTCGGGGGGTCGGCTCGCCACTTCTTGTTGAGTTCTCTTACAGTGAGAACGGCCTCGGAGGTCGGCGTGGCCGGGGGTGCAGCGGGTGCATCCACGACAGCCTTATCCAGATTCTTGTTGGCACGACGAAGGCGGGCCTGTGCGTTACGCTGGACCCTCTTCATCTCTGCCCCGCCCCGCTCCACGAAGTCAACACTGGCCTTAGCCACTGCTTCCTGCTCGTTCAATACCTTGGACATGGCCCTAGAGATAGGGGATGCTCCACGGGCACGAAGGGGAGAGAACACGGAGCCGTCCGTCCAGCGTTCACTGATACGTCGGGTAAGACCATCGAAAGGATCGTCCCAGCCTTGGGATACGAGCTTGCCTCGGATGATTCCCACATAATCCAACTCGGCCTGAGTTAGGTTACGGTGTTGTGCTGCGTTGAAGATAGCTAACGCCTCGTCATCCCAGTATTCAAGCTCCGTTTCCTTGGCCGGAATGGCCCTCTTGGCCCGCCTCTGCATCTCCGCTTCGATCTTCTCGATCTCCTGCGGGACCAGACGCTTGGCCGCTTCCAACACTTCCATGTTGCTGGCCTTGGGGTTCGCACGGGCGGCACGGTTGAGTGCGGTAGCCAGTGCGGTCTTTTCGATCTCGGTGGCGAAGGTCTGCTCAAGGATGCTGCGTGTTGCCCGTGACTCGCCCGCCTCCGTGAAGAGGTCAGCGAGGACTTGCATCACCGCACCGGGGGCGAGCCTCTTGTTGCCCGAAGCATGAGCAAGACGCTCCATGACCTCGGCAATGTGGATCGGAGTGAGCCCTACTTCGCTGAGCAGGGTGGGGTCTAGGTACGCCCCAATGACATGGGCGTCGGTACCGAGCAGAGCCTGAGCCGCCCGCTGTACGCGGACTGCCGAGGTATCCAGTCGGGTCTGTGCCTGTGTGGCGTCGAGGTCGTGGGCGATAGGAGAGTGTGTCCCACCGCCTGCTGTCTCAGCGTTTGCCCGGCGGATCTCCTTGAGGTTCTTGGAGCCCCTCCCAGCGAACACGAATCCGCCAAGGGCACTGATGCCCACGGCGAGGCCCATCTCGGCCCAAGAGAAGTGCTGTTGGTACTCCTCGTTGTCGAACAGGATTTCGCTCTGTTCCATTCGCTGGGCCTGAATGGCACCATCGAACACGCCGCCGTAGACTCCCATCTCGACGGCCACAGCAGCCCGGTGGCCGATGTGGGTTGCCAGTCCTACATGCACAGCCTCAGGGGAGAGTGCGGATGCGGCCCGGCCAAGTGCCAATGCCCGCTGTCCACCAGTGATGGGGGCAGCAAGGCGAATAGTCTTAGCACCGATACTGATTGAGGAACCCGCAAACCTAGTCCACCCGAAGGGGAGAACCATGGAGGGGGCCACTGTTGGGTCAGTGAGAAGGTAGTTGCCTACCAGAGACATTACGCGGCTCGTCCACTTGACTGTGAGTCCAGCGTTATCCTCCCATCGCCGGATGTTACCCATCGCCTGAGCGTGAGCAAGTATCCGGTTCTGAGTATAGACGAAGTGGTCGAGGTTGCGTGTATCCCTAAGCATGCCGCCGAGGTCGAAGCCTTCGGCTTTTGCTAGCTGGAGCAGTTGCCCATTGGCGGGCTGACTGAGCCAACGATCCGTTGCGTCATTGGCGTCGAAGTCCTCATCCTCGAATGTGATGCGACGGTCTATGTCGGCTACATTCTGGATGGGCATAATCTGACGGCTCAAGGCTCGCCAACCATTGACTGGTTCGCTGCCCTTGAACTGCTCCCTCATCAACAGGCCGGGACCAAGGCCAACATAGCGTTGGTCACCGGGGATGAGAGGGTCAACGACTTGGTTCCACACCCACGTTGCGAGGTTGCCACTCTCCACCATAGCAGCGTTGATCTGCTTGTCGTGGGTAGTAACTCCCCAGTAGCCCAGCTTGGGCGGGGTGTACGTCGGCTCGAAGCCCACCAGTGGGTCGCCGCCTATAAATAGCTGCGGCTCATACTGTGCGTGGGAGAGGAGGTCGCGTCGAAGTTCCTTCGGGCCAGTTGTATCGAATCGTGCAGGCATACTTTTCTTCCTTGCATTCTACGCTAAGGTTTGGGAATCGCAACACCACCGGGCCTCAGATCGAGGGATCGGCGGCGGGCTCTTGGCAACCTACGCGGAGGGGCAAACAGGTCGGGGTTGATGACTGAAAGGATGGTCCCTTTCGGAACCATGAAAGTCGTGCCGTCAGGCCAACGCATCAGGGTATCCTGCTTTGCGATGGGTACGGCCAAAGGATCACCGAGACCGCCTCGGCCTTCGATGAAGAAGCCACCGTAGTTAGCACGGGACTCCAGTAGGCGGTCGGTCGTCTGATCGGCCATGCCCCACTTACCGCGAACGGGCTCGGTGCCCGATACGGAGAGGTCTACAGCAGTGCCGACTAGAAAGAGTTGTTTGAGGTTGTTGGGAACCTCGAAGGGCTCCAAGTCCAGGGCCTCTTGCAAGAAGGAACGGTACAGACCAGTGAACTGTCGGTCCATGCTGGTGTCCACAAACTCTTGAATGTTCGTGCCCTCAGGACCAGTGTAGTGCTGTGGGTCCACGATGAGAACCTGACGGTCGTTGACTTCCTTCCAGCGGTACCCGTCCTGACGGAGCCAAGTCCAGAGCATAGCTCCACGCTGTCCGTCGTTGAGATCGGGTTCTGCCGCCCGGCCTGCGAACCACAGGTTGCGGAGTAGCCGCCCTGTGTGATCCCCATCCGAGAGGAACATCCTCTGGAACTGGGCCTGTATGCGGCGACCGAAGCGGTCCTTGTCGTCACCCTCCAACTTGACGTTACCCTTGACTATTTCTGCCATTACGTCAGCTAAGTTCTTGGCATTGCTGCTGTCTATATCAATCAGCCCAGTGTCGCCGCCCAGCCATGAGTTGACGGGGCCGCTCTTGAGAATAGCCTGAACCTCGGACAGCATGACAGCCGGGTCCACCTCGAAGTTGCCGGGGAGAACCTCGTCCCCCACAAAGCGGGGGCGTCCCTGCCTACGGTTCATGCGAACCCACTGGGCGGCAGCGGCCTCTTGCGCGGACACGCCCTCAGCGGACAGGAAGTTATCCCAAGACTCATTGACACCGGATCGCGGGTGTTGAGCCCACTGTCCGAATGCCTCAAGGCGGTTGGGATCATTCGACCCCAGCAGGGCCAGCTTGTCGCCAGCCAGTTCGGAGGGTATGCCGTACTGAGCCTGAGTGTCTTCGTTCGACCACTGGAGTGCTTCGGCGGTAGCGATGACCTTGTTCAGGTCGGCGTTCTCGTCGGTGTACTCAATGGTTGAGCCGTCCCAGTTTGAGACAACGGAGGCGTCCACCCCCAGTCCTTCGGCTACTCCTGCGAGTGAAACCTTGAACTTCTCAATCTCGCGGGCACCCATTGGGGGAGTGTCCGAAGCCTGAGCGGCACGGTCGCTCATATGTGAACGTGAGAACATGCTCATCCGGTGGGCGTCGTTAGCATCGCCTCCGGGTTCGCCGGTCAACACAACGTCATGGTTAGCAACCTTGCGGGCGGTTTGGACACGCCTCCCAAGGGTCTTTGCCCCCGCCGCCCTCGCGGCCTGACGGACAGCGTTGACTATCCTCTGACCTTCCGGCGTGAGAGCCTCGGCACCCAACAGGCCCATCTCTGATAGCACCTTGTTGGCGGCGTCGTCAATGGGAGTGAGCTTAGTGAAGATGTCCTCTGTAGTCATGAATACGTCTGCATTCGGGTTAGGCCGGAACACAGTGTCCCCGTTGGGAAGGGTGATGACCTCAGTGTAGCTCTCTCGTAGCCGTCCTATCTCTGACTCCATCTCTCGCTTAGCCGTAGCTTCGGCACGGACCAATAGATCGACCCCTGCCCTCTGTTTCTCAGCCGGGGAGAACACGGGCTCTCCATCGACCTCCATGTTGAGGACGGTGGTGGCTATCCCTATCTTGTTCAGGGCGTCGATGCCGTAGGCACCACTGCCCAGTGCGGTGAGAGAAGCAGTGAGCATCTCTCGTAGCTGCGACCGCTGCTGATCCACGGTGAGGTGGCCGAAGCGGTCCCGAAGGGTGACCTCAAGTTGTGCCTTGAGGAACGCAGGGTCCTGCTGCCCGGTGAGGGTAGAGAACACATCGGACTCAATTTGTCCTGAGCCAAGGATGAGGTTGGACCGTTCCACCCTCTTGTTGTTCTCGGAGATCAGGGTGTCAGCAATGCCGAATGCCTGATTCATCAACTGAAATACGAGGACATCGCGG
>Ga0114950_10003071_pt1 | contig 12867 bp, 12 predicted proteins | sample N075metaG_FD_83503 | JGI IMG/M metagenome (GOLD analysis project Ga0114950, IMG submission 83503) | Deep subsurface microbial communities from Kermadec Trench to uncover new lineages of life (NeLLi) - N075 metaG | ecosystem: Environmental > Aquatic > Marine > Ocean trench > Sediment | place...
GGTATCGGGACCGGTCACCAGGGCGAGAAAAGCAGCGTTCAACGACCGGAGGGCTGCATAGGTACGACTATCAGGGGGTTTGCACCACATTCGCATTCTCCTCCACCTTTTTGCGATGATATACTATATATGGTTTTCACAAACCATAAAACAGCAAAAGTCACCAGAAAGGCCCTCTGGCCGCATTTGCCGTCGAAACCGGGGGATTTGCAATGCGCGTAACCGATAACCGCTACCGCGGAGAACGAGATAAGTTTGACCTTGCCGTCCGCATGATCCAGCACGAAGCCCGCACCGGCACGATCCGGATGTGCACGGGCTTTACCGAGGACCGTATCCGCAAGCTGTACGGCACCTACTTCAGCACCAACGAAGGCGCCCGGGTGCACCGCCGCCGCGGCAAGTCGCCCCGGCAGATTGCGCGCTTCGTGAACAGCACACACCGACAGACGGAAGCCACGTTGCTGGCCTGCCTCTACTGGATATGCCAGGTCTTTACGCTGAACGAAGACAACAAGCTCACGCGTATTCGTAACATCGATCGTGTCGCGCTCGGAGAACGCATCTGCCAGGCATTCGAAACCTATCTGTCGCTGTTTCCGGAACCACAGTTTTCATTCGAGTGGGCGTGGAACCTGCACCATGCACTGATCGAAACACGGGAGCTGTACTTCGCCTGGTGTGACAAATGCGCCGGACCCTACGTTCAGGACACCTATGCCCTCGACTACCGGCACTGCCCGTTGTGTGAGTTGAAGGAGCAGGCCCGCAACAACTGACGAAGCATCAGCCATGCCATGCAGGGTGGCTTTCGCGGTGGGTTCCAGCCGCCTTGGCTGAGCTTGTGCCGGGTTTATTTATTCGGCATTGTCGGCCGATGGCTGAGATTTTATTCTCCGGAAACTACATCGATCGCTGCGGCGAATTACGCGCGCAGCCGGAGCCGCTCGCGGTAGCCCGACGCGATCCGGCCACGCGATTCCTGCCCGTCTGGCAGGGCAAAGGTCTGATTCAAAACGAGCGGGCTGCGCTCCTGGCCCGCGCAGCCGTTGAGGCGTATCACCCCGATTCCGATCGCTCGATATTCCTCGGGCGCATCGACGGGATGGCAGTTTTCGGTCTCGATGTGACCGATGCGGATGCTGCCAATACCGAGGCATCGGCCGCTGCGCCGGACTTCGGGTCTGATTGCGAATTCGTCGGCCTGCGCGACATTTCGAGTCGCCTGCCGGCAACCGAGGCCGCATTGGTTGCCTATGCGAAAGCCATGGTCACCTGGCAGGATCGCCATCGGCACTGCGGGGTCTGTGGCGCACGCAGCCGCGCCGCCGAGGCTGGCTTTGTCATGGAGTGCAGCGACGATGCGTGCGGACATCGCAGCTTCCCGCGGCTGGATCCGGCCATCATCGTGCTCGTGCAGGATGGCGAGCGCTGCCTGCTGGGCCGGCAGGCGACCTGGCCCGAAGGCCGGTTCTCGACGATTGCAGGCTTTGTCGAACCGGGTGAGAGTTTCGAAGACGCCGTGCGCCGTGAAGTCAAAGAAGAAACGAACGTCGATGTCAGCGCCAGCCGCTACCTGGCGTCACAGCCGTGGCCGTTTCCCGCCGCGTTGATGGTCGGCTTTCATGCCACCGCGGCCAGCACGGACATTGCGTGCAACGATCAGGAACTCGCCGAAGCCCGATGGGTTTCACGCGACGATATGGTGTGCGGCACGGTCATCCTCCCGCCCCGGATCTCGATCGCGTATTACCTCGTTGCCGCCTGGTTCGATCAATACGACGGGCCGGCATTGGCGAGCCTCGACTTGCCCGCACCACCGCTGCGCGTGCCGCACCCGCTCCTGCAACAGTGACTCCTGCAATAACTGCTCCCACACTCGAGTCGCTGAAGTTTTTCAGATAGCAGTGGGCCGACACCTTTTTCAAGGTGTCAGGTGTAACGACATTTAATCGATGACACGATCCAGGAATTGTCGGATATCGGCGAGTTCTTCCGGTATCACGCTGTGCGACATCGGGTATTCGCGCCAGTCGACCTCGTAGCCCATCTGCGTCAGCCGCTGGCGCGAACTGCGCGCGAAGTTGGCCGGCACGACGTTGTCGTGCTCGCCGTGGGCCATGAAAATCGGCACACCGCGATTCGCAGCCGAGGCTTCGTCGCGAACCACCGCGGCGATCGGCAGATAGGTCGACAGGGCCAGTACACCGGCCAGCGTCTCCGGGTAGCGCAAAGCCGTGAATAAAGCCATCGCGCCCCCCTGCGAGAAACCGGCCACGACGATGTTCCCGGCCGGAATCCCCCGCTCGCGCTCGGCATCGATCAGCGCCTCGATGCCGGCCGCGCTCGTGCGGATGCCCGCTTCATCCTCGGGCGCATCGCGGTCCATGCTCACCAGGTCATACCAGGCGCGCATGGCCATGCCACCGTTCAGCGTGACCGGGCGCATCGGCGCATTCGGAAACACATAGCGAACCGGCTTGGCGGGCCCTAAATCCAGGCTCGGCACGGCCGACTCGAAGTCGCGCGCATCGGCCCCGAGACCGTGCATCCAGATGACCGCGGCCACGGGGTTCGCGGCGGTTTCCACCTGCAGAGTATCCAGTGTCGTCATAAAAAAAGTGCCGAGTTTATTTTCCCAGCGGCTTTTATTACAGAAAACTGCTGAAAAAATAAACCCGGCACCTTTTACGTGTGCTTGACATGCATCAGAATATTGTTAATATGCGCATCTATACATTTGTATGTGCATATTATTGACATGCCTGCTGAAGCCGAAATCCGCCGGAAACGCCAGGACGCGATCCTTGCGATCATCCAGGCCCGGTCCGTGACCAGTCAGACGCAGCTCGCCGCGTTACTGCGGGCGCGCGGCCTCGACGCGACCCAGTCGAGCGTCAGCCGCGACCTGAAAGCGCTCGGCGTGATAAAGCTGGACGCCGGCTATGCGCCCGCGGACAATGCGTCGCGCGCGACTGAACGCGAGCTGAGCCTGCTCGGCGAGTTCGTCCGGGAGATCGACACGGCGGGCGCGAACCTGACCGTCGTCAAGACCGCGATCGGCGCAGCGCAGCGCGTTGCCGTTTATCTCGACCGCACCGACTGGCCGGAAATCGTCGGCACGCTATCCGGTGACGACTCGATATTTATCGCCACCCGCAATGCGTCGGCACAGCGCCGGCTGGTCGCGAAATTGCGCGCGCAACTGAACAACTGAACGCCGCGTACCAGGCACCGCGGCTCTTTTAACCCGACATGTCTCAAGGTTCCTGACCATGACTGCGAAATCCGGATCACCCATCATCCTCGCGTTCTCCGGCGGGCTTGATACCTCATTCTGCGTGCCCTGGCTCAAGGAAACCTACGGGCGGGACGTCTTGACTGTATGCATCAACACCGGCGGTCTCGATGCGGCGGCCGCGGCCGATCTGCAAACACGGGCGCTGGCGCTGGGCGCGTGTGAACATGTGCTGGTCGAAGCACGGCAGCAATTCTTCGACCGTGTCATCCGCTACCTGATCGCCGGCAATGTCCGACGCGGGCATCTGTACCCGCTGTGCGTCGGCGCGGAACGGGGTATCCAGGCAAGCTTGCTGGCCGAGATTGCTACCGAGCGCGGCAGCGACACGGTCGCGCACGGCTGCACGGCCGCCGGCAACGACCAGGTCCGTTTCGAAGTCACGCTGCGCACCATCAACCCGGACCTCGAAGTTCTTGCACCGGTGCGTGATCAGTCATTCGTGCGCACCGAGCAGGTCGCCTATCTCGAAAAGGGCGGCTACCCGATCCCCGGCAAGGGCTCCGACTACTCGATCAACCGCGGCCTGTGGGGCGTGTCGATCGGCGGCAAGGAGACGCTCGACTCGGCGGGTTCGATACCCGAGGCCGAGTGGGTGCTGTCCGCCGGCGCACTCGATCACCCGCGCCCACCCGAGGTGCACAGCATCGGTTTCAACCAGGGCGTCCCGGTCAGTCTCGACGGCGCCGCGATGGACCCGGTCGACCTGATCGAGACACTGGAAACACTCGCCGGCCCGTTCGGCATTGGTCGCGGCATTCATCTCGGCGACACGGTGCTCGGCACCAAGGGACGGGTTGCTTTCGAGGCGCCGGCGGCCGAGGTGCTGCTGACGGCGCATCGCGAACTCGAGAAGCTGACACTCAGTGCCCTGCAGATGCGCATCAAGGACCAGGTTGCCGCCAGTTACGGTGACTTCATCCACGAAGGCAAACAACTCGATGCGGCCTGCCGCGACATCGAGGCGCTGCTCGAATCGTCGCAGCGCCGCGTAACCGGCGAAGTCAAAATACAATTCCGGACGGGCAGCGTATTTGTCGAAGGGGTCAGCTCCCCGTACTCGCTGATGGCCGCCGGCAAGGGCGTCTACGGCGAGGCTGTGGGCGAATGGACTCCGGCGGATGCGCTCGGTTATTCACGCATACTCGCGCTGACCGGCATGCTGCAGACGCGAGCGGCCGGCCCCGAACGGGATTAAAACCTGATGAAGACAGTCATCGCGGATAAAATTGCCTCGGTCGCACAACACCGGCCGATCACGCGCAAGCTGCAGGTCAGCGCTGATATTCCGTGCGAGGAAGGCGTGCTCGTGGCCGTGCGCATTCTCAACAATAAAAGCACGTACAACACGCTCGAGCTGACGAGTGGCCGCATGGCCAAGATCAGTCGCGGCGATATCATCGTCGGTGCGCTTGGCCATCGCAAGGCACTGTTCGGTTACTCCGGCCACCTGCCCGAGCAACTGACGCCCGGCGACATCGTGCAGGTGCTGAACATCGGCGGCGTACTCGGGATCTGCGACTCGGTCAACGCAAACTTCGGCGCGCCGTTCGATGCCGAAGTACTCGGCACCGTGCAGGAATTCCCGTATCTGGGCGAACGCATCGGCGTGCCAGCGCGCGCCGGCACCGACAAGTTCGACGCACACGCAACCGTTGCCACCGGCGGCATACCCGTCGTCGTGCTCGCCGGCACGAGTATGGATTCCGGCAAGACGGCCGCCGCGAGCGCAATCATCAGCCGGTTGCGCCATCTCGGGTTTACGGTCGATGGGTTCAAGGCCACGGGCGTATCGCTGCGCCGGGACATCCTCGCGATGGAAGACGCGGGTGCGCGCAACACGTCGATCTTCACCGACTTCGGTGTCGTGACGACGACCGGCGAGAACGGGCCGCCGGTGACGCGCATGATGCTGACCCGGCTCGCCGCCGAGAAACCCGACGTCATCGTGTTCGAACTCGGTGACGGCCTCCTCGGCGCATACGGCGTCGAACAAATCCTGCGTGACAAGAGCATATGCGAATGCATCTCCTGCCTCGTACTGTGTGCCAACGACCCGGTCGCAGCCTGGGGCGGCGTCAAGCTATTGCGTGAAGACTTCGGTCTCGAGCCGCACGTCGTGACCGGCCCGGCCACCGACAATCTGATCGGCACCGAGCTGATCGCCGAGCGACTCAAGCTGCCCGCGTTCAACGCGATCACCCACGGCGCGGCGCTGGGCGATGCGGTCGCCAGACAAATCGGCCTGCAGGAGCCCGCGACATGAGCCCGGTTCGCACCATCGTGCTCGGCGGCACCGGCTACGTCGCCGGCGAGCTGCTGCGCCTGATCGCGGGCCACCCGCAGCTCGATCTCGCAGGCGTCATGTCGAACAGCCGGGCCGGCGCGCAGCTGCATGACGTGTTCCCGCAGTTGCAGGATGCGTTCGGCGACCTGTGCTTCGGTACGCAGGACGAGATACTTGAACTGCTGGGGTCGGATACATCCGGGCCCGGCGAACCCACGCCCAACCGCATGGCGCTGTTCTCGGCCGCACCACACGGCGCAAGCGCCGCACTCGTGGCCCGGTTCCTTCGCAAGGCAGACGAGACCGGCTGCAACCTAACTGTCGTAGACGTGTCGGCTGACTTCCGCTATTCCGAGGCCGAAGCCTACGCAGCTGTCTATGGACAAGCGCACGGCGCGCCGGAGATCCTCGGGCAGTTCGCCAGCGCGATCCCCGAGCATCTGGCCGCCACCGACCGGCCGCATATCGGGCACCCGGGCTGCTTCGCGACGTCGCTGCTGATCGCCGCCGTGCCGCTGATGGAACTCGGTATCGCGGGGCCTGATCTGTTCGCCGTCGGTATTACCGGCAGCACCGGATCAGGGCGCACGCCCGGCGCCGGCACGCACCACCCGGAACGCCACTCGAACCTGTTCGCATACAAGGCTCTCGAACACCGGCACGTGCCCGAGGTGACGGGCATTTGCGAGGCCCTCACCGGCCGGCGCCCCAAACTCCGGTTCATCCCGCATTCCGGTCCGTTCGCGCGCGGCATTCACATGACGATGCAGGCGCCGTTAGAGACACCACAGCACGCCGACGCGATCCGGGACGCGCTGTCCGATTATTATGCCGACAGCCCGTTCGTCGCCGTCAGGGACGGCATGCCGCGCATCACGGACGTCGCCGGCAGTAACTATTGTCACATCGGCGTGGCAACGGATGCGGATACGGTGGCCGTGTTCGTCGTCATCGACAACCTGATCAAGGGTGCCGCCGGCGGCGCGGTGCAGTGGATGAACCGGCAACTCGGGCTCGAAGAAACGACCGGGCTTACCGCGCCCGCCCCAGGCTGGATATAGCCCCAAGAGTCGCAACACATGAACGCACGCGAACACGAAGCACAACACCTGCTGCAGGTTTACGGTCAGCTGCCGATCGAACCGTCCTCGGCCATGGGGGTTTACCTGCACGTAGGTGATCGCCGGATTATCGACTTCTACGGCGGACACGCCGTGACGGCACTCGGCTATGGCCACCCGGCGATGTTACAGGCGCTGGAAAAGCAGGCACGGACCCTGATTTTTCAAAGCAACGCCGTCGCGATGGAGGTCCGCGCGAATGCCGCAGATGCTCTTGCCGCATTCGCACCGGGCGCGCTGAACCACGTGTTCTTCACGAATAGCGGCGCAGAATCGAACGAGAATGCATTGCGCATCGCGTGCAAGCTGACCGGCCGCTCGCACGTCGTCGCCATCGAGCACGGCTTCCACGGCCGGACCGCGGCGGCCGGCGCCGTGACCTGGAACTCGCAGCGCTGGTACGGCTTTCCGAACCGGCCATTCGATGTCGACTTCATCCCGCGCGATGACGTCGGTGCGGTCGCCGCGACAATCACGGAGCAGACGGCCGCCGTCATCCTGGAACTCGTACAGGGACTCGCCGGCGCGCACGACCTCGATGCAGCCTTCGTGCGCGCGATTGCGAAGACCTGCAAGGAACGGGGTGCGTTACTGATCATCGACGAGGTGCAGACCGGTATCGGCCGCTGCGGTCAGCCGTTCGCGACGAATATTTACCGGATCGAACCCGACATGCTGACGGTGGCAAAATCCGTCGCCGGCGGGCTGCCCTGCGGCGCACTGATCGTGACCAATGCGATCGCAGGATCGGTTGGCCCGGGCGATCTCGGCAGCACATTCGGCGGCGGGCCGCTGGCATGCGCGCTCGTCCAGACGGTGCTGGAAGTGATCCAGCGGGACAAGCTGATGGATAATATCCGCCACTTGTCACACCTGATCGCGGACGCATGTCCGGTTGGTCCGGTCGACAGCGTGCAGGGCAAGGGTTTTCTACTGGGCCTGCGCGTGCGACGGAATGCGGCCGCGGTGCGCAGCGAATTGCTCGAACGCGACATACTGGTCGGAACGAGCACCGACCCGCATGTCATTCGCCTGCTGCCACCTTACATACTCGAGCAGCAACACGTCCAGAAACTGATCGAAGCGCTGGCCGAACTGCCGGACGAGTGAAGGACAAGCGAACGAAATTTTCTGAATTCTCGTTTTTTTATTGTGCAGACGAATAATCCACAGGGGTGACCAATGAAGGAATTTCACGATCTGGCCGATCTCAGCGGCGAGGAAATACAGGATCTGCTGACACTGGCCAGTCGCTTGCAGACCAACCCCGAACCGCGTGCGCTCGCAGGGAAGGTACTGGCCCTGTTGTTCATGAGTCCGTCATTGCGCACCCTCGCTTCATTTCAGGCTGCGATGGTGCGCCTCGGCGGCGGCTCGTTCGTGATCTCGCCAAACATGTCGATTCACGGCCTCGAGACACGCCCCGGCATCGTCATGGACGGCATGGCTGCCGAGCACATTCGCGAGGCCGTGCCGGTTATCGCATCCTACGCGGATGCGATCGGTATTCGCGCCTTCGCCGAGCGACGCAAACTGGAGGATGACCTCGCAGACCTCGAGTACAACGAGATGCGCCGGCTGTGCCAGGTCCCGCTGATCAACATGGAGTCCGCAATCAACCATCCGTGCCAGAGCCTCGCTGACTGGAAGACGATGGACGACCTCGGCGTGGCGGGACAAGGCGGCAAGTTCGTACTGAGCTGGGCGTATCATCCGCGCGCGCTGCCGTTGGCGGTGCCGGCGGCGACCGTACACATGGCCGCCGCTCGCGGCATGCAGGTCACGGTGCTGCGACCGGAAGGATTCGAATTGCCGGACGCAATCATGCAAAAAGCGCGGCAGGCGGCCGAAGCCTCGGGCGGCTCAATCAATGAAACCGACGACCGCGCTGCCGCCGTTGCCGGCGCCCACGTGATTTATGCCAAGTCATGGTCTTCGACGCGCCACTACGGCGACCGGATCGAAGACCAGGACCTGCGCAACGACCTCGACCACTGGCGCGTAGACGATTCATGGTTCGATACGGCAGACACGGGCTGCCACTTCATGCACTGCCTGCCGGTGCGCCGCGGCGTCGTCGTTACTGACGAGGTCCTCGACGGACCGCGCAGCGTCGTCATTCAGGAAGCACAGAACCGCATGTATGCGCAGATGGCCGTGCTGCACCGAATCATGCTCCAACCTTGAGCCACGCACCCATCCACCGACCCGGCAGCGCGCCCGGACGGCGGGAACCAGACAGGATTGAACGAGATGCATAGCAGTGAGAACCGGGACATCGTCGTAGCAGCGCTCAGACACGCTGCACCATACATTCGGATGTTCAAACACAAGACGTTCGTGCTGAAAGCCGGCGGCGAAATTTTCTCCAGCCCGGAAAGCACGCACCAACTCATCGAGCAGATCGCGATACTCCACCAGGTCGGTATCCGCGTCGTGCTGGTGCATGGCGGCGGCCCGCAGTCGACGCAGCTGGCCACCCGCTTGGGGCTGGAAACGCAGTTCGTCGCGGGCCGACGCGTGACTGATGCGCCATCACTCGAAGTCGCGACGATGGTGCTGAACGGGCAGATCAACACGAACATCCTGGCAACCTGCCGGGAGATCGACCTGCCTGCCGTCGGAATCAGCGGCGTCGACGCCGGGTTGATCCACGCGAACAAGCGCCCGCCGGTCGACATCGATGGTGCCGGCGGCAGTCCGGTCGACTATGGTTTCGTCGGTGACATCGAGTCGGTCGACGCGAACGTGCTACGAACGCAACTCGAAAATGATCTCGTACCGGTCGTCAGCCCGCTCTCGGCCGACGCCGACGGCACATTGCTCAACATCAACGCGGACACGGTGGCGGCCGCGCTGGCCGCCGCGCTGAATGCAGAGAAGCTGATTCTGATCACCGGCGCGCCCGGTATTCTCGAAGACCGGCTGGATGCCGGCTCGTTAATCTCGTACATCGATCTGGCGGGGCTGCAATCGCTGCGTGAGGCCGGCGCGCTGGCCGACGGCATGTTACCCAAAGCCGCAGCCATCGAGGCAGCACTCAAGGGCGGCGTACACCGTGTGCATGTCATCTCCAACAAGCTGTCAGACAGCCTGCTACTGGAGGTCTTCACAAATGAAGGCACCGGCACGCTGGTCGTGCAGAACATCGACACATTGTCGGCTGCCGAGCAGGCGACCGGAGAGACGACGTGAAACGACTCTGGGACAAAGGCGAACCACTCGACGAGCAGATCCTGCGCTATACGGCCGGCGAGGATCATCGCCTGGATCACCGCCTCGTCCCGTACGATATCCGCGCGTCGATCGCGCATGCCGGGATGCTGAACCAGCAACGCCTGTTGTCGGACGAAGACTACGAGGTAATCTGCACCGGCCTCCTGGAACTCGAACGATCGCACGAGGCCGGTGACTGGGACATCAGTCTCGAGGACGAGGACGTACACACGGCACTCGAGATCCGGCTGACCGAACAAATCGGCGCGGCGGGCAAGCGCATTCACCTCGGTCGTTCCCGAAACGACCAGGTACTCGCTGCGCTGCGCCTGTACCTGCTCGACGCAGCCGATTCGCTCGAGGATGCAACGCAATCCGTCGCGAGTGCCCTCGAAGCACTGGGTGAACGTGACGGCGACACGGCGCTGCCAGGCTATACCCACATGCAGCAGGCCATGCCGAGTTCGGTACATCTGTGGGCAACGGGCTTCGCTGCCGAATTGCGCGACGATGCAGCCGGTATCGCCGCCAGCCGCCGGCGCCTGTCGAAGAACCCGCTCGGCAGCGCGGCCGGTTACGGTGTGCCCGGGCTGCCAATCGATCGCGACACGACGACGCGCGAGCTTGGCTTCGACGCCGTACACGAACCCGTCACGGCGGTGCAGCTTTCGCGCGGCAAAGCCGAAGCGACGCTGGTGTTCGAATTAACGCTGCTGATGCAGGACCTCGGCCGCCTGGCCTCGGACCTGCTGATGTATTACACACAGGAATTCGCGTTCATCGCACTGCCGGACACGATGACGACCGGCTCGTCGATCATGCCCCAGAAGCGCAACCCGGACGTGCTGGAACTCGTGCGCGGCGCCACCGCGACGCTGCAGGCCGCCCTGCTCGAGATCCTGCAGATTCCGGCCAAGCTCGGCTCGGGCTATCAACGTGATCTGCAGCGCATCAAGTCGCCGCTGTTTCGAGCCATTGACCTTGCAGGCGATTCCTGCGACATCATGGCGCACCTGATCGACGGTCTCGAATTCATCGAGGAGAACATCGTGCTCGATGCATCCATCTATGCTGCCGGGCGAGCCAATCGTATCGTGCTCGAGGAAGGCATCAGTTTCCGCGATGCCTACCGACGCGTCGCAGCCGAGCTCGACGCCGAAGACGACGATGAAGACTGAGCGCCCCGTTGCCTCGGCGTTGCTGCTGATGTCGTCGATCGCCCTGGCGAGCTGCGGGCTCAAGGGTGACCTGTACCTGTCGGGCCCGGCAATCGATGAGACAGGGGCTCCGATCGAGCAGCCGACGGACACGCTCGTCAACGAGGCGACCGACGAGGCGGTCGGGTCCGATGCTGAAGACGGGCTGGAAGAGCGGGTGGAATAGGCATGGCGGACGGTGGTTCTCTGATCCTGGTCGATGGCTCGTCGTACCTGTATCGCGCCTTTCATGCACTGCCGGAGCTGACGAACGCCGCCAGCGAACCGACAGGGGCTATCCATGGCGTCCTGTCGATGCTGAACAAGCTGCTCCGGGAGGAACCCGCGGACCGGATCGCGATGGTCTTCGACGCGCCCGGCAAGACCTTCCGCGACGATCTCTACAAGGAATATAAGGCAAACCGGCCGTCGATGCCTCCTGACCTGCGCGCACAGGTCGATCCGTTACTGAGCGCCATCGAGGCCAACGGCTGGCCGCTGCTGCGAGTTGCGGGCGTCGAGGCCGATGACGTCATCGGCACTTTGGCGGTACGTGCGGCGGCGGCGGGCATGCGCGTCGTCATCGTAACCGGCGACAAGGATATGGCCCAACTGGTCACCGACCGGATAACGCTGCTCGATACGATGCCGCGCGGCCCGAGCCGAACGCCGCGACCCACCGATGCGGCCGGCGTCGTCGAGCGATTCGGCGTCCGTGCCGACCAGATCATCGATTACCTCGCACTGGTCGGCGATAGCTCGGACAACATACCGGGGGTGCCGAAGGTCGGCGCAAAGACCGCGGTCGCACTACTCCAGCACTTCGATCACGTTGATGACATTCTCGCGAGCCCCGAACAGGTCGCCGAACTTTCGGTGCGCGGCGCCAAGGGTCTTGCCGCACGAATCGTGAAGAATCGGGACATTCTCCTGTTGTCGCGCGAGCTCGCGACGATCCGGACCGATGTCGAGCTCGATACGGAGCCGGACGCGCTGCTACAGCGCGCGCCGGATACCGAAACATTGCGCAAGCTGTACACGCGATTCGAGCTGCGACGCCTGCTCGAATCGCTCGAGGACGCCCGGGTTGTCAGCGAGGAGGCCGGCGCTACGGCCGGCACGGCGATGGCGGTGGCCGGTGACTATGAGACCATCTTGAGCGAGGAACGGCTCCAGGCATGGCTGGAGAAAATCGAGGTGGCCGACCTCGTCGGCTTCGACACCGAGACGACGAGCCTGAACTACATGGAAGCCGAGATCGTCGGCGTGTCGTTCGCGACGGGCGACGGTGAGGCCGCCTACCTGCCGCTCGCGCACGTCTATCCCGGCGCACCCGAGCAGTTCGATCGCGCGCAAACGCTCGCGCGACTGAAGCCGTGGCTGGAGAACCCGAACCGCCTCAAGGTTGGCCATCACCTGAAATACGATGCGCACGTGCTCGAGAATCACGGCATCACGCTCGCAGGCCTGGCCTACGACTCGATGCTCGAATCCTATGTGTTGAACAGCACGGCAACGCGCCATGACATGGACTCGGTCGCACGCAAGTATCTCGATCGTGAAACGATTCGTTACGAGGACGTAGCAGGCAAGGGCGCCAAGCAACTGCGGTTCGACCAGGTGCCGCTGGAACAAGCCGGCCCATATGCCGCCGAAGATGCGGACATCACGTTGCAACTGCACAACCGGCTATGGCCACAGATCGAGGCGACCGGACGACTGGCGTCGATTTACACCGACATCGAGCAA
>Ga0114950_10003072_pt1 | contig 12865 bp, 10 predicted proteins | sample N075metaG_FD_83503 | JGI IMG/M metagenome (GOLD analysis project Ga0114950, IMG submission 83503) | Deep subsurface microbial communities from Kermadec Trench to uncover new lineages of life (NeLLi) - N075 metaG | ecosystem: Environmental > Aquatic > Marine > Ocean trench > Sediment | place...
CCGAGATCGACGTTGACGACTTCGTCACCTCCCTCGGCCGGATGCTGCGGCGGTTGCTCGATGCCGATCTCTGGCACCGAGACATTTCGCCAGGGAACCTGCTCATCGGCGACGCGGCCGACGGGCATGACGGGGTCGCCCTCTTCCTGGTGGATCTGAATCGGACTCGGGCCGGTCGGCGTCTGAGTCTTTCGGAGCGCATGCGCGACCTGAGCCGAGTGCCGTTGTTCCTGTCGCTGCACCAGGCGCGATTCTTGGAGAGCTACTGGGGTGATCAAGAGCCAGAGCGTGGCAGAGTGCGATACCTCTTCTTTCACCGTGGCTTTCTGGCGAAGAATGCAGCCAAGAAGACCTTCCGCGGCCTGCCGTCGAAGGTCGGTCGTTTGCTGCCGAGGACCAAGCACCTACACATAGAGCCGGCTGCGGATCGAGCCGGTGCGCGCGATCGCATCGTTTGGGATCCTCTCACCGATCAGCCCCATCAGCACGCCGGCCGTATCGCCAAGCTCCGAGTCCGACTGCACGACAGCGGCGCTCATCTCGGGGCCGCCGCTTCGATGGCGGCGAGGTTGCCGGCCACGATTCGCAGGTACAGGGAGATTCGGTCGAATCTGATGCAGGCGCGCTCGGCATGGGGCGACCCGGGAATCAGCGTTACGATCGGCGACTCTCGGTGCGATGAGATCGAAGCGGCTCTCGAGCCGCTGAAAACGAAGCGCGTGCTGCTGCGTCTACTTCCTTGGCAAGACCTGGGTCGTTCCGAAGAGCTCGCCCGTCGGTTGCACGAGCGTGGCTACGAGCTCGCGTTCGCGGTGCCTCAGAATCGCGACCTGGTTCGTGACCTCGGGCGCTGGCGTGCAGCTCTCGAAGAGATCGACGAGCGCTTTCTCGATCTGGGCCACGACGTGCAGGTCGGGCAAGCAATCAACAGGAGCAAGTGGGGGATCTGGAATCAATCAGAGTACGAAAGTCTGATGGCGGTGGCCGGCGAAGTGCTGCGCCGGCGCTCCGCGACCAGAATCCTCGGGCCGGCGGTTATCGACTTCGAGTTCCATAGCACCGCCATGGTGCTCAACTCGCGTTCTCTGGAACTGCGCTACGACGTCGTCTCCAGTCTCCTGTACGTCGACCGGCGCGGTGCGCCCGAGAATCGGCAGGCCGGGTTCGACACCATTGCCAAGGTGGCTCTGCTCAAAGCAGTTGTAGCTGCTTCTCGCCACGGTGATCGACCGTGCTGGATCACCGAGGTCAACTGGCCACTGCCGGAAGGCCCTCACTCGCCGGCCGGCCGGGAGGTAGTCGTCGACGAAGAGAGCCAGGCGAACTACCTTGTCCGCTACTACCTCCTGACTCTCGGCACCGGCCTGATCGAGCGCGTCTACTGGTGGCAGCTCGTCGCGCGCGGTTACGGTCTGGCGCATCGCAAGGGAGAGTCGATGGTGTATCGGCCGAGCTACCGTGCTTTCCAACACATGGCGCAACGCCTCTCCGACGGCGAGCTTCGTCGGCTCGACGTGCCCGGTGACAGACAGGTTTACCTCTACCTGCTAACGCGGCGCGACGGTAGCGAAGTAGCCATTGCCTGGAGCGTCGGCGACACCGGCGAAAGACTCCGCCTCCCCCGCCCGGCAAGCGCAGTGTTCAGCCGCGACGGCAATCGAATCGCCGGTCCGACCGAGCCAGAAGTAAACGTGACCCCCTCGCCAACCTATTACGAGCTAGTCTCGTAACGCGGACGATCCGTTCGCTCCCCTCACCGCAGCCCGTAGTCCGTCCTCGGCACCAACAGCAAACTAGAGAAGGGCATGGTATCCACCATGCCTTTCTCTAGTCGAGGTCGATCTCTCTCAGGAGCGGCTTGTCGTCGAGCTCATCGGCGCGGCTCATCGCCTCGTTGAACCTCTGTTCGAGCAATCGATCGCTATCCTTCAGGGCCGCTTTCTCGCGCTCGAAGATCTCTTCGCTTCGGTTCTTGGCCTCCGCGGCGTCTTTCATGAGAGATTCGAGAGTCCGTCCGCCGGCAGGCTCACCCTGTACTTTCTTGTGGTAGAGAATCTGCCCGGTAGCCGCATCGGCGACGATCTCGGTGCCGCACTCGGGACAATTGAGCTGCAAGCTCTTGTCTGAGGTCATGTTGTCATTGTAGCGTGGGTGGTACGGAACAACGGTGGGTTGGCATTGCGCCTCGATCTCGATCGCTGGCTACGTGCCAGTCCGACTCCGAGCGAGCGACCCGCGCCGTCCTCGGCGCCTGCAGAGGGAGTTCGGATCAGGGCTCGGAACCGTCGTTTCAAGAGGAGAGCGCCGAGTGTGACCAGAGTGAAACGCATGCAGCAGAAGTTGGCGCCGACCGACTGGGATCTCTCCGAGCTCCTGCCGGACTCCGCAGAGGAGCGGATCGAGCAGGAGCTCGATGCTCTCTTCGAACGGGTCGACGACTTCGAGACCAGCCGCTCCGAACTGGAGAAGATGAAATCGGAGAGGTTGATGGATCTGGTGGGTGCATTCGAGGCGATCGTCAGCCGCATGCATGTGCTCGCCGCCTACGGTTCGTTGTGGTTCGCTTCCGATACTCAGAGCGAGGCGGCACTTGCCTTTCGGACGCGCGTTGAGCAGGCGCTGACAATTCTGCAGAACCGGACCCTCTTCTTTACACAGTGGTGGAAAGGTCTGGAGGACAAGGAGGCGGATCTGCTGTTGGCGGCGGTGCGCGAGGACAACGCCGATGCGGCCTTCTTTCTCGCTGAGGAACGTCGTGTTCGTGAGTATCGTCTGGATGAGCAGAGCGAGCAGATCGTCAATCTGAAGGATGCCGACGGCATCAGCGGGCTGCTGACGGTCTATTCGATGCTCACCAATCGACTCGAGTTCGAGCTCAAGGTCGATGGCAAGGTTCAGACCCTGACTCGTGACGAGGTGATGGGCTACGCCATGTCACCGCGGGCCGACGTGCGCCAGGAGGCCTATCGGGAGTTCTTTCGCGTGTTCGCGCGGGAGTCCAAGATTCTCGGTCAGATCTACGTCCATCGGGTGCGCGACTGGCACAACGAGAACGAGGGCCTGCGCCACTACTCGGCTCCGATCGAAGTTCGCAACGTCGCCAACGACATTCCCTCGGCGGCCGTCGACTGTCTGCTCGAGGCTGCCCAGCGGAACGCACCTCTCTTTCAGCGCTATTTCCGCCTGAAAGCCGGCTGGCTGGGTCTGTCCAAGCTGCGTCGTTACGACCTGTACGCCCCGCTGGGCAGCTCGAGCCGGGAGGTGACCTATGATTCGGCTGTCGAGACAGTGTTGGACACCTTCGCCGACTTCGACGAACAGTTCGCCGACACAGCCGCGCGGGTGTTCAGCGATGACCACATAGACAGCAGGATTCGACCCGGCAAGAAAAGCGGAGCTTTTTGCGCCACGGTCTTGCCGCACCTGACACCCTGGGTGCTTGTCAACTACGCCGGAAAGCTCCGTGACGTGGCCATCCTCGCCCATGAGTTGGGGCATGCGGTGCATTCGATGCTGGCGGATCAGCACTCGGTCCTCACCCAACACTCGTCGCTGCCTCTGGCGGAGACTGCATCGGTCTTTGCCGAGATGCTGATCACCGATCGCCTCCTCGAGCAGGAGAGCGATCCGTTGGCCAGACGAGAGCTGCTGGCGTCGGCGCTGGACGATATCTACGCCACGGTGCTGCGCCAGAGTTTCTTCGTGCAATTCGAGATCGAGGCCCACACAGCGATCCTCGAGAACAGGTCGGTGGACGATCTACATGATCTTTATGCTGCCAATCTACGGCGGCAGTTCGGAGACAGTGTCGAGCTGGCGCCCGAGTTTCGCTACGAATGGACGACGATTCCGCACATCTACTCCACCCCCTTCTACTGCTACTCGTATAGCTTCGGGCAGTTGCTCGTTCTGGCCCTGTACCGGCGCTACCGCCAGGATCCAGAGGGCTTCAAGCCGGGATATCTGAAGATGCTCGCCTACGGCGGCTCCGCCCGGCCGGAGGAGATCCTGATGGAGGCCGGCATCGACATTTCCGACCCCCAGTTCTGGCAGGACGGTTTCGATCAGGTAGCGGAGCTGATCGATCAGCTCGAAGAGTAGGGGGCATGGTAGATACCATGCCCCCTACTCTCATGCTCTTGGTGCCGCGGACGGCACTGGTCATCTGTCCGCGGACGGACAGCTGACGGCTTTAATGGGAGGGATGGAGTCGGAGTAACGTGTGCCTATCGTTCGACGCCGAGGAGCTCGACCGGTGCTTTCGCGGGAGGCGAACTAGGTATCTCCATCTACGCTACTTCGTGACAGAGGAGTCAAATTTTCAACGGAGCCGACTCCGGGCCTCGTTGAGGAGCGGTGACGACCACGGCCCCCGCTAGATTCGCTGCGACTTCAGATACATTGAGGAGACCAGATCGGAGTACCGTTCCAGCACGAACCTGCGGCGCACCTTGAGGGTGGGGGTGAGCTCTCTGTCGTCGAGAGTGAGCTCCCGAGGCAGCAGCTTCCATCGTCGAATCCGCTCATGCTCCGCGACTTTGCCATTCACTTCGGCAACCGTCGCCTCGATCCGCTCGAGCAGCCTGGGCTGAGTGATCCGTTCCTCGGGGCTGAGCTCGGCGAGCTCGGGAGGAAGATCTTCGAGGTTGGGCACGAGTAGTGCCGTCAGGTAGGGGTAGTTGTCGCCGATCACCACTGCATAGGAGATGACTCCTGTAGCAGTGAGAAGCTGCTCGATCGGCTGGGGGGCGATGTTCTTGCCGCCCGAGGTGACGATGAGATCCTTCTTGCGATCGGTGATCTTGAGGAAGCCGTCGCTGTCCAGCTCACCAACGTCGCCGGTGTGGAACCATCCCTCCGCGTCGATCGCTTCGGCGGTCGCCTCGTCGTTATCCCAATAGCCCTGCATCAGGCCGGGCGTCTTCGCGAGAATTTCGCCATCGTCGGCGATGCGGAGCTCGACCCCGGGAATCGCCTGGCCGATCGAACCCCAGCGGGTGGCGCCGGGTCTGGCCAATACGAGCACCGGGGAAGTTTCGGTGAGGCCGTAGCCTTCGAAGAGATCGAGCCCGATGGCGCCGAAGAAGCGGCCCACTTTCTCTGGCAGAGCGGCTCCGCCGGTGATCGCCAGGCGCAGTCGTCCTCCCATCCGCTCGTGGATCTTGCTGAACACCAGACGATGGGCCAACCGCCGCTGCGCAGCGAGGTGGAGCGCGACGTGCCCCGCGCTCCTGGCCTCGTGGTAGCGCGCGCCGACACCGATTGCCCAGGCGAAGATCCGCTTCTTGGCTGCGGATTCCTTTTCCAGGTTGTTCTGGACGCGCAGATAAGCGCGCTCATACAGGCGCGGAACGGAAGCGAGGAGGGTCGGCTGAATCTCGGTCAGAGCCCGCGGTACGCGATCTATCGACTTGACGTAGTGAATCGAAACGCCCTTGTAGAGAAAGAGGTTGTCGACGGTCCTCTGGAACACGTGCGACAGCGGTAGGAACGACAGGCTGAGATCTTTCGGGCCGAGCTCGAAGAGGTCGCTGCAGGCAAGGATATTGGAGACCAGGTTGCGATGAGTGAGAGTCACTCCCTTGGGATTGCCGGTGGTGCCGCTGGTGTAGATCAGACTGGCCGGATCGTCCTCCTTTGATCTCGACCTGAGGGTCTCCAGGGGCGTGGCAGACGCGAGCTGGAAGCCGCGGTCGAGCAGCTCCTGCAGATGGGGGTCGGGCTCGGTTGCAGCTTCACTCTCGAACGCGATGCACGAGAGCGGCCGCGTCAGCTGCGCCCGTACATCGGCCAGGATCTCCGCCTTGGCCTTGTCGCTGTACAGAATGCACCCGCAACGAGCATTGTGGAGTATGTAGCGGACCTGGTCGGCGGGAAGAGTCGGGTACAACGGCACGGTGATCGCTCCGAGCAACTGGCATGCGAACTCGGTGATGTGCCATTCGGGGCGGTTCTCGGAGAAGATCGCCACGCGGGAGGCCTTGCCTACTCCGCGCTCCTCGAGGGCCAGGGCGAGAGCGTGGACTCTTGCCACCCATTCTTCCGTCGATAGCCAGAGACGCTCCCGTCCCTCCTGCCAGGAGACCAGATGCTCGCGTCCCTTCTGCGTCTCTGCGAGATGGAAGACGAGGTCGGCGAGGGTTCGAAGTCGAGGAGCTGTCATCTGGGAATCGAGGGTCTGAGAGACTGTGTATCGCGAGCCTCGAACGGCAGTGCCGTCACTAGAACGCGGACAGCAGCACGCTCCTCAGCAACGTGATCAGGACGATCGCCAGAATCGGAGACAGATCGAGCCCGCCGAAAACCCGTGGAGGCACGAGGCGCCGCAGCGGCGCCAATACGGGTTCAGTTACCTGGCTCAGGAGACGGACGATCGGATTGCGAGGGTCGGGGCTCACCCACGAGATCAGGGCGCGGACGATGATGATCGCCGAATAGAGCGAGAGGAGCTGCGACAAGATCGCCATAGTCGAGTAGTAGGAAGGCGGAGATTACCACGGTGGGCGCGCACCGAAGAGAGCCGTGCCGACGCGGACGTGGGTCGCCCCCTCTTCGATGGCGATCTCGAAGTCGCGGCTCATCCCCATGGATAGGTAGCCTGGGAAGTCGCGCGCCGGCGCGCTGTCGTACAGGCGGTCACGAAGCTCGCGCAGCTGCCGGAACCAGGGGCGTGCGTCTTCCGGAACCGGAGAGTCGGGTGGGATCGCCATCAGGCCCAGGATCCTCACGTGCGTTAGCTCGGCGATCTCGGCCATCGCCGTCTCGAGCTCTTCAGCCAAGAAGCCGTGCTTGGTTTGTTCGCGCCCCAGGTTGATCTGCACGAAGCAGTCGATCGTCTTCGATGCCTCAGCCGCGTGGCGATTCAGGGCACGGGCGATCTTGAGGCGGTCCACGGAGTGGACGACCGCGAAGTCGCGCACCGCCCGCTGCGCCTTGTTGGACTGGAGCGGCCCGATGAGATGCCATTCCGCCTGCGGCAGCTCGGGGATCTTGGTTTCCGCTTCCTGAACCCGGTTCTCCCCGAAGACTCGCAGCCCGGCATCGTAGGCAGATCGCAGGTTGGCGAGTGACTGTCGCTTGCTGGCTCCGACCAGCACTACCTCCTGCGGCGAGTCACAGCGCGAGAGCGCGCGGTCGATGCGCTCTCGGACGGCTTGGAGTCGCTGTGCTCCGGGGACCGAAGTCAGGGCTCCGGGGACCGAAGTCAGGGGGTATCTTCTTGCGAGTAGAGGAAGCGCTGGCAACTCTCGCACTGATTCAGATTGCCGTTGGTGATGTCGAGGACAACCTGAGGTCGCACGCGATAGTTGCAGCTCGAGCAATGCCAGACGGCCGGCGCCTTGCTCGTGGCCTCGCCTTTCGAGATCGGAGCGAGGGCAGCGCCGTTCAGTCTGTCGTAGAGACGCTCGAAACGCAGCAGGGTCCCCGCTGGGATGGCGTTGCGAAGACCATCCATCTCCGACTCGACCTCCTTGAGGCGCGACGCAACCGAAGGCTTTTCCTTCTCCCACTCTTGGAGAGCCTCCTGATAACGGGTGTCGAGATCCGAGAAGTCGGCTTGGTCGGCCTCGATCGCTTCCGTCGCCTCGTCGATGCGTTCGAGGGCGCTCAGGGCGACCCCCTCGTGTTCGGAGAACTGGGCCGTGGCCGTATCGATCTCGGTCAGGAGCGATCCGTATTCTCGCTGAGTACTGACTCTGCTGACCTGATCCTGGTAGTGCTTGAGTTGCGCCTGCGCCTCCTGGGCGGCCAACTCGGCCTCTTTTCGCACCTCGTCGGCCTCATCGATCTGCTGTTCGAGGGATCGCAGGGAGCCGGAACGGGCCTCGTGCTCCTCGTGCAGCTCTCGCATCGACTCCGGGACGCTGTCCAGCAGCTCCTTCGCGGTCCTGGCTTCCGTCAGGGCTTGGTGAAACCTCACCAGGGCGTCAAGCTCCCGTGCCATGTTCTCCTCGTCCCTCCTCTGCTGTCCGCCGGGTCTGCGCCACAGGCGGCCGTCGATTCTCGAGCCCACTCCTGGTGGGTCCACCTGGATTCGAACCAGGGACCTGCCGGTTATGAGCCGGACGCTCTAACCGCTGAGCTATGGACCCAGGTCACTCCAGGCGCCGAAGTCTAGCACCTATCGGAGCGTGTTTTGGGCCCTGGAATTACCTGCTAACGACCCAGGAGGGAGGGGTCGCCGTTCGCTAGAACGCGGAGGATCTCGTCGTCGAAGTAGTTGCCGGATTTCGCCGCGGAGCTTTCGACACGCTCGTTGTAAATGTTCCGGGCGAGCTCGATGTCGTCTGCGAGATGACTGTAGATGTTGCCTGCCTCGCGTGCCTCCACGAGGCGCGCTTCGTTGTAGAGCTTGATCTCGCCCACGAGAAATCCGGCAAGTTTCTGAGCCTTCGCCTCCGCGGTCAGATCGGGGTTGGAGCCACCCGCCGGACCCGAGTCGAAGGCGCTTCCGGGGCCTTCGAGATCGGATGGGGGCTGTACCACCCCGCCGGGTGTGCCTTGCTGCGCGGCGGACGTCGTTTTCCCGGACTTGAATATTTCCTCTAGTTGAGGCTTCTTCTCAGGTGCGGGTGGCTCCCGGTGAGCTGTTGTCGGTTGGGTCTCGGCGGCGCTTGGCACCGGCTCGGCAGGGGCCGAGACGGCAGCCGGAGGAGCGTCGCGCTGCAGCGTCTGAGGTGGAGGCTGTGCCGAAGCAGCGTCGGACTCGTCATCCGAGCGGCGTAGGGCAGAGGCCGTGCCTTCCTTGAGGGGAGCCAGATCGAGAGCCTGAGCTGCACAGTGACAGAGGATTTGTAGCTCGTCGGGTGCCAGTGTCGACCCGCTCGACAGCTGATCCGCATAGAGCACGGCGTCAACTTTGCCGCGCAGCACGAAGGGAACGAGGAGGGCGTGCTGTCCCGGAGGGCACCGCAGGTCCTTACATGCCTCACCTACTGCATCGGAACCCAGGCGCGCCGCGCAGCCGCTCCTGGTCACCTCCGCCCATGGACCGGTGAGCGGCGTTTCGAGCTTCCTGAGCTCGGCGTCCATTGCGCCGAAACCAATCGACGACCAACCCTTGAGGAGGCCGCCTTGCACCTGGAAGAGGCCGACGCGCTCGGCAAAGAGACTCGCCTGCTCGAGTAGACGAGAGAGTATCTCGGAGCTACCGGTAGCCGAGTCGATCACTTGAAGTGAAGCGCGCAGGGCCCCGGGATCGGAGCTTTGAGCGGTTGGCTCGGTCTCCGAACCGTAGTCGGAGCGAATACGAAGCTCGTCTTCGATCGCGCTGCGAAGGTCGCTAAGAGCCTGCTGAATCCTGGAGACGAAGGCAGGTGAGGAGTCGTTCGGGGGCGTCGGCATATCTCGCACTGAAGCCTTTCGTCGCTGGGAGCGTAGCACTATCGCAATGGATGGGGGTCGAGCCGCCGCCTGCCCAACCTTACCTGCGACCAGGGCATGGCAGCCTCGAATAACGGTAGTTCTTGTGTCTCGCCCTTCAGACACCTTTGCTTTTGGTCGTCCGGTGTGCTGAAATCGTGTTCCCCAATTTTCGTGCGACTATTCTGGGAGTCTGAAAGATGTCGAAGAGGACGTGGTTTGTCGGTGCCATGGTCTTGGCCCTGAGTTTCGTTGGTGCCTGCGGCCCGAGTGAAAAAGAGACGAGAGCGGAAGAAGAGAACCAGGAGTTTTTGGTCCTGGAGGAGGAGCACGCCGCGTTGACGGTGATTCGTGATGAGCTGAACGCGATTCGCGAAGAGATCGCGGCGGGAGTCGAGGGCGACGAAACGACCGGTCTCAGCCCTGAAGAGGCCCTACTGCAGCTCGAACAGAGCGCTGCAGACAAGGAAACCGAAGTCAACTCGGCGGCCGACATCTTCAGCACCAACGTAGTCGAGTTCATCAACAAGTACGCCGGCTACGAGGGCGATGAGCAGAGCGATCTCCAACGGGCGGCGATTCGCCTGAAGAGCGGCGAAGATATCGAGCTGGCCAGGGAGTACGTGGTCAAGGGTGGCGACTACAAGAGGGCAATCAACATCCTCGTCGCCACGATCTTGGTCGACCCCGAGAACGAGCCCCTTCGGCAGGAGCGAGATCGCCTCGAGAAGCTGCGCTGGATGGACGAGGAGCGGTTCTCGAAGCTCGAGAACGGCATGACCCAGCCGGAGGTGCGTGCCCTGCTCGGCCAGGTCTTCCATCTCAACCGCAAGGAATACAAAGAAGTCAACGCCACTGCTTGGTTTTACCCGAGGACGGAAGGTGCTGCTGCCGCGGTCTTTTTTCGGGAGGTTCGCGGCGAAGAACGGGTCTACGAGAAGGACTTCAACGCCGTCAAGCCGGCTTCCGAGCGCGTGAAATAGAGGCCCTCGAATCGTTGACGTTGAGGGGCGGGATCGCTAAGATTCCTGTTCCTGGTCTTGTGGAGAGAGAGACTCCGGACCGAAAGAAACTGACAAGTCGAAGCGAGGTGAGTGGACAGATGCCGTTTGTGCAAGTGCGCGAAGAAGAGAGCTTCGAGAACGCGTTGCGTCGTTTCAAGCGCAAGTGTGAGAAGGAAGGGATCCTGACTGAGCTGAGAAAGCGTCAGCACTTCGAGAAGCCCTCGGTGAAACGGAAGAGAAAAGCCATCCAGGCTCGCAAGAAGATACTGCGGAAGCTGGCAGAAGACCGGCGTGCGGGATTGGCCTGAACGTCGCCCAGCGGATCAGTCTGGTGATCTGGGAGTGAGTGTTTGCCGCACTCGCTCCCTTTCTGTCTCTGGGCGGGGGCCTACGAAGGCCTTCCGTCTTTGCCTGGAGCCCTGAGGCGCCATTGAGCCTCGCCAACGTACATCTCACGCCTCAGCTGATTCAGGCGGTTCGCGACACGATCGACATTGTCGGCGTCGCGTCCCGGCAGACGAAGCTCGAGAAGAAGGGCAACCGCCTCTGGGGTTTGTGCCCCTTCCACAAAGAGAAGACTCCTTCTTTCAGCATTGAGCCGGTGCAAGGGCTGTACTACTGCTTCGGATGCGGGGTCGGCGGAGACGCCATTCGGCTGCACATGGCGATCAGTGGCGACGATTTTCCGGCCGCTATCGAAACACTGGCTCTCGAGTATGGCATTCCGATTCCGAGCAGGTCATCGGGTGCGAGAGCCGGTAGCGAGATCGACGTCGAGGCGGTCCTTCTTGCCGCGGAAGCCTTCTTCGTGAAGCGCCTCCGGAACTCTCCAGGCGCCCTTGACTATCTGGCAGATCGCCGGATCTCCGATGAGCTGATCGAACGTTTTCGCCTCGGCTACGCTCCCCAGGACTTCGAAGCCCTTCTCGGCGCTCTGCGTTCAGAATTTCCGGTCAAGAATCTAGAGGCCGCCGGCCTCGTCGGTCGCTCTTCGGGTCCCCAAGAGCGCCTTTACGATCGTTTCAGGCACCGCTTGATGTTCCCGATACGAAATCCGTCGGGGCGGCTCGTGGGCTTCGGAGGACGGACCCTTGGCGACGACCGCGCCAAGTACATCAACACTCAGGAAACCGAACGCTTCCGAAAGCGAACCCTGCTCTATGGCCTCGACGTTTCGAGGCGTTCGGTACGCGAGAAGGGCACGATGGTGTTCGTCGAGGGCTACTTCGATCTGCTGGCTGTGGTTGCCAGCGGCGTGGAGTGGGCCGTGGCTACCATGGGCACCGCGTTGAGCCGAGAGCAGGCGCGGCTAGCATCGAGGTATGCCGATGGCGTCGTCCTCTGCTACGACGGCGACACCGCTGGTCAAGAGGCACAGAGTCGTAGTCTGCCGATCCTCTTGGCCCAGGGGCTGGAGGTGCGTCGCGTCGATCTGGCCGAGGGCGAAGATCCAGATACGATTCGGCTGAAGAGCGGCCCTCAGGAGCTCTTCGATCTCGTCGATGCGGCCAAGGATGCGGTCGAGGCCGAGGTGGCGCGACTCGTGCCGTCGTCTGGAGACCGGGACCCCGCGTCGCAGGCGAAGGCGGCCAAGGCGGTTCGAGAGTTGCTGGCAGCCGTTCCCGATCCGGTACTTCGATTCGCCTACGGTAGACGGGCGGCGGATCGTATCGGTGTGCCACAGGACGTGTTGTGGCAGTCAGCCACTCGTTCTCGCGATGCCGAAGGCGAAGCGATGGCAGCAGCCAAGCCTCAGCGTCGATTGGTGACCAGTCTCGAGGAGCGAGTTCTGCAGCTCCTGCTGCAGCCAGGGTCGGACGTCCCCGCCCTCGAGGACCTGCCTGCGGAGGATGTATTCCTGGACGCGACCTGCAGGAATATTTTCGGCCGCTTTCTTGCTCTGTATGCTGAGGAGCGGTTGCCGCCGGATGCCGGGGCGGTGTTGGCCGTATTGTCTCATGAAGGCACCACTCTTGACCGCCTGGCCAGAATTCTGTTAGAAGAAGTCCCTTGTTCTGACTCGGAAGAGCTCTTGCAGTCCCTGGGTCGACTGAACAAGCGCTGGCGGCAGCATCGGCTAAAATCACTTGCTCAACAGATCAACGAGGCTCAGCGTAGCGGGGAGACGCTTCGCTTGCAGCAACTTGTGGAAGAAAAGACGTCTCTGACCAGGCTCTTGCACGAGCTCACACCGCCGTCTAGCGGTGCTGAATAGGGCATCCGGATTCGGGAGAAAGCATGGCTATCTCAAGCATTGCGCGTATCGAGGGACGGCATACCTCGCTTCGTCAGCTGACCGAGTTGGGTCGTGAGAAGGGGTACCTTCTCTACGATGAGATCCAACAGCAGCTGCCGGACGAGATCATGGCATCCCCGGAAGATCTCGACGAGGTCTTCAGGACTTTGTTCGAGATGGGGCTGGAAGTAATCCAGCGACCAGTTCGCTATCTGAGCAGAGAGGCTCTCGACCGCGGTGCCGGCGACTTCGAAAAGAAGGA
>Ga0114950_10003078_pt1 | contig 12855 bp, 7 predicted proteins | sample N075metaG_FD_83503 | JGI IMG/M metagenome (GOLD analysis project Ga0114950, IMG submission 83503) | Deep subsurface microbial communities from Kermadec Trench to uncover new lineages of life (NeLLi) - N075 metaG | ecosystem: Environmental > Aquatic > Marine > Ocean trench > Sediment | place...
AGGCACTTGTTAGCTAAATTTGTGATCAGAGTCTGAAGTATCCCAACAAAATAGATCGTTAGTTCAGTAACCTTTGAGATAAGCGTGTTGTGTCCGTAGCGGCGTGGGGATGTCCTTGCCTAGGACCTACCTTCAAAAGATGACCGGTGACTTCGAACGGCACCGTGCGGCACTGTGGTTAGGCTGCAGACCGCGCCCCTCCGGGGTGTCCTCTCTACGAAAAATGCCCTGGACGGCGGTCATTTTTCTACGCTCGGCGCTGGTCTTTCATTGCAGCTACACCACAGTCCCTCCCGCTGCCTTGGATCATTGTATAGACCGACTAAATTCAGCTTCGAACCGAGAATAAAAAGTGTCAGACCCCTTTATTCCCCAACTCTGAACCCAATTTATCAATGCATGCTTTACCCCATTCCAAGTCCAGCCATAGCACCAAAAAGGAAAAGCCCAAATGCAAAGATGAGACCTGCACCTAAGACGATACCGACGCCTGCTCCGGCACTTTTCACGTAGTCAGTTCGTTCGACCTGAACATACTCTATACCATTACGTGGTACCGTAACCAGATTTCCCCGTTGACGGTATTGACCAACGATTCCCGCGTCGGTTATATCCATAACAAGTAGTGTGGATTTCTCACCAGAATCTTCGTAGATTGTTACCTGTTCCCCCACTTTGATTTTGTCAATCTCTGCACCTTTAATGGTTCGTATGGTGGAGGTGCAACTAGTCATGACCATCATTGTTATGATTCCGATTACAAATATTGTATTAATATTCATTATTGCCTCCTGATCTAAAAACAGGAGGCAGCATAAGTAATAGGAGCCGAAAAGCCCTGATGAAGAGTTAATATTGCTTTGATTTTTTTCTTAGGACACGAATTATTTATTTCCGGTCCTAATTAATCTAGTACAGCCCCTTAATTTATTCAGCAACCATGCAGAAAGCATTCAGCTTATTTCCGTCCAGATCGCGGAAATAGCCGGCATAAAATCCTGACGTACCGCCTTCAGGACGAAATCCAGGCGCGCCCTCGCTTGTCCCGCCCAGCTCGAGTGCTTTTGCGTAGAATGCATCAACCTTTTCCGGGGTTTCCATGATCAAGGCAACCATAACACCATTACCAACGGTCGCCTTCTCCTTGTCAAACGGAATACTGACTGCCACAGACGGAGCGTTCGGTTCGGTAGCCCAGGCAATAAAATAGTTTTCAACTTCCATAAATCGACCTGCGCCGATCGTGCCAAACAGTTCATCATAATAAGCAGCCGCTCTTTCCAGATCGTTTGTCCCGATAGTTACGTATCCAATCATTTTATTTTCCTCGGTAGTTAGTTAAGTGAACGACAGCATAATCAAGGTCTGCTGACAGCATAGTGTCAGTAGACTTGCAGTAGACTATAATTCGATCATGAGACGGGCTGACCGCTTAATTAAAATTGTTCACTATTTACGCAGAATGCGTAGAGCCGTGACCGCCAACCGTATAGCTGAGGATTTCGGCATATGCCAGCGTACAGTATATCGTGATATTCACGACTTGATGAACGCTGGTGTACCAATATTTGGCGAGGCTGGCGTTGGCTATGTTATCGACAAGAAATACCACATGCCACCAGTCATGTTCGATCAGGACGAATTGGAAGCTATCAGCCTGGGAATAGGTATGGTGCGCAATTGGACCGACAATGAATTCGCAGCAAAGGCCGCCAGTGCCTATGAGAAGATTCAGGCAGTTTTACCCGATAATTTGCTCAATGAGCTACACCAACTGACAATTTTTTCCGCACCCAGTGCTGCCAAAAAGCCTTGGAGAGTTGATTTTTCTGAAATCAGAGAATGCATTCGTAATTCACAGAAAATTGAATTTGCCTATATCGATTCAAGAGAACGGGCAACCCAAAGAAAAGTACGACCACTGGCTTTGATATTTTTCGGACCGGTCTGGCTGTTAGTTAGCTGGTGTGAAACAAGAAAAGACTTTAGAAGCTTCAGATTGGACCGTATGAACAAACTGAAAATATTGCCGGCACAGTTTAAAGATGAGAAGGATAAAAATCTTAATGCTTACATTAATAGTACGTATTAGTTCTATTAAGAAATATCGATTCAGTTTATGTTTCAATCACTACTGAGTTTCATGCCGAGTTGGTAAAGGAACTCGTATCCTCCATAGAAGGATTTTTTTAATAATCGTTCATCCTGTCCATGAATGCGCATATCGTTCCTGTCTACGAATATTCCTGATACGCCATAAGTAGGGATGCCTGCATTGCGCATTTTGGCTTCGTCAGTTGCTCCGGTGGACATTGTCGGGATTACCGTGATACCTGGCCATAATTGATCTGTTATGCTCTCAACCGCGCCGAGTATTTCTTCGGTCAATGGTGATGGTTCTGACAGAGCCCCTCCGCCTCGATAAGATACTTCTAAATCCGTGTTGTCCACAACTTCCGTCAACGTTTGTAATACATCCTGCGGGTCTGAACCGGGCATCATCCTCACATTTATGGTCGCCACAGCTGTCTGTGGTAATGCGTTTGAGGCATGTCCACCATCAAGTAAGGTTGCAACGGCTGTAGTACGTAATTGTGCATTAATTGCAGCCTCACTGGTAAGCCGTTTTAATGAGTCCTGGGGAATGGGATTCTGAAGTAAGGCGAGGAAATCGTCTGATCGCTGCCCGGTATTGATTTGGCCTGGCGCTGATAACTCATCCGCATTGTATTGGTTAATTGAATAGGGAACTCAAAGTCTCTTATTTTTAAAAGTGCTTCGGCCAGATCGTAAATAGCATTGTCTGGGCGTGGTAAAGACGAATGGCCGCCGGGATTTCTAGCCGTTACTTGAAATGTCGCAAAGATCTTCTCTGCCACCTGTATGGTAACGGCTATCGGGGAGCCATCAAGCAGCTGGCCATAGCCTCCCTCGTTAATGGCAAATGCTCCGTCTATCAAACTGGGATGGTTTTGCAACAACCAATTGATTCCATTGCTGCCACCGGTTTCCTCGTCAGAGGTAAGCGCCACGATAATATCTCTGTTGGGCAGGTAGCCTTCTCGTTTATAACGAATCAAGTTGGCGACAAACATTGCAGCCATGGCCTTGTCATCGATGGTGCCACGTCCGTAAAAGTAGTCCTCATCTTCATTTAAAATGAAAGGGTCGAGGTTCCAGTCTTCACGCTCTGCTTCCACGACATCAATATGAGCCATCAAGATGATAGGTTGCTTCGAATCAGTGCCTCTATAACGGGCAACAAGATTCCCCTTGTGTGGCAATGCCCCACCTATGAATACATCTTCTGCGGCAAATCCTGCTGACCGCAGCCATGCGGCCATGCCTTCAACGGCGATCGTGTTGTTTTGTTCTGAGGCGGTGGTTTTATATTCGATCAGCTCTTGGTAGATTTCATAAGCCAATTGGCTATCATCATCTGGAATGACTCGAGACGACTGGGCCGACGCCGATTGCCCGAATAGTCCAAAAGTAAAAAGTAAAAAGTAAAATTATTGATAAGCTGGCACATACCTTCATAGATGATCTCGCTTTCAATCTTGAATAAAGTTGTTAAGTTATGAGTGTCCCCTTTACTAAAGAATCCTGCCATCCCGGTCCAATAGAATTGCATTACCGTAACCCAGGGAATTAACCCTTTCCAACTGTGTTGCTGAATCACCGACTACAACTATGGTCATATTGTTGAGGGCCAGATGCTCATCAAGTAGTCTCCTGGCTTCAGGCAACTCCAAAGTTTGTAGCTGTCGCTGTTGCAACTCTACGTAGTTATCAGGCAATTCAAAGGTGTGAATTGTATTTAACATCCCTAATAGATTGGACAGCGTCTCGTATTGCCGCGCACTATTTTTACTCAATAGGTTCTTAGTGGTTGACAGATCTATGGGCTCATAAGTCGCCGAGTAATTTCCAATGAGATCCTCAAAAATCTGCAGAGATTCAAGTGTGACGTTGGCACGAACCTGTGATTGGGCGATGAAGGGAGCGATTTGCTGGCTACGCTGAAGTTGGGTTCTGGCACCGTAAGTGTAGCCTTTTTCGATTCGCAGGGTTTGAAAAAGACGGGCGCTGGAGCCACCCCCTAATCGGTTTTGAGCGACATTCAGTAAGTAATAGTCTGGATCGAAACCGTCAACAGTGGGCTTTCCATAGAGTATTATCGACTGTTTGGCATCGGGAATATCAATAAAGAAAATCCGCGGAGTATTGGTAATCGGTGGTTCACCAAATTCTGGAATCTCAATGGCCGTACCCTGCCAAGCGGAGGCTAAACTACTAAGAGAATCAAGAGCGGACTGTTGCTCAATATCGCCTGCAATGTAAAAACTTGTCATCGCCGGGCTTAAACTGTTTTCATAGTAGTCCTTCAGTGTCTCCATAGTGATGTTAGCTACCGTCTGTTCTGTTCCACCTAAGACTTGCCCGCTAATGTGATCACCACCGTATAACTGACGATTAAGTGCCAGCATGCCAACCTGCATAGGATTGGTTTTAGCCTGAACGATTTGGTTCAAACGGCGGGATTTCAAACGGTCAAATTCATTCGTATCCCACCTCGGTTCTAGCAGCATCTCTTCTAACAATTCAATGGTGGCTGTGTAGTTTTCCTTGAGCGTGGAACCTGATACTTGTAATGTCCCACGATCTGCCGAAAAGCTTATTCTTGAGCCGAGCAACTGGATTGCGTCTTCCAATTCGGCAGGTGTGCGATTTGCCGTACCTTCATTTAACAGACCCGCTAATAACACGGCGCTACCACGGGTCTCTGCTCTATCGAGAAGCTGGCCTCCCTCGATGGAAAGACGAAACTGTATGAGTGGGATTTCGTCGCGCTGACTACCATAAACCTTGATGCCATTGGCCAATTCGCCGCGCCAAACCGACGGTGAGTTAAATTGTATGGCTTCTCCCAGAGGAGGTTCGCTGCGATCAAATACGGTGGGTGTTTTATCATAGGTAAACCCAGCGGCACTTTGGACTTCAGTCTCCGCACCAATGACTATTTCTTCTTCAATTACTTCAGAGGCAACACTGTTATTGATTTGCAGCTCTGATTGGTCTTTTGGTACAAAGCTTGTGATTACTGCCGGTTTGTCTTTGATGTAGGTGTCATAGACTCGTTGCACATCGGCGACGGTTACGGCCTTAATATTGGCGATATCTTGCGAGATAAAACCTGGGTCACCGGCGTATTCATTGTAGAGACCTAACTGAACAGCTTTATCTAAGACGGTTTCTACTGACTCGTAAAATCTCCTGGTCTGCGAATTTTTGATCTTGGTTAGTTCATTTTCATCAAAACCAATCTGTTCGAATTTGGATAAAGATTCTTCGATGGCTCGATAAACTACATTGAGATCAGTATTCTCATTTGCTCTTACTCGAATAGAAAATTCACCGGCAATTTCTCCTGAAGATTGATAGGCGCGGACGCTGGGTGCCAACCCCTTTTCGGTTACGATTCCGTTATACAAAGGGGCGCGTTTGCCCACCGATAAAACATCACCCAGTGCTGACAGTGCGTAGGAATCTGCATGAAACTGCTCAACCGTAGGAAATGTGATAGTAATTTCGGGCACTCTTGCGAAGGTATCAAGGTGTGCTAAAAATTTTGTTTCGCTTAGAGTGACTGGCTGTGGCTCAGGGTCAGTTGTCGTCGCTCCTGAGGGGATTTCGCCGAACCAATCGTTAATCTTCTGCTTGGTTTCTTCTATGTCTATATCTCCAGCAATAACCAACGTTGCATTACCGGGAACATAATAGGAGTCATAGAAATCCCTCACATCGTCGAGCGTGGCGTTTTGCAAATCTTCCAATTCACCGATCACTGTCCAACTGTAAGGATGTCCCGGAGGGTATAGTGCCTTACTTATAACCGAACGGGTGTGGCCAAAAGGTTGATTATCGCTTCTCTGGCGTTTCTCATTCTTGACCACTTGTTTTTCTCTCTCCAGTGCCACTTCGTTGACTGTGTTTATCATGTAGCCGAGACGATCTGAATCGATCCATAACAGTTTGTCGAATGCGTCTTTTGGTACGACTTCGTAGTAGCGAGTCCCGTCTCTGTTTGTTCCCCCATTGCGGGTCCCTCCTAACTCCTCGATTAATTTTCGGTTCGAACCAAAAGGCACATTTTCAGAATCATTAAACGACATATGCTCGAAGAAATGGGCAAAGCCAGTTCGCCCTGGTCGTTCTCGATTCGAACCCACATGAACGATTGTCGCTAGGGCTACAATCGGGTCAGAGTTGTCCTGGTGCAATACTACTTCAAGCCCATTGTCTAACTGAAAATACTCAAATTCGAGGGTAAACTCAGACGAGCTAATGCTCTCAGCACTATCCGTCATAACCGGAGATGAAGGTGAAGAGACCGGTGACTCCGATTCATTAGAATTCGGCTGGCATGCTGACAGACTAATAAAGAGGATCAGTAGGATAGTGTATTTCATGATAATTCAGACCCGTGTGGAAATGAGTGGCCAATGGTCTCTGAGTCCAGACCCAGCCTGCACCCTAAGCCTACTTCGAGGATCCATATTAGCACCCTTATTCGATTGTTTGTGAATGCGAATTGAGCCCTGTTTTGAATCGAACCGTTGTAGTATCTTATATCTGCTGAATTTAGTTTGCATTTCAGTCGGTCATTAATACTAGGGTCGTCTACTGCGTAGCCTTAGTCAAAAATTTTCGTTCTTATTGAACCATACGATATGAATAAAACCGTCAAAGTCAGTCTCTGGGTACTTGTATTGTTTTTCACTTTGGTTACCTTGGCGACCGTCGCTATTGTTACCCTCGATCCAAACGACCATAAAGAGTGGATCGCTGAACAGTTCAGACAACGAACCGGCAGAAATCTTTATCTGGAAGGCAACATTGATCTAACACTCTATCCCTGGTTTGGCTTGGAGATGAGGCAGATTTCAATTGGCAATAGGACTGGCTTTGACGAGACACCCATGTTTCGGGCCGAGGTTGTACATTTTCGTGTGAAGCTTCTACCCATGTTGTGGCAACACTATGAGATAGATACCGTTGAGCTTTCTGGAGTTGAGCTGAACCTGACTATAAACGAGGACGGTGTGGCTAACTGGGCTGATCTGGTATCAAGTTCGGACCAGGACCCTGCCGCAATTAACGATGGCTCAAGCACCCTACAAATGAGTAATTTCGTGTTGGGAGGGGTAGACGTTGAAAACGCCAGCCTTCAGTTTGAAAATCGAACAAACGGAGCACGGTATGAGATAACCAACCTTAATTTCAATACTGACGAATTAGTCTACGGCGCGCCAATTGATTTGACTCTCTCAATGGAAGCGGCGGCTACAACACCGCCGCTAAATGCCTTGGTTAACCTCAATGGTACGGTTAACTATGACCTTGATAATGGCCTTTACCAACTGTCGCCTTTGAGTCTACAGGCCAACCTTACCGGTAATAATTTACCTGACGGGGCAGCTGAAATCACCCTGACTGCTTCGTTTAGTCTAAACCTGGAAGATGACACGCTAGTAGTTTCTGACCTTGACCTGAACATGCTGGGTACGCGTTTACTTGCCACCATCAACGGAAGCAACCTGACAACCGATGCGCCCGTTTATCAAAGCGACCTGGTATTAACCGGTAGCGATCTGGCTGTATTGTTTAAAGTGGCGGAGATCGAACCCCTGGCCACTCAATTAGGGAGGCTTGACGAGCGTGGGTTTGAATTGACGGCGTCGGTAAATCTGAATTTGAGTCAGAATAATATTGAGGTCACTCAACTCTCAGCAAACCTGCTGGGGGCTGAATTAGAAGGTGAATTCGAAGCGGTTAATTTTCAGTCTCAACAACCAGTGGTGCGTGGTTTATTGAAGGCGTCCGGCCCAGATTTGCCTCTGGTAGTGGAAGTGCTGGGGCAAATCAGTGGTGGTCAAGATTCCCAACTCAGTGCGATAAGCCGTGTATTAGGCCAGGTAAGCGACAAGGCTTTTTCAGTTGACGCTGAGTTTGACGCGGATCTTCAAACTGGCAATGTGAATGTTACAATTCTGGATGTCCAACTTCTAGGGGCAAGTATAAATGGCAATCTGGCGGCCAGTAATGTGCAATCCGATTCCCTTCTGTTAACCGGAAACCTCAACACTGAGGGTCCTGATCTTCCTTTAATTTTACAGATTGCTGGATTGGTATTGGGCGGGAGTGAATCCGCGCTATACCAATACGGTGAGAAATTGAGCGTAGTAGGAAACAAGTCTTTTGTGGCCAATTCGGAATTTTATGCCGATATCGGGCAGGGCAATATCGAGATTCCTCAATTAAGTGTCAGCGCGCTGGGTCTTCAAATTGAAGGCACTATCAACGCCCGTAATATGACCGAGAGTGATGGCACCATTGACGGGTCTCTCACTCTTTATGGTAGTAGTCTTCAACCATTATTGACTGCCATTGATCAGCAAGGATCGGCCGAAGTGCTGGAAAGTCTTGCGATGACTATTCAGTTATCGGGTACGCGCAATAATCTCTTCATAAGTCCCTTGCAGGCGAGTCTGGTAGTAGCAGGAGATCGAATACCCAATTCCCCCGTTACACTGGAGATTAACGCTGATACCAGGGTGGATCTGGATCAGGAAACCTTATCGGTAGAATCATTTTCTCTGCAAGGTCTTGGTCTTGACGCCTCCGGTCGTATCAGTGCCAGCAGGATCTTTGACGCGCCAGAGTTTGAAGGGCAGCTTGAGTTGGCAAGCTTCAACTTGCGTCGCTTACTGCAACAGTTAAATCAACCGGTTCCTGCCACCACCGATGATTCTGTGCTGCAGCAGGTTGGATTTAACACCGAGTTTCGCGGTTCGACAGAAAATATTGAGCTCAACAACCTGGTGGTGTCGATTGATGATTCAGTCTTGAGAGGAAATGTGACCCTTTCTGACTTCACCGAACTAGCGATAAAATTTAATCTTGAGATTGACCAGCTTGATGTAGACCGCTATTTACCCCCAGAAACTACCCAGTCTCAAGATGATACCGACTCTACAAGGACAGAAATTCCCAGGGAACAGTTAGCTAATTTAAATGTCCATGGGCAACTACAAGCAAACAGTTTGTCGGTTGCTGGAATGGACTTTACTGAATTTTCTCTCACCGTTAACGCTGAAAACGGTCAGCTAGACCTTGGGCCTATATCCACTAACCTTTATCAGGGATCTTTCGAGGGCAATTTCCATCTCTCTGTGGCAGATGCCGTGCCTGTTGCTCGGTTTGATGCAAACCTTCGTCAGATTGATCTTGATCTATTATTGCTGGATTTAATGGATGCAACCTATCTCAGCGGCAACGGCAACGTAGAGATTACACTTACCAGTTCCGGCTCGGACACCGATGCCATGATTAACAATTTAAACGGTAATGGACGTATTGAGCTGGAAAATGGTGTGTTCACTGGCGTTGACGTGGCCAGCGTCCTGGGACAAGTGGAAACCATGTTGCGGAGCAGACGACCGGCCGAGTTGCAACGTGGTCAACAAACAGCTTTTGATTCGTTTTCCGGCACCATGGTGATATCCAATGGCGTAGTAAACACCAATGATTTATTGATCATGTCACCTGGTTTTCAGGTTACCGGGCGGGGTACGTTGTTAGACTTGAACAATGAGACTATCCGCTTCGATCTGATCACCTCAGTGGATGAGGCAACCGCAACCCGTGATGATCAAGAGTTCGATATCGGCGGTTACAGTCTCCCCATAGCCTGTAACGGCACCCTCAGCGCGCCGAGATGCCTGCCTGACGCAGGTGAGATCATTCGAGGTGTACTGGCTCGAGAAGTTCAGCGTAGACTGGGGGGGTTTCTTGAACGCGCCTTAGGTATTGGGGATCCTCAGCCTGCTGAACCCTCTACAGATGGCAATCAAGATACCCAATTCCAACAGGAGCCAGAACCGGAGCCGGTAAACCCAACGGATGACTTGATAAATCGGGCGTTAGACCGGATTTTCAATTAGAAATTTTATTGTTCTAACGAATATCGTAGCGGACAAAGGCTATAAACGCCCCAGCGAATGCCAATAGCGTATATATCGCTAACAAACCAAAGTCGAGGATGGAAGCTTGTATCACTTCAGCCACTGATTCTTTAGAAGCCACGAATTGAGGCATATCACTGGTATCAATCGCTTGGTTCCCGGCCCCTGCAAAGGTCAATACGGCGCCACCGCCCTGTCGCTGTGCAGCCAGTAATTCTGCCTGTTCGTCCTGCTCTTGCTGCCATTTTGTGTCTATGTAGGCATTGTAAGTATCTCGATACGCCAGCATCTGGTCTTCGTAGCGGTTCTTCATCGAAGTATTGGTCCCGCCAAGATTCATCGCTGTCAGTTTGTAAGCCGATGCCGGGGAGGCCCGAGACAGGAGAAAAGCAAGGCGCTCCTGTTCAGCTTTGGCGTTACGCAGGCCTTCATTTACCCGGCGATTATTTTCCTCAATTGTGATTTCCATTTCAGTTCGCAGTCGATTGGTTTCTTGCGTATAAGCATCTAGGTTTTCCTGATAAAACGCTCGCCTTTCCGCTTCCGAAAAGCCCTGTGCCGGAGCCATCATTTGCTGGAACCTTAGACTACTTATCTCCCTAAGATCGTTTTGTGCATCGGCGCGATAACGGTCCTTCTGACTTTCGATCTGCGCCACACTAGGCACATCAACAAGCTGGCCAGCGGCCATAACCGCACCACGTGGCACAATTAGCACAAGGGTAATCCAGGCAACAAGAAGCAGTAAAAAGGAGATTGATGAATGCCTGGTTAGTGCAGAAACCAATAACCCCAAAGCAATAAAAAACGTGAAATAAAGTATAGACACACCAATCAAGCTGATCAGTTTCAACCAATCAGCTGCCGTCATTGGTATCCGGAACACAATCAACAGAAGCATGCCGATCAGTATAGGTATCAGCAGCGGGATAGTGAGGCCCAGCCAGGAACCGGCTAGTTTTGCAAAAAGATATTGCCCCCGGGATACAGGGTTGGAGAGGACAAGCTTAAGTGTGCCGCTTTCCCTTTCACCGTTAATAGCATCGTAAGTAAATACAATGGCAAACAGTGAAAGCACAACTTGTACAATGAAACTGAAGTCGAGGTACCTGAACACCGCAAAAATAGGATCGTCCGAATAGGCACTTTGCTCGAGCTTTACATCTTGTTCGATGCTGATCTGTGACAACCGGCCAATATCGTAATTCACCCCAGAAACAAAAATCTGCATGGGATTGGGCTGGCGATAAACTTTTGTCGGTAAATTACGAAAGGTAGTTGCTTCGGCGATCTGCTGATCGACCCAATTTGTCGCGGTCTCATACTGGGAAACTGATGCGCGGTATTCACTCACACCGATAAACACGCTGAGCAATATGAGAACCGAACACACTCCAAAAGTGGCAACAAATTTAGGACTTTGCAGAATTGATTTGAGCTCTTTCTCTATTAATACCAGTAGCACCAACTATCTCCGATTAAAGCACAAAAAGTGTGTCTGACCTGAAGCAATATCGCCCCCCCTTTAGCGCACGTCGTAGCGATTAAATTTCACAAAAGCACCGGCGAAAAAGAAGGCATTGAACATGAATAACAAACCGAGATCTGGCAGTGAGTCATTGATGGCTTCACTGACGGCGGGTTGTTCGTAAGCAAATAGTGGCAACTCCCTGGTATCAATGGGATCTGGTTCTTCCACTACAACGGGAGCTCCGTGACCCACATACCGTTCTCCACCAAAATCTGCATTCTTGCTTCGCATGAAATCCGCGAATTCCTGCTGATAAGCACTTGCTGCACTTAAATACGACGACCTTAACTTCATTGATGTGGATGCCAAATCGGATGCGGCCAGTGAGAATGCAGCGGTCGGTGATATACGTGCCAGGGTAAAGGCAACACTAGTTCGAAGGTCCGACTTGTTAGCACGTTCCTGGTTCAGCTGCTCAACAAACAAGCGCATCTTCTCATCCACCAGTGCCTGCTGCTCATTTCGGAATGCCTGCATGCCTTCCATCATCAGCCGATGGTCCGATTGGTAATTCTGCCTAGTCCATGCCTGCATTGCATTCATGCGTTCATTGAACAGTTGAGCTGAATACTTACCCTTTTCAAAATCGACCTGGTCGACGCTGGGTACATCTACCAATCCACCGGCGGCCAGAACAGAAGCCCGGGGAATTATCAAGACGGCGAACACCCATACCACGACCAAGGTGAGGAAAGCTGTCGAAGAGCGGTGAGTCAAGGTTGAAATGAATACTGAAAGCGTCAGAAAAACACCGAAATATAAAACTCCGGTAAGAATTACCATTCCAAGTCGTAGCCATGAATCAGCATCCATGGGTACTCCAAGCAAGGGCAGCATTAGACAGCCAATCAAAATAGGAATCATCAGCGGAATTATCAGCGCCAGGAATGAGCCTACTATCTTGCCGAGAATGTATTGATCTCGAGGTACAGAATTTGCAAAGGTCAGTGCCAAAGTCCCGCGTTCCTTCTCACCATTGATCGCGTCGTAGCCAAATAAAATCGCAAACAGTGACAGCACTATGGCGAATATAAATTCCAGATCAAGAAAGCGGAATACTGCAAAAATCGGGTCTTCCGCAAAACGGCTGCCTTCAGACCGCAGCTCTCCTCGAACATCCATATTGACCGTGCGACCGATGTCGTTTGAGACTCCTGATACCAGGGCTGCCAGCGGTTGTGGTGGAAGGAAAATCCGATGATCAATATCAGCCCAGTTGGTGACGCCTTCCATTTGTTGCATATTTTCGGCGACAGCAGAGTTGTATTCTTGAACGCTGATTTGGTAATTTCGCGC
>Ga0114950_10003084_pt1 | contig 12844 bp, 12 predicted proteins | sample N075metaG_FD_83503 | JGI IMG/M metagenome (GOLD analysis project Ga0114950, IMG submission 83503) | Deep subsurface microbial communities from Kermadec Trench to uncover new lineages of life (NeLLi) - N075 metaG | ecosystem: Environmental > Aquatic > Marine > Ocean trench > Sediment | place...
CGGTGGACCCCATCTCAAACACATACCACCGCGAGGCCGCGGCCACCACCCAACTCCCCGCGAGCACGACGGCCGCTAGGAATACGAACGCCACAGACTTTTTCACCATGATCCGACGAGACAGACGCCTCGGTAAAGGACGTAGCAAGGCTACGACAGGTCGTTCAACAGTTCGTCAACAGGCAGGACCGCGCCTCGTATCACCCCGGAAAGACGTGAGGCTACGCCGGCTCGCTAGCCGCCGGCTTCCACAGACGGTACTTTCAGACCGACCCCTCAAAGTCCCGGGCGTGTTCCCGCCCGAACCGCGACTCTTTGCGTAGCGACACAACAGGGTGGATTGGACGCATGGCCGAGAACATCGATCGACTGACAGCAGCGCTTTCCGACCGCTACGCCATCGAGCACGAGATCGGAGCCGGCGGAATGGCGACGGTGTATCTCGCCCAGGACCTCAAACACGACCGCAAGGTCGCGGTGAAGGTTCTGCGGCCGGAACTGGCCGCCGTCGTGGGCGCCGAGCGCTTCCTGCATGAGATCAAGCTCACCGCCAACCTCCAGCATCCCCACATCCTCGCGTTGCACGATTCCGGCGAGGCCGACGGGTTGGTCTTCTACGTGATGCCGTTTGTGGAGGGCGAATCGCTGCGCGACAAGCTCAATCGCGAGAAACAACTCTCCATCGAGGAGACCATCGAGATCACCAAAGGCGTTGCAAGCGCATTGGACTACGCCCACCGCCACGACGTGATCCATCGCGACATCAAGCCCGAGAACATCTTGTTGCAAGACGGCCAACCGGTGGTGGCCGATTTTGGGATAGCGCTAGCCGTGTCCGCCGCGAGCGGGACACGTCTCACCGAAACGGGCCTGTCGCTTGGCACGCCCCATTACATGAGTCCCGAGCAGGCGATGGGCGACCGCGAGCTGGATGCCCGCAGCGATGTGTACTCCTTGGCGTGCGTGACGTACGAGATGCTGGTGGGCGAACCGCCGTATACGGGACCCACGGCCCAGGCAATCGTCGCGAAGCTCATCACAGAGAAGCCGCAACACATCACCCTGCATCGGGACACGGTGCCGGCGCACATCGATGCCGCCGTACAGAAGGCGCTGGCGAAGCTGCCGGCCGATCGGTTCGACACCGCCGCGCACTTCGCGGAGGCGGTGTCTACAGCGACCGCCGGTCCTGCACCGGTAACGACCGAGTCCCTACAACCCTCGACACTGACCATTCGGGTGCCGGTTGCGCTTCAGACCGCCACCCGGTTGGCCAAGGGCCGGGGCTTGCCGTGGGCGCTCGTGGCGCTGCTGGCGATGTCCGTGGGGATATTGGTGCCGAGGCTCGGGCGCGACAGCGCTTCGGCTTCGTCGAATCCGGTGCGGTTTTCGGTGACTCTTCCGACCGAGGGGCCGATCGCGGGTTTGCCCGGCGTGCTTTTAACGAGGGACGGCACGGCGTTGTTGTTGGAGGCTACCCGTAACGACACGACCCGGCTGTATATCCGCTACATGAATCGACAGGAGATCGTGCCTGTTGCGGGGACTGAAGGTATAGAACGGGGCCCGTTTCTGTCCCCCAACGGTCGCTGGATAGCGTTTGGAGCCGACACCAAGCTCAAAAAGGTTTCCATCGACGGCGGAACGCCCCACGAACTCGCCGACGCCTCTGGGTTAGTGGGCGGGAGTTGGGGCGCCAGCGATACACTTGTTTACTCTCCCTCATACAACGGTGGCTTGTGGCAGGTGGGTGCGGACGGAGGGACACCGGTGGAGCTGACCACGCCGGACCGTGCTCAGGGGGAGCTGGGCCACTGGTGGCCACAGATCCTTCCCGGCGGCAAGGACGTGCTGTTCACGAATTTTTCGACGCCCATCGATCGGGCGCGCATTTCCGTGTTGTCACTGGAAACAGGCGTGCAGAAGGACTTGGTGCCCGGCGCCATCTTCGGGCGCTACCTGCCGACGGGGCATCTCGTATTTGTGCGTTCGCAGACATTGATGGCGGTGCCGTTTGACGTCTCGCGATTGGAAGTGACGGGAACGGCCGTGCCGGTCGTGGAGGACGTGGCGATGGGTCCGGAAGAGGGCAGCGCGGGGATTGCCTTCTCCGATAACGGCATCATGGCATACATCCCGGCCTCCGTTTGGAATGCAAAAAGTCTTCTCCTGTGGGTGGATCGTGCCGGGAACGAAGAACTCCTCATCGAAACCCCCGATCTCTACGAGTCGCCGCAACTGTCGCCCGACGGCCGACGATTGGCCTATACGATTATTGACCGAGGCAGCCGGGACGTGGTGATACGTGACCTCGCCCGTGGTGTTTCTACGCCATTGGCGCGGGGCGATGCCGCCGAGTTCGGCCCGCTTTGGACCCCGGACGGCGAACGCGTTATTTACCAGTCGGATCGACCTCCCTACGACATTTTTTGGAGGGACAGTGACGCGCTTGGTCCCGAGGTGCCCCTCCTCCAAAACGAGTACGACAATCACGCGTCTTCGGTCTCGCCGGACGGGGAGATCTTGGCGTACGTGGAAAACAACGCCGAAACTCAAGGGGACATTTGGTTACTCCCGTTGGAGGGGGGCGATCCCGAAATCTACAGAAAGACCGAATTCAACGAATTAGCTCCCGCCTTCTCGCCCGACGGGCGCTGGATTGCCTACTCGTCGAATGAATCCGGTCGTTTCGAGGTGTACGTGCAGTCGTACCCGGATCCCGCCGAGGCCCGGCAGCGAGTTTCCGCCGACGGCGGCACCGAGCCGCTGTGGGCACGTGACGGAAGAGAGCTTTTCTACCGAAACGGTAAGAAAATGATGGCCGCGTCATTCGACACGGCTTCGGGCTCTCCAGGAACTCCGTCGGTGCTGTTCGAGAGGCGATATTTGCTCGATCAAAACGGGCGGGGTTACGACCTCGCGTTGGATGGCCGTTTCATCATGGTCCGAACACCAGATGAATCCCTGCCCAGACAAATCAATGTCGTGCTCAACTGGTTTGAGGAGTTAAGGGAAAAAATGAACGGACGCTAAGAAGCTCCCAACCACCGCCACTTCTCTCGAGCTTTCGATTCGAGGCCCTCGTCACAAAGCACTTCGTTCACGGACCTCCTCGGAGGTGAGGCCATACAGAGGTGGGGTGTCCGAGGGGGCTCGAACACGAATTCACGCCTTTCGCCCAAGGAGGTCTCCAACATGGTGGACAAGATCGTGCGAACCGAGCGGTTGGAACTGATCGATCGGCACGGTCGCCTCCGTGCAGTGCTGGCCTGTGAGGAAGATTCGGACGTTCCCTCCTTGGCATTTCTCGATGCCGATGGCAAGACGCGCGTCATCGTCGGGATCTCGTGGAACCAGATGCCGCAGATCCAGCTTTCCGCACCGGACGGTACAGCCCGCGTTGCACTTGTGGTGCGGCCAGATGGCATGGGGTTGGTGGTTGTCATGGACGAACAGCAGCGCTCGAAGACCATCACGGCAACCGACACATAGGAGCCTGGATTTGTGTCCGGATTCTGCAATGTATGAGGGAACTGGCGCCGATTGCAGATTGAAAATTTTAAATCGCAAATTGCAAATCGTCAATTTGCAATCGTCACTCCAACGGCCCCGCTCCCCGAATGGCGATTGCTCGATCCTCATGACCCGCTATCGTGTTCCGCTGCACGAGGAACTCACCTGTCCGACCGTCTTCCAGCGTCAAGCTGTAACGCTCGCCGGCCGTGAGGGTCGTCAGGTGTTCCGTGGTCTTGCTTTCCTCGCGAGATTACGTGAGCTGCAAGCAACTCGCCGCGTCTGAGTCGTTCGACTTGACGTATTCTATATGATCAGAGACTCGTAAACGGCACGCTAGTTGGTCTCAAAGGTGTGTTGCAGATTACGGGCTCACCGCTACATTCGAACCAATCCGCAATCAAGAGGAGCACACATGGGTCTCGCAGCGACGTTGTTGCCGGAATTCGATCACGAGATGGCGAATACTCGAAAATGCATCGAGCGGGTCCCCGAAGACAAGCTCGATTGGAAACCGCACGACAAGTCGATGTCGTTGAGGGAGATCACCACGCACTTGGCGAACCTCCTCAGTTGGACGATGTTGATGATCGAGCAGGACAGCTTCGACGTGGCGCCGCCGGGCGAAGATCCTCCACGTGTCGATCCCGCCGACTCCTTGGAAAGCGCGTTGGCCATGTTCGACAAGAATGTTGCAGCGGCGCGTGCGGCCATGGAGGGCGCGAGCGACGAACTCTTACTGGCACCCTGGACGCTGCTCATGGGTGGGAACGAGGTGTTCAAGATGCCGCGAGTCGCCGTGTTTCGCACCATGATCATGAACCACATGATCCATCATCGCGCACAACTCGGTGTCTACCTCCGGCTCAACGATGTGGCGGTGCCCGCGATGTACGGGCCGACGGCCGACGAAAGCGGTATGTAGAGGGTACGGCGCAGCGCGACGGGCCTTGGGCCAGGAGCGGGGAGCAGGGAGCAGGGAGCGGGGGTGGCGATTTCAGAATGCAGATCGGCGATTGCAGATTGCAAATTGGTTGGCCGTTAGATCTCCGGATGACATCCAATGAGTGATCTGCCGGTTGCCTACGGGTGCTTTTCGCCCGACGAAACTCGCGGCCTTAATGCCCGACCCGGCATACGGCATCCCCGCGAGCGCCGCGCCGACCAGCGCCAATACGAAAATCAGTTTGACAAGTCGCGTCATGGCTCAACCCGGTTTTCGGTGGACCGATCCCAATCTGCAATCGCTTAGCGCCCCGACGTTCTCCGCGGTGACCTGCATTCCACCCACTCGAGTGGCTCCCCGGTGCGCTGGCTGATCGGCAGTGTCGCTCTTTCGCGGCTCATACGTTCGGGATCTTCCGACGCCATATAGGCCAACATCGCCGCCAGCGTTGCGTTTTCCTTCAAGTCGTCGAACACGATCTTGTCGTACGTGTCGCGGTTGGTGTGCCAGGTGTATTGGCGATATTCGTCGTACGGTGACTGCAATCGAAATGCCGGGACTCCGGCGCACAGGAACGAAATGTGGTCGCTGCCACGATTGGCTTGCGGGCCGGGGAAGTCGAGCGTGATGTGTTCGGAAATCTCGGTGGGGACGACGGCCATCCAGCGACGGAAGTGGTCACCAGCGTTCAAGAATCCTTGCCCCTCGATGATCTCGAAACGCCATGTGCCGTTGTCTTGATTGAGCATGAGTTGCATTCCTTCTATCACCTCGGGGTGGTCTTCACGGAACGACCCCGAACCAATGAGCCCCATTTCTTCCGCACCCCAGTGTCCAATGAGGATCGTGCGCCGCGGTTGCGGATACGTTTCCTTCAAGATCCGCATGGCTTCGAGCATCGTGATCGTCCCGGTGCCGTTGTCGGTAGCGCCGGTTGCTCCGTGCCACGAATCGAGGTGTGCACCCAGCAAGACGTACTCGTCAGGCAACTCGTTGCCGCGCAGCTCGGCGATCACGTTGAACTGCGGTACCTCACCCAGATCCTCGGCCTGGGCATGAACCCTTAGCGTGGGCGTTTCACCCCCGGCCACGAGCCGATACAATAAGCCGTAATCCTCACACGACAAGTCGATGCCCACCGCGCTCTCCGCACTCGTGCTGAAGATCTTGTTTACGCCCCAGCCACCCGACCAGCGTGACGACAGCAGGCCGAGTGCCCCCGCCTGATCGACCGTGTCTTGAACGGCCTGGAATCCTGGTGCGAGGAATTGAAGGCGTGCTCGCCATTCCAGTGACATTGCCCTGCGGAGCGAGTCCAGCCGCGTGACGGTTTCCGGCCGGGCGTATCGCTGCAGCTCCTGGGACGCCCGACACATCTGCTGCGGCGCGCTCATCAAAACGAACTTGCCGCTGACGGTCTCCAACCATTCACGCGCCGTTTGCTCGGTGAGCCCCGCCGGCGGCATCACTACCTCGCCCTCGACCATGCCGTTAGTGGCCGGGCTCCACGCCAGCAACTCGGCCTCGAGCGTTTGCACCCGCGGCTCGATCATGTCCACATGTAGCATCCCTGCACGCCAGCCGTTCCACGTGCCGTACTGTTCCTTTCGCGCGGTCACGCCCCAACTCTCGTACAGCCCCACCAGCCAATCCTGCGCTGCGGCCAGGCCAGGCGTGCCGGCGAGCCGAGGACCGATGCGGTCCATGAGCACGTGCGCCAGTTGTTCTGTCTGGGAGTTCACGATCCCCACGTCCCACATCCTCCGGATGACAGGGTCTTGGATCGGGAAGGTCTGGGCGGTTATCTCGGCTAGGGGAAGGACCGCGAAGGTGGCGGCGATGGTCAGGCAGCGGCTGATGTGCATGAGGGCTCCTCTAGGGGTGGCATGCATATGACTAAGAGTACGCAGAAGAGGCAGTGAACGTCCTTCACAACACTGCAGCGATGTTTTCCAGATGCCGCATGCGGCGGTGCCGTCGCTGTACGGGCTGACAGTGGACGAGGGTGGGGCCTAGAAGTGGACGCGTTCTCCGAGAACGGTCATCTCGTTTCGTGGCTCGGCGAAGGTTTGGGCAGATGGGGTCGCGTGCCAAGACCATCCTGCCAGTTCGCAAGCCGGAACATCGCACGCTCTACCTCATCACCGTCTAGCCTGGCCTGACGCAGTAGCGCGTCCGCGAGCCAACGGACGCAGTGCATGTAGCGCTCAATCAGGACGCACGCCCGCCGCCGCTGCTCAGCCCTCCACGCACACGAAGTTGGCGGCATCGTTGCTGTCGCCACGTCCGGTGTAGCGGGCTACGCGCGGATACAGGCAGATCGGCCGGGTCAAGAGGACGCTGTCTTGCTCGACCCGCACCCCAAAGAGTTGCTCTGGCGGCACGCCCTCTTCCACCCACGCCTGCAGGTAGTGGGTATACCAGCGGTACCGCTGGCCTTCGTGCTCGAGTCGGTTCATTCCGACACCGCCGTCGCAGTGGAACATGCCCGGGATCATGAAGAGGCGGAAGAAGTCGGTCGTGGAGGGTCCCATCTCATCCAAAACGGCCTCGTAATAGCGCACTCCTTGTAGCGGATTGAGGGACCAGTCGGCCCACCCGAAGAACATGAGCATCTTGCCGCCATGATCGCGAAAGCGCTTCAGATCCGGGTCGGTGGCGTCGATGATCCGTCGCAGCCACTCCACTTTCGAGAGATCGTCTACGAAATCGAAGGTTCGCCAATCGTACGTGGTGTCGGGCACTTCGAACGCCATGTACTTGAAGAAGGGCTCGATGTACTGGCCGACGTTGGGGTCTATGATCCCCTGCCAAGGGCTGAACCGGCCATTCCGGCCCTCCACGAACACTTCCGCCCCGACCACGCGGCCGGGGAAGAAGGGTGGCCCGTCGTAGACCTTCTTCAGGGCGTCGATCTGGTCTTGCGTGAAGCAGTCCGGTCCCGCCGATGCGCTGTCGCAGACGGGCAGGTCCGTGGCGGGATCGAAGCCACACGCGGGTGGATTCTCGATGACCCCGTCCTCGAGGCCGTCCGCCCCGTCGCACTTCGCGTAAACGGCGGCCGCCAGGATCTCCAGCTGCTCGACGCCAATGGCAGCGCGCTCCATGATCACCGCTTCCCAGGCCTGGGACAGGACCGTACCCACATAGTCAAGGATCGGTGCCCCCACGAGAATACCGTCGAAGTCAGCGGGAAACCGTTGCGCAGACATCAAGGCCTGACGGCCGCCCTGCGAGCATCCCACGAAGTACGAGAACTGGATCGGCGACGGGTAGTAGGCAGCGGTGATCTGCTTGGCGGCCTCGACTGTAAGGTGCACGGATCGATAGGCGAAGTCGATCACCTTTTGCCGGTCGAGCGTGAAGGTCCCCCCGGGTTCTCGTCGACGGTCGTGTCCCGTATCCGTGCCCACGCTCACGCTTCCCCCACGGAGGGCGGATCGCATCTGGTTTTCCCGTATCCAGCCGGACCAACCACCATTGCCACGCATCTGCAGACGTCCGTTCCAATCGAATGGCAGGTACACGGCAAACCGAATGTCAGGCAGGATGCGGCCGTACACGCGGCAGTGCTCCGGCGCATCTTCGGACGCCGGTTCCATGCGTGCCTCGACAACCGAGAACTGGAAGTTCGTGAGGCTGGAGAGGCTCGCGCATGACCGCTTCGTCGGTGTGGCGTGCCCGCCTGTCTGAGCCGCGGCCGAGCCGAACAAGGCGACCACGCTGACCGCCACCGCAATTAGAGGGATCGGATTCTGCGAAGATCGAGGGCCGACAATGCGTCGGGAGAGAGAGATCATCTTTACTCTATTCTCCTTTCCCCGGCTGAGACGTCAGGAAGTGTCCACTTTTTCCTTTTGTCCTAAGCAGCAATCCACTTAAACTGGAATTGCTTTTCAGGAATTTTAACTCTTTCAGAAACACGCTGCAGTCTGTCGGGTAAAGCCATTACATATTCCCTGGCTTCTTCTGCTGAATCACTAAGACAGGTTATATTTTCGATATTCCATTCCTTTATCAGTGACTGCAAAATATTAATATAATCTTGAGTTGTATAGACCATGATACGCTGAGCAGCATCAGAAAAATGAGTGAATAGCTCCCCCATTCCCCCACCGGATTCTCGCAACAAATGCGCAGGCATCACTATTCTCTTCTTCATCATATCTTCTAAGGCCAGCATGATTTCGCTAGAGTCCATCTCGAAAATGCGTTTGACAAAATCTAGGTATGCATTGGCATGCCGGGCTTCATCAGCAGCTATGACACCACATATTTTCGCTAACAGATCGTTTCCGGTTTTCTTGGCTAACGTAGCCACTCTTCGGTGCGAGACGTTGGTGGCCAATTCCTGAAAGGTGGTATAAACAAAACTTCGATACGGATCTCTTCCTGTGCGAGTATCAAAGCCATCATTGATCAGGTATTGAGTGGAAATTTCCATTTCCCTCATATTTACTCGTCCAGATAAATAGAGATATTTATTGAGTAAATCACCATGACGATTTTCTTCCGCCGTCCACGCCCTGACCCATCTTGACCAGCCCTCTGGGTTCTTCGAGTCAATACCTTCTATGTCCATTAACCATGCTTCATAGGTAGGTAATGCTTCCTCGGTAATTGTATCACCGATCAATACTGCAAACAAATCGTAACTCATCTCTCTAGCTAAGGCTTGTATCTCTTCTACCTGTTCAAAAAAACGGGGGTCTCTTGAATCGGGTAGCAAATCTGATGGTTGCCAATTTTCGTCTATCGGCCGCAAATATTTACTAAGCAATTCATCCATCGATTGTTCGATGGTCTGCATTACTTCCAGGCGTATATTCGATAATTGCATGTTATCGCGCTCAATTAAGCTACTGGTTGACATTAGCTTGTCCTTACTTGGAGAACTAGGCTACCGGCCACCGCGGCCAATATGGGGGCGACCATTAGCCCGCGGTCATGAAATCCTCGTTCGTGTCGAGAACTCCCAGGCTGCTGATGGGGGGGGAATATCGGCCATGTGGGCCCGCGTCGCAAGAAAGCTTTACAGTCCGCCCCTCGTCCGCCATCAACGACCGCCCGAGTCGAATGGGGGAGGAGCTCGGAAGGTCGTGCACTAGCCGTCGCACGGAACTCATCCGGGACAGCGGGTCCACGGAATCCCGGAAGACGATGGCCATGCTTTCCGGGGCGCTCTCGCCACACTCCCCGCAGGCTGCCAGGTCACCCTGCGCTGGGTCGACGAGGAGTGACTGTAGCTAAGGCCTTGCGCTGCATGACATTAACAACTCTCAAGCGGATTGGCAGCGATGTTGCCCACTGTCCGGCTAAGCGGTACCCATGCCGGACCATTCCATTCTGGATGAAGGTCTGGAGCGACTCCGTTCTGCTATTCTTTAACTCGGTGTCATCACTGTCGTCGTGTTGTTGTTGCGCTAGGGGCTGACCTGCCTGACAATTCGTGGTGTCCCGAGCCGCCGATATCATGATCCGATGCCCAGCCCCAACCGAGGCAGCAGTGTGACGAGCACGCTCACCGTCGCCGATCGATTCCGAGGCATGCTTCTCGGCACGGCGGTGGGCGATTCGGTCGGCCTACCGGCCGAAGGCATCTCTCCGCGGCGGGCCAGAAAACTCTTCGGCGATCGGTGGCGTCAGCGGCTGTTGTTCAACCGCGGGATGCTCAGCGACGATACCGAGCACACCCTGTTCGTCGCCCAGAGCCTTCTCGTGCATCCGACGTCGTGCCAACGATTCGCGAGGCGGTTGGCCTGGTGTCTCCGGTGGTGGTTGATGTCGTTGCCGGCGGCGTTGGACTGGCCACGCTACGGGCGATCGTGCGCTTGTGGTTGGGTTTCAAGCCCACGCGGAGTGGGGTGCGCTCAGCCGGAAACGGTCCGGCCATGCGATCCGCGCTCATCGGTGCCTTCTTCGCGACTCAGCCCGATCGTATGGACGATTACCTGGCCGCCGCGACGACGATCACCCACACCGCTCCGATTGTATTCACGGCAAGACAGCGGTCCATGAACAGCCTCAGAACCCCGACGGCGTAGAGGCTGATGAACAGCGCGTCCAACACGATCAGCGGAGCCAGGGCAATCACCATGAAGTGCCCGCGGGCAATGCGCGGCTGCTTTCCACGGCGCGTCCGCCGTGGTTCGACACGATGATCCCGTCGGCGCCGTACTGCACACACCGCGCAGCGTTTTCGCGCGTGACGATCCCCTTCACGACCACACGCATGTCGGTGCTGTCCTTGAGTCGGCGCAGGAAATCCCATGTGAGTCCGGGCGCCATTAGACCAGCAATGTTGGAGAGGTCCAATCCGTCGAACAATAGGCTTCTGCCTCGGATTGGAGGCGGAAGTTGCAGGGTAGTGCTGATGGATGGCTGGTAATCCACTTGTACCCGCACTCGCCCGTGGCTCCGCAAGCCCGGGCTCGTTAGCCTGGGACTCGAAGAAACAAGACAGAGAGCAGTGCTTCGCTTTAGCGACAGATCCCGAGGGGTTGTACTAGGTACGCTCGCCGCATATGGAGAAGCACCCGAGTCGTTCACTGCCGCAGCAGCTTACTCGCCCCGCAATCCGCTCATGGGATCCAACCCCGCCGCACGCCGGGCCGGCAGGAAGTTGGCCAGCAACGTCACGGCGCCAAGGATGAGCGTCACGACGACGTACACGCGGAGGTCTCCCGGATCGACACCGAACAGCACCGGTGAGATGGCGTGGGCTGCGGCATAGGCGCCGCCGAGGCCCAGCACCACACCTAGCAACACCAGCATGGATCCCTGGCGCATCACGAGTCGTAACACCTGCCCCCCCTGAGCGCCGAGGGCCATCCGGATACTGATCTCGTGGGTCCGCTGGCTCACGCCGTAGGAGATCACCCCGTAGATGCCGCCCACCGCCATGATCAACGCCACGGCGGAGAAGATGGCGGCGAGCCACGATGCGGCGCGCCGGGCCCACAACGATTCGTCGAGGGCTTCCGACATCGTGGTCACGTTGTCGACCGGTAGCGCCGGGTCCCGTGCGTGCACGAGCCGCCGCACGGAACTCACCAGGGACAGCGGGTCTACAAAACCTCGGACGACAATCGCCATGCCTAGCCCGGCGCGCTGCGGGTGCGGTTGGAAGACGCCTGGTCGCATCGGCGTGTCGAGACCGTAGTGTTTCGTATCGTGGGTGACGCCGACCACGGTCATCCAGGGATTGCTGTCCCCAGGGTAACGAATCCGCTTTCCGATCGGATCAGCGTCGGGCCAGAACCGTCTCGCGAATGTTTCGTTCACGATGACGGCGAGTGATCCCTCCGATCGACCGTCGTTCTCGGTGAAATCGCGTCCCGCGAGCAGCGTCACCCCGATGGCGTCGAGGTATCCTGGGCTCACGACGCGGTTCAGGATGACGGGATTCTGCTCGTTCGGTCCCAGCGGAGGAGCGCCTTCGATTTTGAAGAACTGACCCCAGTGCCCTCCCAGGGGGAGCGCGGTGGCGGCACCGGCCGCCTCGACGCCTGGCAGTGAGCGGATTTCCTCCAGGTGCTCCGCGAAGAATGCGATGTGCTGTTCGTCGTCACCGTACCGCTCGCTGGGCAGCCTCAGCCGGTAGGTCAACACGTTCTCGGCGGTGAACCCGGGGTCCACTTTCAGCAACTCGCGGACATCCAATACGCTGAGACCGGTGACGATCAGGAGCACTAGGGCCAGGGCGATCTCTCCCACCACCAGGGCGCTGAGACTGCGACGCTTCAGCGCCGTTTCGGTGGACCGGCCGCTGGACGCCTGGAGGACTCCCCGCACGTTCGAGTTGGAAGCGTGCAGTGCCGGCACGAGGCCGAACACCAGAGCAGCACCCATGGTCAACAAGAGTGTGAAAAGGACGACTCGGTGGTCCATGTCAAACGTGATCCAGCTGGGCAGGAGATCGGGCATCAGGGCCATCATGGCGGTGGTGGCCGCGTATCCGAGTGCCAGTCCCGGGAGTGCTCCCGCAACGGCCAACACGAGGCTCTCCGTCATGAGCTGCTGCGCGATACGCCGGCGTTGGGCGCCCATGGCCAAGCGGATTCCCATCTCCCGCGATCGGGCCATGGAACGAGCCAGCGTGAGGCCGGCGATGTTGGCGCAGGCAATGAGCAGCACCACGCCCACCGCACCCAGCATGGCGGTCGTGCCGAGACGATACTCGCCGAGGAAACGATCGAGGATCGGCATCACGACCGGAGAGGTGATCTCGTTCACGGGCCGGTCCTCGATCATGTTCTTGTGGATCCGGGTCAGGTCCTCGAGAGCGGCAGCGATCGTGACACCGGGCTTCAGTCGCCCGATACCGTCCATGTACCAACTCCTCGGATCCTCGGTGACGTCCGTGGCGAGAGGGACCCACAAGTC
>Ga0114950_10003085_pt1 | contig 12842 bp, 10 predicted proteins | sample N075metaG_FD_83503 | JGI IMG/M metagenome (GOLD analysis project Ga0114950, IMG submission 83503) | Deep subsurface microbial communities from Kermadec Trench to uncover new lineages of life (NeLLi) - N075 metaG | ecosystem: Environmental > Aquatic > Marine > Ocean trench > Sediment | place...
AGAAACCGATTCAGGTTATTGAGCGGATTTCCAGATATTACAGTACTGAACATAGTAACGTGCACCGCGGGGTGCACCATCTCAGTCAAAGCGCAACTGAGTATTACGAATCGTCGCGAGACATTATCCGAGACTTTATCGGGGCTCGCAGCCGAACAGAAATCATTTTCACCAAAGGCACCACAGACTCCATTAACTTGGTTGCTCAATCGTTTGCCCGGCCTATTCTGAACCCGGGAGACGAAATTCTGGTGACTCACCTTGAACACCATTCGAACATCGTTCCGTGGCAATTGGTCTGTCAGCAAACCGGCGCAGAACTGAAAGTTGTCGCCATTCATGACGACGGGTCCATCGATTACGACGATTTTGAGCAATCGCTTTCGGAACGCACGCGTCTCATTGCGATCGCCCATGTTTCCAATTCGCTGGGCACGATAATTCCTGTAAAGAGGATTATTTCAGATGCCCATGGACTGGGAATTCCAGTACTGGTTGACGGCGCTCAAGCTGTGCCTCATATGCAGATCGACGTCTCTGATCTCGATGTGGATTTTTACTGCTTTTCCGGCCATAAGATGTATGGACCCACTGGAATAGGAATCTTGTATGGGAAGGAGCAATTCCTGGAGAAAATGCCCCCGTACCAAGGTGGAGGCGATATGATAGAATCCGTTTCCTTCGCGGGGACGACTTATAATGATCTGCCTCACAAATTTGAAGCAGGTACGCCCAATATTGCAGGAGCAATCGGGCTTGGCACGGCCGCAGAGTACATGAACCAGATCGGTTTCGAGTTTATCTCCGAATATGAGGCCAAACTTCTGGAACGGGCCACCGATCGCCTCTCGCAAATCGAAGGACTCAGATTTATTGGTACGGCTCAAAACAAGGCTAGTGTGGTTTCCTTCCTTCTAAGAGATTCACATCCGTACGACGTTGCAACCCTTCTAGATAAGTTCGGCATCGCGGTGCGCTCAGGACATCATTGCACCCAGCCGGTAATGTCTCGATTGGGCATCCCAGGAACCGTTCGAGCATCATTCGCATTCTATAATACTATGGATGAAATCGATGTCCTGGCCGAAAGTCTTCAGAAATCGTCCCGAATTCTGTTTTCCTGAATGGGACCGAAAGCAACCATATCCGAAGTCGGCGAAGAAATCGTCGAAGAATTCAATTTTTTCGAGGATTGGATGGGTCGGTATGAACACCTGATCGACCTCGGCCGGAGTTTGTCCCTTATAGACAATCAGTATCGGACGGACGACTACCGCATTCGAGGTTGTCAGGCTCAGGTATGGCTACGTGCCTCTTTTCAGAACGGAAATATAGTCTTTACAGCAGACAGCGATGCTTTGATAACAAAAGGATTGGTCGCGTTGCTGGTTCGAGTATTAAACAACAGGAAACCCATCGACGTCTTGAATGCGGACTTGAACTTTCTTGACAAGATTCAGATGAAAGAGCATCTCTCTCCGACCCGGAAAAATGGACTGGACGCCATGATTCGTCAGATTCGCCTTTACGCCGTTGGATTCATGCAGACCTCACAGGCATCATGAGCAAGAATAATTCGAGCCGAAACAGCTCACACCGAGTGTCCCCTACGATCCTTAGAAAATTGGTGATCGAAACCATAAAGACTGTTTATGACCCGGAGATTCCAGTAAACGTTTATGATCTCGGGCTGATTTATGGAGTTGACGTGGACGAAGACTTGAAAGTCATCATTACCATGACGTTGACGACGCCAAATTGCCCGGCCGCTGGAACTCTACCAGGCCAGGTCGAGGGGTGTGTAGCTGATTTAACCGACGTGACTGAAGCAACCGTGGAGCTAACATTTGACCCGCCGTTTACTCCGGACATGATGTCGGATGAAGCCAAGCTCGAACTCGGCTTTTTGTAATTCAGGCTCACGAGTCGTGCAATCGCACGCCATCCCGAAGTTCATTTTCGTCGTCTGATCGGACATCGAAGCCGTTTTCTACGAGAAGATCGCCGCATCGTTTAATTGCCTTTGCTAATCCTGCGCCCAGGCTGTCTGACTTAATGCCGAACAGAACATCCTCGATAACGTGGGCCCAGTCCTCCGGTTGAACGCGTTCATTTATCCCGGAATCTCCAAAAACCTCTACCCGATGTTCGAGCAGTGAAATGTAGAGCAGAATACCAGTTCTATCTCGTGTTGAAAATATTTCTTCTTCGACGAAGGCTTGTAAAGCCCTCAAGCGAACTGCTTCCGACATCGCGCTACCCGAGATAAAATGTTTCTCAATCGCCGGTACCCACCTGGCCAGCGTATATCCGATGAGCGCGGAAGAAAGAATAAGAGTAGACGATCCCGTGAACGAGAATAACCATGCAAACGACCATCCCTCGTAGAAGATTGACATCCCGAAAATGATGGCGGATGCGATAAATCCAAACTGCACGGCTGCTTTCCAGCCTGACTCCCTGTACCGGGAAGATCGACCCACGATATAGGGGACAATCTCTCCAGATGTACGACTTTCCGCTTCCGCGACAGCCTCTTCGATTATTCTGTGTTCTTCTTTTGAAAGAAGGTCATCCATTTTGTGTAAGACTTTTCAGCCGTTTCTTTTGCCAAGTGTATCCGTAATTAACTGGTCCGCCTGGATATACACGGCATTGTCCGGATCGCCGACAATTCGTTTTACTTTCCTCAGTTGTTCAATGGCCTGATCTACCCGATTGATCTGCAATAACATTACAGCTCGGTTATAATTCGCATTTACATGTAAAGAATCACTCTCCAATACTTTCATTGTTTCCTGAATGGCCATCATCGGGTTCTCAGAATCATACATGTAGGCAATGGCCATATCCGTCCTGGCATCTAGATTCTCAGGATTTATTTCAAGTGCGTGCCGGTAGGCGGCTATAGATTTTCGAGCAAAATATGCGCGTTCGACCGGAGTTTGCGATTCCATCCAATCGTAATAAAGATTTGCTGTAGCGACCCACATTTGCTCAGATCCGTCTGATTCAGCGAGCTTTTCTGCTTCGCCTGCAGCGCGATCCAGTCGATTCGCCGACACATACAGGTCGATTAACTCGCGACGTTTTGAATCCAACGCAATGCCTGAGAGTGATTCAATTTCCCCCTGCAGCGTAACTTCCTGAGCTATGAATTGCTGTGGAATCGGAATATCGTCCGGCGCACCCACGACCTGCGAGATCTCCGAATTGTCGGAATTGGTAGACCGATCGTCTAAAACGATGCTTCCGATATACCAGACTACGACGATCATCAGTCCGGCGCCAACCAGAATGCCGACCTGGCGGACCGCACCGGGTTCTGCAGTCGGTCGGGAGGAATCTGAAGAATCCCTGAGGACTGCTGACTCCCGAGCGCCGTCCGTTTCGGGCGGCGCCGGAATCATTCCGGGGATCTTCCGGAAATCAGAACCAAGCTCCGAAGTGGAAGACCCTGAATTTGAATCAAGCCTGACGATTTTTACGCCGCACGTACTGCAGAAGTTAGACTGCCAGGGATTCGCAGCGCCACATTGATTACAATATACTCTTTCAGTCCCCCGGACCACTTGCACGATAGGTCTATCGGAGCCCGGCGTTTGGCTACCTGCAGTTTCAGAGGCGTCAGAATCGTAATCGGCGTCATCATCTGTTAAAGGTGTGCCACATAGATCGCATTGCTCGATACCTTCAGGTACTCGCGCTCCGCATCCCGGACAGGAAAGTTGCATACGTTCCTATAATCGATATGGATGTGTGCATTCCCGACTTATTTCTTCGCTTCGATAGCAGCATTGACGTCTTTGCGGAAAGAACGAGAAGGCTTAAAGAAAGGAATGTAGGTCGAAGGAACGTGCACGGGCTGATTCGTACGAGGATTTCTGGCCGTGCGTGCAGCGCGGTGCTGAACGCCGAACGAACCAAATCCTCTCAAGTCCACACGCTCTCCATCAAGCAGAGAACCTTTTACGATCTGGATGAAGCCGTTCACAACCGCTTCTGTCTCCAGCTTCGTCAAGCCAGTTCCACCGGAGATTTTTTCAATAATATTTGCTTTGGTCACGGGTTTACCTGTAAGTATAAGTGCGATTACTGATTATCTACCAATTTACGAAAAATCAGACATCATGATCCACTAAGATTTCAATTCTACGACAATTCTATATTGTGTGCGGATCGCCATTTGATCCTGGTTGCCCGGGATACCTGAGGATGGATTTCGACATGAACCAGAATGTCCGTATTCCGTATGTTTTGGCAGGAAGAAAGAATCAAGGTCCGCTAATCACCAAAAACAGATTGCCGATGGAACCCAGACATTCTCGTAACATTGTCCAGTCCATAATGTTCTCGGTTTCGGCGGTGTTCATTGGGATCTTCATATCGTCGTGCGCGAATGAATCTGCTTCCCCGTCTACGCTTCCCTCGGCTGAAGAAATCGTGGACAGGGTCATCGACAATTATGGTACGGACAAGCTGGAAAACGCCCGGATGACATTTAATTTCAGGGATCGCGAATATGTGATTTCGAGAAATAGTGGTGTGTTTTCATACGAACGAATTTTCACGGACTCTACTGGTGCACAAGTTCGAGAGATTTTATCCAATAATGGCTTCTCCCGATTTGTCGATGGCGAGTCCTGGAATCCGACGACAGATGCCGAAGTGGATATCATGGCGGCGTGGGAGCGGAGTGTCAATGCAGTGATTTATTTCACGCGACTCCCGGCTCCACTAAACGACGGCGCAGTGATCAAGCGATTTATTGAACAGACCACAATCGAGGGTGAGCCTTTTTACGAGATCGAAGTTACGTTCAGGCAGGAAGGTGGTGGACGCGACTTTCAGGACCGATTCATCTATTGGTTTCATGCGGAAAACTTCACAATGGATTACATGGCCTATTATTTCTACACCGACGAGGAGGGTTCTCGATTCCGTAAAGCGATAAACAGACGCAAAATCAATGGGGTAACAGTTCAGGATTACCTGAACTACTCGGGCGAAAACATTTCGTTCGAAACTGTAGAGACCTATGACACCTTGTTCGACAACGGCGACTTAACCCTCGTTTCAGAGATCATCAACGAGAATATTATGATCGAACCACTTATTGCGAACTGAGGCGGCCTCTGCGCTGTGGTATTGGATTCGAGCCAGGACTCGATTCAGTAAATTGTCGGACGGGACGACTGAACTAGAGCGTGCTACCCGTCACTCTCAATACCTCTTCGATCGTGGTCTCTCCTTCCATGGCAACGGATCGACCGCACTCTGTCAACGTCATCATGCCGTCTTCAACTGCTGCCGCTCTCAACCCGTCTTCGTCAACGCTGTCATTAGATTCCATTATAATGTTGCGGATTCTAGCGGTAAACAGCAGCGTTTCGGCCAGCGCCCTACGCCCCTTGAAGCCGGCACCCTTACAAACGGGACATGCCGCATCGTCTCCAGCCTTATAAAGTTGTCCCTGAGAAAGTTCTTCCTCGGTGAATCCCAGATGTCTTAACGTATCCTCATCTGGCGCATTCTCTGGTTCTTTGCATTCATCACACAATTTCCTGATCAGACGCTGGGCGACCACGAGATTGATCGCATATGCGATCAGGAAAGGCTCAACACCCATCTTGAATAGTCTTGAAACGGCAGATGGGGCGTCATTCGTATGAAGTGTGGTAAATGTCAGGTGACCAGTATTTGCGAGTTTGATCGCGAGCTCTGCTGTTTGCTGATCCCGCATCTCCCCAACCATAACAATATCCGGATCGTGTCGAAGAATAGCCCTCAGGGCTCCTTCCAGATCAAGCTTGTGTGATAGTTTAATCTGTCGAATTCCTCGCATCAAGTACTCAACGGGATCCTCGACGGTGAGAACGTTCACCTTTGGGGTTACGACCTGATACAGGGCAGCAACCAGGGTGGTACTTTTACCTGACCCGGTCGGGCCGGTCAATATCACCATTCCGTTTGGTTGACGAATCGCCATGTCGAATCGCGCCATAGCAACATCGTTCAAGCCGATTTTGCTCAAGTCGGTCAACACCTTTCGGTCATCCAAGATTCGGATTACAATACTCTCAGCGTGTATCTCCTGCTTAGCGCTGGCGATGGGCAAAATCGATACCCGAAACCTGATAAGCGTTCCGTCGACCCATCTCTGAATAAATCCGTCTTGCGCCGAATCTCTGTCGAATCGGTCAACATTCGTCGAGTTGTCCTTTACGACTGAAAGAAAGGCTTCAGGCCGGATATTGTCCTCCAGATGCCATTGTTCAAGGTCACCATCAATCCGCATATGAATTTCGACGTGACCATCCGCATTGGGATATATATGAAGGTCAGATGCTCCTCGTGTCACCGCCTCAACGAGGGCTGCCTCGAAGAGATTTATTAAACGGGACCGATTGATTTCTGCGTCAAGAGCTTCTCCATCAACCAGTTCGTCGTCGGAGGTGAACTCCATCCCCATATCGAAAACGGCAGGTGCGTCTTCCAGTTTTTCCAGATACTGGTTAACATTTGCGAACGATTCTGAAATAAGTATACCCACCATGGACTGGGGTAAATACATGATCTCAAAACGTCTCAGGTTCAGGCTCTGGATGAGCTGATGAACCTCAGGCCTTGTAGGGTCGTGCGTGGCAAACGTCCACTTTGAATCCGGAGTATTTTTACCCGGCTCTCGCGAGACGGGCAAAACGAATAACTCGACCATGTTATCCCATGTCGAGTCGTCGAAATCCTCTTTGCACGCCTCAATGAAGGCCAGAGCCTCCTTTTCTTCGATTTCTACTTCCTTAAATGCATAAACCGAAGCCGCTTCGACAAAAATATCATCGGAGTCCAGAGATTGGTCCATCGTCAAGAGTCGCCAGAGTGGCACACGAATGTTTTGCATGCGAAGCCTGCTCCATTCGGTCCACGCCTTTTCCAGCTGGCTGTCGGTAACAACGTCATTTTTCTTGAGTCGGGCAATGACCCGGTCTCTAACGATAGCTGTTTCGAACGGTACCGCCACGTTATCCGCTGAAGATGCTGCGGACTTTGGCTTTCCATTAGATTCGGAGTCTGGAATCCGATTTCTGGGCTCGGGTGCTCTGTCTATCGTGGAACTCATTAAATTTGTGTCTCGGTTCCGATCCTCATTGCCGTCCAGCCTGTCGGAATAAGCGGTATCATTTTCTCGAAAAAATAGTCTTGTCCATGTCTCGTTTATCGGTTGGAGGGCTCGATTATTAAGAATAACGGCTATTAATATCCACGTTATCAATAGCTCAGGCGGGCTCCTGAAAAAAGGATTCGAAATGGCGCCGTCGGAAGCTCTATTGAGTCTATATTCAGATATTCATCATAAGCAAAGCAGTGCACGTTGTGACTACCCAGAATTACATTCAGTGTGGACGAGATATACTTAGAGTTGCCTCAATCTGCGTAGCCTTCACGATGTTCGTGTCGGATTCGCTGGTTAGCAGTGCGAAAGGAATCCAGAATCAAAATGTTGAAACCAAGCAAATCCCTCTTGATTCCCGTGTTGTCACAGGACGACTCGAAAACGGAGTAACGTATCTGGTCAGAGAGAACCGCGAACCAGAAAACAGGGCTGAGCTCAGACTCGTCGTGAATGCCGGTTCAATTCAGGAGGATGATGATCAGTTGGGTCTCGCTCACTTCGTGGAACACATGGCCTTTAACGGTTCCGATCATTTCGAAAAGCAAGAACTCGTTGAATACCTGGAATCCATCGGCATGAAATTCGGCGCAGACATCAACGCGTATACAATTTTCGACGAAACCGTCTACAAACTTCAAGTACCGACTGATTCATCGAATTATCTGGAGAATGGAATTCAGGTGCTTCGAGACTGGGCTCATGGTATCACATTTGATTCTGTCGAGGTTGATAAAGAGCGAGGCGTCGTTATTGAGGAGTGGCGCGGACGATTAGGTGCTTCCAGCCGAATTATGGATGAACAACTTCCTGTCCAATTATCAGGTTCGAAATATGTGGATCGACTTCCAATTGGAACGCTCGAAAGCCTGCAGACCTTTTCTCATGAATCTCTACTTCGTTTTTACGATGATTGGTATAGACCTGATCTGATTTCTGTCGTAGCGGTCGGTGATTTTGATTCAGAATTTGTGATAGGACTCATTGATTCGTTGTTTTCAGATATACCGGAGCCTGTAAATCCGAGACAGAGGGAGCTGTTCATGATCCCGAAAAATGATGCACCCCGTTACACGATAGTGTCCGATCCAGAAGCAACACGAGCAGTTGTGTCCGTAATGCATCGAAGAAAACCGGCCAGCCCAGGGACCGTGTCTGCTTACCGAGGTGGGCTCTTGCGATCGCTGTATACAACGATGCTGAATCAACGACTGAGCGAGCTGACTCAAATCGCCGATCCACCGTTCATTGTTGGGATCGGGTCGGACGGTGGGCTCGGGTTTGTTCGGTCTGAAACATCATTTGACCTCACGGCGCTTGTGAAAGACGGGGACTACATAGGAGCGCTGGAAACATTACTGACCGAAGCTGAACGCGCTCGCACGCACGGATTTACTGATTCAGAACTCGACAGGGCTCGTATAAATCTTTTGCGCGGTATGGAATTAGCGTACAATGAGCGTGACAATCATAAATCCAATCAGTTTGCGTCAGAGTACATCAGGCATCTTCTTGTAGACGAATCCATTCCGGGTATTGAGTACGAATATGAGTTGACGAAAAGACTTGCCCCGGATATATCTATTCAGGACGTGAATCGGCTCAGCGATCAATTCATGGGCGAGTCAGACCGGGTTGTTTCCATTTCCGGGCCAGAGAACAATAACCATCCTCTTCCATCAGAAACTGAAGTTGCAGATATATTCGCCAGGGTCCGGCGTATGGAGCTGACCCCGTACGAAGACGACGTAGACGACGCAGAGCTTTTGCCCAATGTGCCAAGCCCTGGGGCTATTATCAGCGCGATCGTCGACGATGTGACAGGTATCACCACCTGGACACTGTCGAACGGCGTCCAGGTAGTGCTGAAACCGACGGATTTCAAAAATGACCAGATCGTATTTCGTGGGTCTGCTGCTGGTGGTACGTCTTTAGCCAAGGACGAGGATTATATATCAGCTTTATTGGCCGTCCAGGTGGTCTCATCCAGCGGAATCGGGGCTTTTAATCCCATAGCGCTCCGAAAAAAGCTAACCGGGAAGGCGGCGTCTGTAAGTCCATTTATTGGCTCTTTGTCGCAGGGGTTTTCGGGTGCCGCATCTCCTCAAGACATTGAAACGATGTTCCAATTATTGTACCTGTATGTAAATGAACCTCGCACCGATTCTGATCTGTTTGATTCTTACATGTCGAGAATGAGTTCATTTCTCCAAACACAAGCAGCAAGCCCTCAGAGAGCATTTTCTGATACTCTTTCGACCATCCTGAGCCAGGGTCATTTCAGAGCCCGGTCAATGACGCCTGAAATTCTTGCAGAGACCGATATGAATGTTTCCCTGGACTTCTATCGCAATCGGTTCGCAAATTTCAACGGGTACACTTTTTTCTTCGTTGGAGCCTTCGACGAGGAATTGATTCGCCCGTACGTAGAGACATATCTGGCCACTCTTCCCGTCGAATCTTATTCGGATGATTGGTCTGATTCGGGAATTCGAACACCTGATGGTGTTCACGAACGAACCGTTTTTGCCGGTTTGGAACCCAAAAGCCGAGTAGCCCTTGTTTTTTCGGGCGAGGCCGATTGGAGCCTGGATTCAAGGCGAAAGCTGGGACTTTTAAAAGATATACTGGATGCTCGACTACGGGAGATATTGCGGGAAGACCTTGGGGGAACGTACGGAGTGTCAGTATCCGCTTCTCTCATCTATGAGCCGTACGAGTCCTATCAACTATCGATTTCATTCGGTTGCGAACCGGATCGAGTCGACGAGATGGTCGGTCATATTTTCGATGAGATCCAAAAAATGAAAAGTGAACTCGTTGAAGATAAATACCTTGATAATGCCCGAGAGGCTAGAGTCCGCGCGCACGAAACGAACCTCCGGGAAAACAGATATTGGCTCAGTTCCCTGGTCTTCGCCGACAAGCATGATTTCCCTTATGCGGATATTCTCAAGTCGCCCTCCAGCTATCTTGATCTAATAACAACTACAGACATCATGCAGATGGCCGATAGAACTTTTTCCATGGATCGCTTCGTAAAAGTAGTTCTACGTCCTGAGGATGACGAATAAGAATCGCGCGCCGGTCGATTCTGTCAAGTCCTGATCAGTCAGCAATACGTACCGTTACCAGAAGCGAAGTTCGATACCGAATCTCGTTTCTAATAAGTGCGTCTCTGATTGGTTGCGTTCTGGCCCGCTCACAGAACCCGGGGTGAGATACGTGGCTTCTGCCCCCATCAGATACCTGGCGCCAATAGTAAAAAAGACGTTCCCTGGATTGTCGCCCGCTACAGCGTCCAATAAATTGATTGAAATTCCGCCGCCCGCACCGTAGCTGAATGCCGCTCCATCGAGAAAGATGGTCGTCGAGATGGGCTCATCGTATTCCTGGTTCTGGTAGGAAACAACCGTTGTTACGAAGAATACCTTCAACCCTGCAAGCGCTTCTATGTAAGGCCGTGCAAATCCTGTTGCTGGCTGGAGGCGAACAAACAAATGTCCGGATCCGATATTGTTGTACGTATTGACGGTCACGGGCGTCTGGTATTCAGGACCGTCGCCGAATTCCATGTACTGCTCCGATCCATACAATTCCAGCCCTAATTCGGTACCCAGCACAACCGGGCTCGTTCGGTCTCTGCGACCACCCAAAAACGCGTGAAATCCAATTATCGATCCGGTCAGATAATGGGCTAACTCTCCTTGCGGTGACCCAAGAGTAAATACAAATCCAGTTTCTACTACTTGTGCTCCATACTCTTGCGCATACGCCACCTCTGGTTGAAGAAGTAATAGAAATGTCGAAATTGTGGTGAGAGCCACTATCGAGAACACACACTTTGCGAACATGCTGGGATGTTGCCGAGTCCGACCGAAGTACCGGTGATTTGTCATCAACCTAAAAATCAGGATAGAAAGTACCCGTTTGAACTGCAATCTCCGTGCCGAATCGATCTATGCCGGCTTGAGCCCAGAACACCGGCGAAAAGGTTGTCGCGCCCGCCCGCCCAGGTCGAAACGCGACTCGCCTGACGGTTTAGTTCTGACTGTCTACGAGCGACACGTAATACCTGCCCGTAATTTTTCCGGCGAGAAACTGGCGCGATACGTCCACTACATCGTCAAGCGTGATCTCGGTGGCCATTGCCTCCAACTCCGGAACAGAAATATCTTCGAGCATTCGGGCCCAGACCTTCTCTCGTATAGGAACGGAGCAAGTATTGGAATCGATTCCCAAAAGGTTAATTCCCCTCAATATGAATGGAAAAACCGTCGTATTCAGCTCGCTGCCTCCGGCCAATCCACAAACTGCCACGGCACCGTGTGTATTAATCTGACTGATTACGCGGGCCAACAATGTTCCACCGACCGTATCTACGGCAGCTGTCCACCGAGATTTGTCCAGCGGTCGGAGCTTTTCAAGTTCATACTCCCTCCGATTCAATATTCTTGTCGCACCCAACCGTTTCAGATACTCTGCGGCCTCTGGTTTACCCGTACAGGCGACAACGTCGAACCCGGCTTTCTGTAGAAGCATGATCGAAAAGGAACCGACGCCACCCGTTGCGCCAGTCACCAATACCTCGCCGTGCTCCGGTTTTACTCCGGCGTTCTCGAGATCCATAACCGAAAGCATGGCCGTTACTCCGGCCGTGCCGAAAATCATGGCGTGCCTGGTCGACAACCCGATCGGAGCTTTCACTAAATACTTCGAGGGAATTCTCTGGGCTGTACTTAATCCACCCCAACACTTTTCTCCGATTCCACCACCCGTTGAAATGACGATATCGCCCTCGTGAAATAAGGGATCATCTGATTCAATCACCGTCCCGGCCAAGTCGATTCCAGGGACAAATGGATAATCTCCTCGAACGATAGGACTTTCGTCCGTAACCGCCAACGCATCCTTATAGTTCAAACAAGAGAAGGAAATCTGCACCAGTACATCTCCCGCCTGCGGAAGATCATCGAAATCAAGATTCTCTACAGACGCCGAGAATCCCCCCCTCTCATTTCGCAAGAGTAACGCCCTCAAGATTTGATCACTCATTCGATCACTCGGCGTCTAGTCAATTTCGCAGGCTGTTAATTCCGCTCGATCCTGAATCCAGTCTCGGCCGCATTCCGATATCACTTCGTAAGGAGTCAAACCGGACTGTGCTACTGTTTATTTGAGAGAACCATTTGCGCTCAGCAGACCTGCTTCCTTGTACCCAATCAAGCTGCCCCCGGGTCCCGTCAGATTTGATGAGAAGCATGCCGATCATATCGTACCACTCGGATTGAAAGCCTGACTGCCAGTGTAATTCGATTTCAGCTGTATACATTTTCGTAAGAGCCTGATACGACCACTCGTTAATAAATACATACGCTTTCCTGAGACCGTAAAAGCCACCCAGCCGAGTCAAAATATCGCCGCCTGCCAATTCAACTAAAAGTGCGAGATCATCCAGTCGTTCCTGTTGCGAGCGCGCACGTACGACAACTGTGTCTGCCGATGTAATAACCGGTTCGTCCGACAGCAACGCATATAGCTCGAAATGAACTTGGGCTGAATCGGTATCCATCATCCCTGAATTGATATTGTATCGAAAGTCCCGGTATTTCTCCACACGCGCAATATTGAATCGATTTCGGGATCGACGAACGGGAATAGTAACGGCATC
>Ga0114950_10003086_pt1 | contig 12840 bp, 11 predicted proteins | sample N075metaG_FD_83503 | JGI IMG/M metagenome (GOLD analysis project Ga0114950, IMG submission 83503) | Deep subsurface microbial communities from Kermadec Trench to uncover new lineages of life (NeLLi) - N075 metaG | ecosystem: Environmental > Aquatic > Marine > Ocean trench > Sediment | place...
AGGAATGCAAGACCTTCGTCGGTGATCTCGTAAACCTTCTTCCCATTCTCCTCCCTAATCCTAACCAACCCTTCGTCCTCCAACCACTGCAACGTGGGATAGACCGTCCCCGGTGAAGGCTTGTAGCAACCTCTGGTTTGCTCCTCCAACTCCTTCATGACCTCGTAGCCATGCATAGGCTTTTCCCGGAGCAGCTTGAGAACGACGTATTTCATATCACCCGATGCGAACCACTGCCGGCGACCACGTCGCCTCCAACCAGGTCCGTGTTTCCATCCTCCCCACCAGTCACCGGCGTCGAATGCAAATCCCGCTTTCTGCTCTGACATGATTGCCTCCATAAGATATATCGTACGTAATTATGTACGTAATATCGCCACGATATATCTTACTGGCAACCAATATGACGCTTGACGATAATCGTTATGACGATTATCGTTGTGCATGCAATCAGCCATCGAGAAGACACTCCGGCAGACCAAGCCGTTTCCCTCGGCCGGAGGCGAAGTCCTCGTGGGGCTCCAGATCGTCGCGAACCGCTTGCGGGACCGGTGGGGGCAGTTCCTCAAGTCGACCGCCGACCTCACGGTCAATCAGTACAACGTTCTCCGGATTCTTCGTGGGGCTCACCCCGAGTCCCGCACCTGTGGGGAGATCGCCGAACGAATGATCGAGCGCGATCCCGACATCACACGCTTGCTCGACCGGCTATCCAAGCAGAGCCTGGTCGATCGCACGCGCGACGAGAACGACCGGCGCGTGGTCCGGGCCGCCATCACCACGGAAGGACTGGCCGTGCTCGACCGCCTCGATGTTGCCGCGTCTTCGCAGTCGACCACGCTGCTCGAGCAACTCGGCGATGAACAACTCGAACGCCTTCGCGCCACGCTGAATCGCGTCGTGGAGCTACTTGACGAACAACCAGATGCTTAAGGAGACAGAATGAAAAAGGGTGAAAATCTCATTTTGGTCATGGGTGCAACCGGGCAGCAGGGCGGCGCCGTCGCGCGTGCGCTCCTTTCGGCAGGCCACAAAGTCCGCGCGATGACGCGCAACACCACAAGCGACGCGGCAACGGCCCTCGCGAAGGCAGGAGCAAAGGTAGTCCAAGGCAACTTCGATGACGGCAATTCAGTGAAGGCGGCTATGGACGGTGCCTGGGGTGCTTTCGCTGTACAGAACTCGTGGGAAGCCGGTATCGAAGGCGAAGAGACACAAGGCAAGAACATCGCTCAGTGGGCAAAAGATGCAGGGATCCGGCATTACGTCTACACATCAGTCGGCTCGGCGCATCGCAACACTGGAATTCCCCATTTTGACAACAAGTGGCGCGTGGAAGAGACGATTCGTGGTCTTGGACTTCCGTCTTTCACGATCCTCCGCCCCGTGTTCTTCATGGAGAATTTCGCGTCACCATTTTTCAAGCCGGGCATCGATGAAGGCGCGGTGACGGTCGGGATCGGTGCCGAGACGAAACTGCAGATGATCGCTGCTGCTGACATCGGCCAATATGGCCGTGTCGCGTTCGAGCGGCATGAAGACCTGAACGGCCGTGCGATAGATATCGCTGGAGACGAACTGACGATGCCCGAGACTGCCACGAAGATCAGTAGTGCGGCGGGTAGAGAGATCTCGTTCCAGCCCGCACCAATCGATCAGGTCCGTCAGTTCAGCGATGATTTCGCGACGATGCTCGAGTGGTTCGACAGTAGCGGGTTCGAAGCGGACATCGAAGGGAACGTGAACGAGTTCGGGATCGTGCCTACACAGTTTGCCGATTGGGCCAACGCGGCCAGTTGGTAGTGTACAGACGGGAGGGTGGGGAGGCGGGAAACCTAGCCTTCCCGCCCCTCCACCTATTTCGCCCTACCGTTCGAAATCAAACTTCCAATCATTCTCCGGTACCGTGAAGGCCACAGTTATGCGACTCTTGTTCCTCATGACCTGCATCGAGACAGTCTCCCCGCCTTCGTAGGACCGGAGAATCCTGAGCGCGTGCGACGGGCTCGTCGGCACCCGACCGTCAATCTGCAGGATCACGTCACCACTCCGCAAGTTGAGATCCGCATCGCCGGGCGCCCGCACAACCAAGAGTCCTTCCGTGGTGCCGAAGTAGGCGCCCAAGTCCTCGTCCAACGTCACTAGTTCGACGTTGAGCCAACGGCGCGGCATTTCGATGGTCGTAATCATCTCCAACGGCTCGGCGAAGAAACGCTCGATGCGCGGCTCGAACGCCACCTCTGGGCTAAACCGGAGCCGAGGCCCCCACGCGCCCAGCAACGAATCTCCGAACGCAAGGGCGAACGCTTCGCTTTCCATCACGCGCGGAGAGAGCGTCGCCGTGCGCGTTTCACCACCACGTTCATACGTCAGGTTGAGCTCATCGCCCTCTTCCAACGCACGCACGACATCGATGAACCGCTCACCCGGATTCTGATAGCGGCGTCCACTGGACGCCAACGACACGCCATTGGCATTGGTAATGATGTCACCTGCCTCGAGTCCGGCCTCTTCCGCCGGACCGCCCGGCGTGACCGCCGTCAATTTCGCTCCGATCGCGTCGGTCTCTTCGTCACGATTGGTTTGCACCAATACACCGATACGCGGACGGTCGTCGCCAAACACAGCGAATTGCGGAATCTCACTGCCGTAGGCATACACACTCAGGCCGCCACGCCCTGGTCGCGTCATCACGTTGAAGCGAAAGTCGTCTGTTCTCAGTTCACGTTGCGCTGCGCGCAGGGCTGTCATCGCCTGCTCCATCTCACGTTGCGCATTCTGCGTTTCCGCTTCGCGAAGTTGCTGAATGGCCCGTTCGAGTTGCGCTTGCGCCTCTTGAAGCTGACGCTCCGCTTCCTCGCGGCGTTGCTGTTCGCGTTCTACGTCCTGCGCCATCAGTGCCGGCGCGGTACCGACAAGGGCGAAGATGGTAAACGCTAAAATACTCTTCCTCATGACTTCAATGCTCCTCTGAATGTTCGTGACGGTCGGTTAAAAGCCGACATATCCCACCTGTCTCACATGCGTATTCACTAACGCACCCATCAACGACACCCGCTGTTCCCACAGGCCTCGCATATCGGCCGTGGTGTACCGACGCAACTGCGCTTCGAAAATGCCCGCGTCGATCAAGGCGATGCGATCCTCGAGATCGGCGATCGCTGCGGCAGTGATGCCGTTCATCACACGCCCGTCCTGTCCAACGGTGTGCAACACACTCTCAAGGCGTTGCGATTCCGCCATGAGGTCGACCATCCGTTGCTCCGCGGCCGTTTCGGCGCCCTGCGCCGCGAATTGACTGAAACCGACCGCCAGCGCGATGACCGCCGCTGCAGCCGCGCCACTCAGTCCAATCCAGCGACGGGTTCGCCGGCGCTCGCCAACCAATTGCGACCGAACCACTTCCCAGCGGTCTCTCGGCGGACGGAACTCAGCAAGTGATTTGAGTGCTGCCACCCGTTGGTGGAGCCGCTCGAACTCCGTCGCACATACGTCGCAGCTCGATAGATGCTCCCGTGCGACTACACTTCCCTCATTGTCCCGGAGCGCGATAAGCTCCGACATAGTGAGATGCCTCAGCATCGAACCTCCTCGCCGAGCATTTTTCGAAGCCGCGCATGGGCGCGGGAAAGTTGAGACTTCGAAAAACTGACTGTCTTGTTCATCATCTCGGCTATCTCTTCGTGGGTGTATCCCTCGACATCGTGCAGCCACACCACGGCCCGAGCCGTATCCGATAGCTGCTGGAGCGCAGTCTCCAAATCGATGGAAACCGTCACATCCTGATCCTTCCGTCCTGCCTTCACGTCCTCTACCAGTTCTTCGGTATCGCGATACTTCTCGTCGCGAATCCGAATGAGCGCTTTGCTGGACGCCACCCGCTTGACCCAAGCCGTGAGGCTCCCCGGCCCCGTTCCCCGGAACCGTCTCATGCTGCGGCAAATCTCCAAGAAGGTCTCCTGCAGCACCTCCTCGGCCTCCTCGGGCGTCCGGCAGATCCGACGGGCCACCGAATACACGACCCCCTCATAGGCGCGGTATATCCGCTCGAGCGCGTCCAAATCGCCCGATTTGGCCCGCTGGATCGCGAGCTCATCCAAAGCCGCCATGGAAAGTTGTGTCATGCCCGTTTGACTAGATGCCGGAGGGGGTAGGAGGGTCGCAGCAGGGCAGTCGATCGTCCATGAAGTGGGCCCCTGGCACATCCCGGATCCCGCCAACCCCGGGCGATCGACTGCCTCCTATCTACGCTCCCGCTGATTCACCTCGCGCGCCGCCTCCTGTAGAACCACAGCGCGTTCCGGTGTAATCAATACAGTGGGACCAGATTTCAGTTGGAATTTGTCCGGCAACCCAATGGGTGTCACACCGGTCAGTTGTTCGAAGATGACGAGGGCAACCATGTAGGTTCCGAGGACTGTAGGATGGAACCCGTCCCCACTATAGAAAGGAAGAGTGGAGTCCGCCTCCCATGCGACGCGCCACCCTTCTCCGGCAGGAAGGAAGAGCCCCATGGCGCTGTCCGCGGCCATGGCGTACGACTCCCGAACGCCATCCCAATCGAACGCACGGTCATCAGCCGGCCACACCATGTACAACGCCGGCTCGGCGCCGCTCTCCCGAATGGCCTCCCCAAACCGCTTCGAATACTCGAGCAGCGACGGCCGGCCCTCGGTCGCTGACGGCCCCTGCTGCATGATCACGAAGTCCCACCCACCACCCTGAATCATCGGAAGGACTTCACCATGAGCCCAGTGATCTTGCAACCCCAGGTTCGGCTCGGTCTTCCAACGGACATCGACCGGTCCTTGATCGGCCGAATCGATAAGCGCTCCAAGCATGTTCGGGAGATCGTTCGTAAAGGTGAGGCTGTTGCCTATGAAGAGGATATTGACGTTGTCCGGATCGAGTCCTAGATCGGTTTGCCCCTCTTCAATATCTAGGTTGAGGCACCCCGGAATAGCGACGAGCAGCAGAAGACAGAGATAGCGCATACGGCTAGTAGTCTACCGCCGTGCTGATGTTCCGCCTCCCCGTCTATTTAACGACCAAACTAACCAGCTTGTTCTCCACGTAGATGGTCTTCTTGATCTCTTTGCCCTCTATGAAGCGCTGGACAGATTTCTCTTCGAGCGCCTTCCCAACAGCGTCTTCCTCGGCGATTCCCACATCAACGTTGATCCGCCCCCGAACCCTGCCGTTCACCTGAACCACGATCTCTACTTCGTCTTTTTTGGCAAGCGCCTCATCATGCTCTGGCCATGACGCGTCGAACACGCTCTCAGTATGACCCAATTGTTCCCAACACTCCTCGGCAAAATGGGGAGCAAACGGCGCCAGCAGGATGATGAGCGGCTCGATCTCTGATTTGGAGACACCCCCTTCACCTGCACCCTGCACCCCGCGTCCCCTCAGAACGTTGACATACTCCATCATCTTTGCTATCGCCGTGTTGTAACGAAGTTCTTCGACATCTTTGGTAACACCTCGAATCGTCTGGTGCAGTTTCCGCTGCGCAACGGCGTCACCACCATCGCCTTCATGAGCGTTTGCGACCAGGCTCCAGACGCGACCCAAGAAGCGGCGTTGGCCTGACACACCCTTGTCGCGGAAATCCCCCCCCTCTTGGTACGGGCCCAAAAACATGAGGTACATGCGGAATGTGTCTGCGCCCCATTGCCTGATGAACGCGTCGGGGATCACCACGTTGCCGCGCGACTTCGACATCTTTGCCCCGTCCTTGACGATCATTCCATGCGCGCGGAATCGATGGTACGGTTCTTCGAAGTCGAGATGTCCAAGATCATGCAGCGCCATAGTGATGAACCGGGAATACAGCAGGTGAAGCACTGCGTGCTCATTCCCACCGATGTAGGACCGAACGGGAAGCCACTTCTTGGTCAGGTCTTTGTCGAACGCTCGATCGTCGTACTCCGTGGAGGGGTACCTGAGGAAGTACCACGCCGAGTCGAGAAAGGTGTCCGACACATCGGTCTCCCGCCTAGCTTTCGCACCACAGGACGGGCAGGCCACAACGTACCAATCTTCGTGTCGGGCTAGGGGTGATACACCACTTTCATCGGGGCGAAAGTCTTCGACGACCGGCAGCAGCACCGGCAAGTCCTTCTCGGGAACTGGCACCGTTCCGCATGCATCGCAGTAGATGATTGGAATCGGTGGGCCCCAATACCGCTGGCGCGAGATGCACCAATCATGGAGCCGGTATCGCACGCGCATCCCCCCTGCATCTTGGTCACTCAGCCACTCGGTAATTGCAGGTGCCGCCTCGCGACAACTTATTCCGTTGAACTTCCCAGAGTTGACCAATACACCGTCCCACCCAGCGTACAATTCTTCGTCGCTGTAGTCTGTAGATTCGACAACAGTTCGGATCTCCAACCCAAACTTCTTTGCGAACTCGAAGTCGCGTTCGTCATGTGCAGGCACCGCCATAATGGCGCCGGTGCCGTATTCCATGAGTACGTAATCGGCCACCCAGATCGGAATGGATTCGCCGGTCGCAGGATTCCTTGCGTAAGAACCCGTGAACACACCCGTCTTCTCGCGAACACCGACCTTGCGCGCGACGATGTCCTTCTCCGCAGCCTCACGCCGATAGACGTTGACGTCTTTGCGCTGCTCCTTGGTCGTCAACTGTTCGACGAGTTGATGTTCGGGCGACAACACCATGTAGGTCGCACCGAAAACCGTGTCGGGACGCGTCGTAAAGACACGGATCTCCACATCGGACGGCGTCCGGAACACCAACTCCGCACCCTCTGATTGGCCGATCCAGTTGGTCTGCATCGCGCGCGTCGATTCCGACCAATCGAGGTTCGGGATGTTCTCGAGGAGGCGCTCGGCAAAGTCCGTGATCTTGAAGAACCACTGCTTGAGCATCTTCTGAAAAACTTTCGTTTCTGTATGGCGCTCGCAGAATCCGTCTTTCACCTGTTCATTGGCGATCACCGTCTTGCACTCCGGGCACCAGTTGACAGCGCCCTGTTTCTGTACTGCAATGCCGGCCTTGTACAGCTGGAGAAAAATCCACTGCGTCCACCTGTAGTAGGCCGGATCCGTCGTCGATAGCTCATGATCCCAGTCGAACATGAGCCCGACCGCCTTGAGCTGCCTACGGAACCCACTGATGTTGCGAGGAATCAGCTCGGCAGGGTGTGCGTTGACCTTGAGCGCGAAGTTCTCCGAATGGATCCCGAATGCATCGAACCCGATAGGCTCGAACACGTCCCATCCCTGGAGGCGGCGAAACCGTCCGTGAACATCGGCGCCAACAAATGCGAAAACATTTCCGACGTGCAGCCCTTCCGCTGACGGGTACGGAAACATCATCAGGTTGAAGTAGGGACGCTCCGCGGCATGGATATCCACGGAGTTGGTACGTCGCTCCGCCCACCGCTCCTGCCACTTGGCCTCGACGACCGCGGGGTCGTAGCGAGTTGGCGTCGCTTCGTTCATTGTGTCGTAACTCGGTGCGGGCGGACTAATTTCCGCCCGGGCCACCATTCAAGTTGGCTACCGTAACTTCGATGACATCTGCGAGCTCGGCAAGTTGGGCGACGACCGCCGAGCCAGGTGGTTGATCCACCACGATGGTAGCAAGTGCCTCGTGTGACCCAGCACCGCCGCGCGATTGATGGTAGGAGGCGACATTGATCTCAGCCTCTCCCAGCAACGTGCCGACACTCCCGATCACGCCAGGCACGTCCCGATTCCGGAGTATCAGCACGTAGCCGTCGGCCGGCATGTCGACATTGAACCCGTTCACTTCGATAACGCGCCCCGTACGGTCGCCAACCATGGCACCGATCACATTGGTGACGCCATGCTTGCCTTCGACCTTGACCCCAATGGTCGTCGAAAACCCGGAAAGTGCACTCGTCACTTTTCGGGAAACACTCATGCCTCTTTCATCCGCGAGCGTTGCTACGTTGACGATGCTGACTTGGTCGACCCCCAGCGCCGATAGGACGCCTTCCAACGCGGCCAGCATCACCGGACGAGGCGCATCTTCGTCCTTCCCACCGTACGCTACTGCCACGGACTTGATCCTGCCATTGGCAATTGCCGCAGCGAGTCGACCCATGCGTCGTGCGAGTTCCATCACCCCGACGAGCCGCGTGAGTGTCTTCCCCGATATGCCCGGCAGGTTCACCGCGCCACCGATCGACCCTGTAAGCAACGCATCGCGAATCGCCGTGCAAATCTCCGTGGCCACGCGCTCCTGCGCCTCCGCCGTGGAGGCTGCCAGATGCGGGGTCAGCGTTACCAGTTCGTGGCTCCGGAGCGGGGAATCTTCGGCCAGCGGTTCGGGTTCGAACACGTCGAGTGCAGCCCCGCCTAGCTTGCCCGAATCCAACCCTTCTATCAACGCGGCGTCATCGATGAGCGCACCTCTTGCAGTGTTGACGACCACGGCCCCGTCCTTCATCTGCGCGATCCGGTCTCGATTCAAGAAATGACGCGTTTCATCGTTAAGCGGCAAGTGCAAACTGACTACATCCGCTTGAGCCAGAAGCTGATCCGTCGACACCAACTCGATACCGAGTTCCAACGCCCGCGCCTCAGGCAGATACGGATCGTGCGCAATGACTCGCATGCCGAATGCACGGGCAATCGATGCCACATGGCGCCCGATCCGGCCGAGTCCGAACAATCCGAGGGTCTTTCCACGCATCTCGGTGCCAGGGAATTCTTTCCGCTCCCATTTGCCGGCGCGCATGGAACTCACCGCAGCCGGGATATTCCGCAGGTTGGAAAGGAGCAATCCTATCGCATGTTCTGCGGCACTGACCGTGTTTGCGCCAGGCGCGTTGAGCACCGCAATGCCTCGCCGAGTAGCGGCCGCCACATCCACATTATCGACACCCACGCCGGCCCGCCCTATTACCTGTAGCTCCGAGGCTTCCGCGATCAAGGCCTCCGTCACCTGCGTATCGGACCGAACGATGAGTGCGTTGGCCCGTTTGATTTCCTTCTTGAGACGATCCGCATCTCCGACGGTCGATACTACTTCGATGTCTTCCTCGGCATTCAAGAGAGCGAACCCCGAGTCGGCAATCCGATCTGCAACCACTACAACGTAAGTCACGCTGTCACCGTCTCCAGGCACAGTAGGAGCTCATTCACTCGTTCCACCGAGTGGTCGCCCATGTGCCCAATCCGTATTGTCTGTGATTTCAGCCTCCCGTAACCCGAACCGATCACCCAACCCTCTTTCTTCATGGCCTGTGTAATAGTACGTCCGTTCGCATCCTCCGGAACGTTGAGGCACGAGACGGTCCACGATCGGCGTCCCTCTTCGGGTAGGTAGGAATACCCCAGATCCCCGCCGGCGCCGGCAACCCACGCCTCGACGGCCTTCCGCATCGAATCGTGCCGAGCCCACCGCCCCTCCGGCCCGCCCTCGTGGTCGATGCGCTGGAGTTGTGCCTCGAGCGCGTACAGAAGTGAGATGGCCGGGGTGTTCGTGGGCTGGTAGCTCTCGGCCGCCTTGTGATACGCCACGACATCGAAGTACGCACCCCGTTCGGGTACGGTCTTGGCGCGCTCCAGCATCTGCTCTGACGCTACGCCAAACGCAAGTCCAGGCGGAAGCGCAAACGCTTTCTGCGCCCCGGTGAATGTGAAGTCCAATTTCCAGTCGTCCGTCTTGACGGGAGAACCGGCCATGGAGGTAACGGTATCTACTAGCAGGACCACATCGTCGAACTCAGCCACCACTGCCGCCAACTCCTCCAACGGCGCCAACGCGCCGGTGGAAGTTTCCGAATGCACGACCGTCACGGCATCCACCGGACCGCGCTTCAAGGCATCGCGCAACATGTCCGGCTCTACCGTCCGCCCCAGCTGCACGTCCAACCGCACGACATCGCGCCCGGTAGCCAGGACGATCGCCGCAAAGCGTTCACCAAAAGCCCCCCCCACAAGAGAAAGCGCACGATGCTGGACCCCGCTCCGCACGGCCATCTCCATGAAACCGGTTGCGGCACAGGTGCCAATCATCACTGGTTGATCGGTACAAAACAGGCGCTTCAGTCCGGGCTCGACCCCTTCGAGAAGGTCGACCATTCCCGACCCGCGATGGGGAATCATGGGCTTCGTCATGGCTTGGAGAACGTCCGGGTGAACCTCGGTTGGCCCCGGAAGAAAGAAGCGCCCGAATTCGGGCGAGTTCATGTCGTCTTAATCCTTAACGCTGTCGGTAATCCACAGTAACAGTGAGGATAAGATAATGGGTACCGGTAAATAGTGAATGGTGCGCGCTGGTCATTCTTCGCCTTCCGCCGGCTCTTCCACCACTGCGTACGTCAGGGCCCGCCGCGACAACCACCGGACACCGAGCGCATCCCACAGCCCTTGGAAAACGCGGTTCCAGACCCCGTATTTGCTCTCGCCCCACATGCGTGGCCGGTGCGAGACCGGGATTTCGACCACCCGACCACCCCCCTGACGCACAAGAGTCGGTAGGAAGCGGTGCATTCCATTGAACCGTGGAAGCCGGCAGACCACATCGGTCCGGATCGCCTTCAGTGAACAGCCCGTGTCACGGATACTGTCTCCGGTAATCCAGTTTCGGACGGCGTTGGCGATGCGGCTCTGCACGAGCTTCCATCGAGAATCTCGCCGCACGACCCGGTATCCAACCGCCGCCGCCAAAGTCGGATCGTCGGTGAGTGCGTCCAGCAACGCCGGAACGTCCGTCGGATCGTTCTGCCCGTCCGCATCCATTGTCACGATGACGTCACCTCGCGCTGCCCCAAACCCGGCGGCACACGCCGCACTCTGACCCGCATGGGTCCGAAGCCGAAGTAGCTTTAAGGTTCGCATTTCGGCCGCCAACTCTCCCAAGGCTTCTGCCGACCCGTCTGTCGATGCATCATCGACGGCAACGATCTCGTGAGAAACACCCGCCAGCGCTTCGGTGATCTCCTGGAGGAGCGGGCCCAGGTTTTCCCGCTCGTTGTAGACCGGTAGGATGACGGAGACACGCATAGTTCAAGATTACCAAGTTGACAGGGGAGGCGCAGTTCGGGTTTATTCGCGTGCTGTTGAAAACGACCGCTAGGTGACTGATTCCGGAGGTTCTGCATGGCTGATTCTGTTTCCCGCCGAGGGTTCTTAGGCGCCACCGCCACTGGTATTGCCGTCGGCGCGTTTGCCAAACCCAGTATCGCAAACGCGATTGGGGCTCCCGCGGTTCACGTACACCCTCAGGCCGGCAACATTGCCATCGCGTCCGGCAACGGGATCCGGGGGGTACAACGGGCGGGCGAGCTTATGGCTGAGGGTCTCGACACGCTTGATGCTGCAATCGAAGGCGTCAAGATCCAAGAACTCGATCCCAACGATGCGTCAGTCGGTTACGGCGGATTGCCCAACGAGAACGGTGTCGTCCAACTCGACTCGTCGTGCATGCACGGTCCGACCAAGCGAGCCGGGGCTGTGGGCGCCTTGGAAGGCATCAAAACGCCGAGTGTCGTCGCGAAGTACGTCTTGCTCTACACCGACCATATCATGCTCGTTGGCGAAGGTGCCAAGCAGTTTGCCTTATCGTACGGGTTCAAGGACGAAGACCTCATGACCGACAAGACCCGGGAGCGCTGGCTGCGTTGGAGGGCAAACCGCGGCGCGGACGATGACTGGATCAACGTTCCCCGTGATAGCCAGTTGGTGCCACGAGAGACCGGAACCATCAACATGAACGTGATAAACACGAAAGGTGATATCTCGTCTGTCACCACGACCAGCGGACTCGCATGGAAGATTCCGGGCCGCGTGGGCGACTCGTCCATCATCGGTGCAGGTCAATATACGGACAACGACATCGGGGCCGCGGGGTCGACCGGTCGCGGTGAATCCAACATTCAGGTGTGTGGCGCGTTCCTCACCGTCGAGAACATGCGGCGTGGCCTGAGACCCACCGACGCTGCGCTCGAGACGCTTCGTCGAGTCGTCGCCACGACGGAAGACCGTCTACTGGACGAGCGCGGGCAGCCGACGTTCAACTTGTCTTTCTACGCCGTGAACAAGAGAGGTGAGTTCGGGGCAGCGACTCTCTATCCGGGGCGCTTCACGGTGTTTGACGGGTCCGAGGCCAGTCAACGCGACACCGCCTCACTGTACCAACGCACCGGGTGATCCGACGCTGCATCGTTCTCCTGTTCCTTGCCGGCTTTGCTCGGCAAGGGGCAGCGCAGATCCCCAACCTTCCGACGCTCGGGCGGAACTGGACCGACGTTTCGTATCCCAAGGTCTTCTACACGACACGCGACGGACTGACGGCTGGTCTGTACTACGCACAGGTCAGGCCCATGAGCTTCGCCGATTTCTTCGAGCCGCAGCCGTTCCAGGCGATCATCGGACTCGATTTTCAATTCTCGACATCGGGCAGCAAGTTCGTGCGCCTGCAGACCCGCATGCCGCGGCTCGTAGAGGGCTGGCGCTTCGCTGGCGTCGCCGAAGTCCAGCGTCGCGCTCGCGAATGGTACTTGGGCGCGGGCAACGACACAGAACTCGACAAGGACAAGATCAACGACGCTCAACCACACTACTATCGGTCCGACAATAGGAGTGCCCTGTTTCGTGGCGAAGTGCAACGACGCATCGTCGGCCCACTCCGGGTTCTCGCGGGGATCCACCTGCAACGATGGCGCATCGACACATTGAAGAACACGCCGACACTGCTCGCCGAGCAGGCCCAGGCAGGCATCGTATCCTTTGTGAACCAAGGTGCGACTGACAACGCGTTTCGTATCGGTCTCGTTTTCGATACGCGAGACGATGAGGTCGCTCCTCGAAGCGGGGTCTTGGCCCAGGTCA
>Ga0114950_10003090_pt1 | contig 12829 bp, 6 predicted proteins | sample N075metaG_FD_83503 | JGI IMG/M metagenome (GOLD analysis project Ga0114950, IMG submission 83503) | Deep subsurface microbial communities from Kermadec Trench to uncover new lineages of life (NeLLi) - N075 metaG | ecosystem: Environmental > Aquatic > Marine > Ocean trench > Sediment | place...
AACGGCTTGAGCTAACGCAAGAAGATATCGAACATGAATTAGTTTCTGCCTATTACCGCCTTGCTGCGCAGTGGGGACTTACGCAACCGAATTTTTCAAGTGTAGTAGGAAACTTACTCGATCCCCCAACCGTTGACAGTTTTGAGACCTTACAGGCTGAGTTGGCGATGAATCCCAATATTGAAAGATACCTTTCCCTGGAGCGACTTAATGATGCACAACTTCGACTCGAAGAGGCTAGAAACCGTCAAAGTTGGCGAGTTACTGCTGGATTTCGTTGGTTAGAACAAAATAGTGATCATGCCTTTGTTGCCGGTCTGACAATTCCGCTAGGCGCTCCAAACCGTAATCGCGGTCGCGTTGCTGAGGCTCGGGCGGCGATTGCACAAACTGAAGCAGAAAAGCAAGCAGAACAGATAAGGCTGGAGACAGAACTCTTTGTCATCTATCAGGAGCTTCAGCACAGCATTGACCTCACCGACGCCTTTTCCGATGAAATCTTACCTCTTTATGAGCAGGCTTTAGAAGAAACTAGAACTGCGTATGAGTCAGGGCGCTACAGCTATCAGGAATTGAACACGGCGCAACAAAATGTCTTATCGACCCGTTATGAATTGATAGATGCCGCTATGGGTATTTATCAAAACCTGATTGAAATAGAACGTCTTACTGGTGTTTCAATTGAAGTGCCACAACTATCACAATGAGGTCACTATGAAACATCCATTCCATAAATCTTGGATATTGTTATGCATTCTTCTGCTTGCCTCGTGCGGTGATGAGATGCAATTAACTGTCATTTCAATGGAGGAAGTAATAGATGAGGACTATGAGCGTGGACCAAACAATGGACGCTTATTGGAAGACGGTGATTTTGCCATTGAGCTGGCTATATTCGAAACAGGAGTGCCTCCAGAATTTCGAGCCTGGGCCACTTTTCAGGACAGCCAGGTTAGTCCTGGAGAAGTCGAATTGGAAGTAACGCTGACACGCTTAGGAAATGAGCTTAATGTGATTGGTTTTGTACCAGTAGGTGACCTACTGCGAGGGGATACGGTGGTTTATGAGCCGCATTCTTTTTACGTCGGTATTGATGCGCGCTTTCGTAATCAAACTCACCACTGGGACTACGAAAGCCTTGAGGGACGAACTACGATTTCGCCGGAAATGAGTACGGCGTTTGGTATCGAAACTGAAATTGCCGGCACGGCCACTCTTGAACAAACCCTGAATGTGGTTGGTAGTATCACAACCAACAACGAATACTCTCGCCAGATTACTGCTCGTTTCGATGGGCCGGTGCAATCGGTTGAGGCCAGTATCGGTGATCGAGTCAATCAGGGGGATAATTTAGTAACTATTGAAAGCAATCAGAGCTTAACTCCCTATACGATCTCTGCACCTATTTCTGGTGTAATCACGCAACGGAATATCAATCCGGGCGAGCAAAGCAGCGGACAAGTTCTATTGACGATTATGGATACTTCTCGGGTGTGGGCTGAACTGGCGATACATCCAGGCAGTCGGCAACTAGTCCGCTCTGGTGCACAAGTTACTATCAGTTCACCACTCAGTGATGCCCGCTTTGACGGCACCATCGACAGTTTCAAAACCACAGTTGACATCAATCAGGCAATTGTCGCCAAGGTAGTCGTGGACAACAGTAATGGGCAATTTCCTCCCGGCAGTTTCGTCGAGGGACAAATAACGGTGGCAAAAATAGAAGTGCCTTTGGCAGTAAAACGCAGTGCATTACAACCGTTCCGAGATTTCACTGTGGTGTTTGCAAAAATTGACAACACCTACGAAGTAAGAATGCTAGAGCTAGGACGTCAAGATGCCACATGGGTTGAGGTTCTCGGCGGTTTGGGCCCAGGTACTGAGTATGTCACCGTGAATAGCTATATTCTCAAGGCCGATGTCGAAAAATCTGGTGCCAGCCACGACCATTAACAGAGTAAATAATGCTTGAATCCATCGTTAATCTGGCCATTGCTCGCCGTGGTCTAATCATACTTTTGGCATTATTTGCCAGCGGTCTCGGTGTATGGAATTTTACCCAACTACCTATTGATGCAGTCCCGGATATTACCAACGTTCAGGTCTCAATAAATACCGCCGCACCGGGCTATACGCCATTGGAAGTAGAACAAAGGATTACTTTTCCGATTGAAACGGCGATGGCAGGAATGCCTCGATTGGCGTCTACTCGATCAGTTTCACGTTACGGCTTATCTCAGGTTACCGTTATCTTTGAAGAAGGCACGGATATCTATTTTGCGCGCCAGCAAGTCAGTGAACGAATTAATGCAGTAACCGGCGAATTGCCTATAAACCTCAAACCCACGCTCGGACCGATAGCTACTGGTTTGGGTGAAATATTCATGTTCACTGTTGACTCCGAACCAGGTGCCGTCAATCCTGACGGTAGTCTTATTTCCCCGATGGATTTACGTACTGTGCATGACTGGATAATTCGTCCGCAATTGTTGCGAGTACCGGGTGTTGTCGAAATAAATCCGGTTGGCGGATTTAAGAAAGAAGTCCAGATTGGGTTTGACCCGGCCAAACTTATGGCTTTCGGATTGACTCATGACGATTTGGTCGATGGTTTGATGGAAAACAACGCCAATCGTGGTGTGGGATTCATTGAGAACAATGGTTCTCAATGGTTAATGCGTATACCCGGGCAAGCGCAAACCTTGGAAGATATTGGCAAGATCGTGATTGGTGAGAGTAGAAGTCTGCCGGTTCGAATTAGCGATGTTGCGACAATAACACTAGGTGAGGTTATGCGCAGTGGTGCTGCTACTCAAGACGGCCATGAGGTAGTACTGAGCACCGTTTTTATGCTGATAGGCGAAAATAGCCGCGAAGTGGCTAACGGCGTTTCTGCTCAATTAGAAGAAATTAGTGCTTCTTTACCTCCAGGTATTAGCGTCACAATAGTATATGACAGAACTGAATTAGTTGAAGCAACACTGGCTACCGTGGAAAGAAATCTAATTGAAGGCGCTTTACTGGTAGTAGTGGTGCTGTTTCTGCTGCTTGGCAACATTAGAGCCGCCATCCTCACAGCTATGGTTATTCCACTTGCAATGTTGATGACAATTACTGGCATGGTCCAAACAAAAGTAAGCGCTAATTTGATGAGTCTTGGGGCATTGGATTTTGGTCTAATCGTCGACGGTACAGTTATTATTATGGAGAACTGCCTGCGCCGACTTAGCCAGTTATATGAGGACAAGGTAGAGGTAACCCTCAAGGAACGATTAGAAACTGTTTCCAGTGCAACGCGGGAGGTTATTGCTCCAGCTCTGTTTGGAGTATTTATTATCACTGCGGTTTATATACCGATTCTGGCATTAACCGGCGTAGAAGGGAAAATGTTTCATCCCATGGCAATAACAGTCATCATTGCCTTGTTGAGCGGTATGTTGCTGTCTATAACCTTCGTACCTGCTTGTATTGCTCTGGTGTTCCGAAGCAAAGTAAGAGAAAGAGCTAACCCAATAATGGCTGCTGCAAAATTTCTCTATCGTCCAATGTTGGGAGTCTCACTACGCTTTAATTGGTTAGTCGTGATTGCCGCGATTGGCATGGTAGTGTGGAGTGCCAGTGTTGCTACAAGATTAGGATCGGAATTTATTCCTAATCTCGATGAAGGTGATATCGCAATGCATGCGTTGCGGATACCCGGTACTTCGTTGGAGCAGGCCATCCAGTTACAGCTACAGCTGGAAAATGAGGTCAGAAAATTACCTGAGGTTGAACTCGTATTTTCAAAAATCGGGTCAGCCGAGATAGCTACTGACCCGATGCCACCTAGTGTTGCGGATACATTTATTATGCTTAAGCCGCGAGATCAGTGGCTTGATCCAAACAAATCTAAAGATCAGGTTGTGGCAGAGCTGGAACAAATTGTGACTCTAGTGCCAGGCAACCGCTATGAATTCTTACAGCCGATACAAATGAGGTTCAATGAATTGTTGGCTGGTGTGCGTACAGATTTAGCCGTGAAAGTCTTTGGTGATGACTTTGATCAGCTAATTGAATTGGGTGGGCAGATAGAAACTGCTGTCGCCAGTGTTCCTGGTGCAGCCGATGTTGCCGTGGAGCAGGCTACAGGTCTTCCTATATTAACCATAGAGCCAAAACGTGATGCTTTGTATCGTTATGGTGTAACGATTCAACATTTACAGGACACAGTAGCCACAGCACTGGGTGGAACCGTTGCCGGAAAATATTACGAGGGTGACCAGCGCTCCGATATTATTGTTAGGCTACCGGAGTCGTTGCGTCAGAATCCTGATAACTTTTCTAGTCTTCCTGTCGCTATTCCAGGTGGTGGGCTAGTTCCGCTTGGAGAACTGGTGACATTCAACGTTGAAAATGGCTACAACCAGGTTTATCGAGAGAACGGTAAACGGCGAGTTGTGATTTCCGCCAACGTGAGAGGCAGAGACCTCGGTTCCTTTGTTGCCGATGCACAGCGAGCAGTGGAAGCGAATGTAGAGATACCGCCTGGTTACTGGGTGGAATTTGGTGGCACGTTTGAACAATTACAATCAGCCACACAACGATTAATGATCGTGGTACCCATTACGTTGCTTCTAATCATTACCTTACTGGTTATGGCTCTAGGGTCTGTTAAAGACGCGCTAATTATTTTTACAGGGGTACCATTGGCGTTGACTGGTGGCGTACTGGCATTGGCTATTCGTGGTATTCCGTTTTCCATCTCAGCTGGTGTTGGGTTTATTGCTCTGTCAGGAATCGCCGTATTGAATGGATTGGTGATGGTTTCTTTAATTCGTACATTGATAGCTGAAGGTGTAGACACGCAGGAGGCCATAATCGAAGGTGCAATGACTCGATTGAGGCCAGTTTTAATGACGGCATTGGTTGCTTCGCTCGGATTTGTGCCTATGGCCATTAACTCCGGCATAGGGTCCGAAGTTCAACGTCCGTTAGCAACTGTTGTTATCGGGGGCATAATTTCATCAACCATTCTTACCTTGTTGGTATTGCCGGCACTCTACCGTTTGTTACATCGCCAAATTAATCCATTTGGTAAAACGGCACTGACAAGTTAACTGTATCGGAATGGTTTTCGAAATAATAGTTGCCTTTAACTCATTGATTTTTCGTTGTAGAGTAAGCTCAATTCAACTTAAAAAAAGCAGAATTTAGAATCAACTTGTCAATACCTTGTTAGCTTAGATGTGACTACCTAATTCAGCATGGCTTGATTCATAATGAACACAATGGCAATAAAAGTACGCCTTCACCGCCAAAAGGATATTCGTGCATCGAAGCTCGTAGCGACTCGGTTCGTGTCCCTTTCGTGCGCCCTGGTGTTCGCGTTGGTATTCGTTCAAAGTTCAGTCCTGAATCATAGTCACGATGGCGATTTAACCAAACAGGTTGACTGCGAACTTTGTTTAAAAACCGGATCAACCGATGATGCTTTAAGTTTGGAGTACAAAGGGTTTACATTTACTACGATAAGCCGGACTCATATTGAAAATCAATTTCACCCCCCAGCCCGGTCAGTTCCCACCCCAAAATCCAGAGCTCCTCCCGTAGTCTGATTTATTTCTATTTGGCTCCTTGTCTTACAGAGTTAACTGAAGAGTAATATCTCCGTACTGATATACTGGTAGACAGGATTCGTTGTTTAAGTCAGATCTCCGTTGGGACTATTTAATGGGCATTTCTTACAGAAGCAGTTACAAAGTGTTGTGTGTCTTTGTGATTTTCATCGGTTTTAGTAGTGCATCCACCGCTCAGGTTCAGCACACAGAGACGGCAGTTGAGGAAATCATCGTTTCCTCTAGCCTTCATCGAAGCAGGGCCAATACTGCACTGCCCGTCAATGTGCTTGCAGGAGAAGAATTGCGTGAAAAAGCATCTGCAACCCTCGGAGAAACCTTACAGTCAGAACTTGGTGTAACCAGTTCGTCCTTTGGGGCTGGTGTTGGACAGCCTATTATCAGGGGACTAGGCGCCAATCGTGTGCAAGTTCTTCAAGGTGGTGTGGGTAATATGGATGTGTCTTCGGTCAGTGCAGATCATGCCAATAGTATCGAGCCAGTACTCGCTGAGCGCATTGAGGTATTGCGAGGACCGTCTACCTTGTTATACGGGAACGGGGCCATCGGCGGTGTAGTGAATATAATCGACAATCGTATACCGACTACATTGCCGACAGGACTGACTGGACTAGTTGAAACTCGTCATAACAATGTTTCCGACCAACAGGTAAGTGCACTAAAAGTAGAGGGTGCTAGCGGTCAGGTTGCCTGGCATATTGATGGCATTTACCGAGATAGTAACAACGTGGAAATCGATGGATTTGCAATCAACCCAGATACTATTAATCTCAGTGATGGAGAAGAACTGGAGGCACTGTTAAGAAGTAAAGGAGAAATTGAAAATTCCGACATGGCAGTTAACGTGAGAACTGTTGGTGCTTCGTGGATTCTGGATGAAGGATACATTGGATTTTCAGTTAACCGGATTGAGAATAATTATGGCATTCCTTTATTGATTAATGAGCTGATTGAGGAGATCGATCTTGAGCTTCCCGAGAGTCAAAATCAAGGCTCTGACGATGGAATTAGAATCGCTATGGAACAACAGAGGATCGATGTGGAAGGATTGCTACCTATGAGTGGATTCTTCGAAGAAATACATGGAAGAGTAAGTCAGATTGATTACCAGCACGCCGAAATTGAGGGGAATGGAGACATTGGAACAATTTTCGATCTTCAAGGAATTGCAGGTCGTTTTTCTTTACATCTCGCTACTCCTGCTAACAGAGAAGGTGTGCTGGGTTTGCAATTTGGTCAGCGTGAATTTTCGGCTGCTGGAGAGGAAGCATATATTCCCAAGGTCGATATAAATTCACTGGCATTATTTACTATTCATAGTCTGGATGTTGAGGACATTACGTATGAGTTCGGACTCAGAGGGGAGCGAATATCACACGAACAATCAAACGGCAGCTGCGATAAAACTTCAACCAGTTGGAGTGGAAGTCTTTCATCTATATGGAGGTTCAGGGATGACGCAAATATGTTGGTTTCTCTCGCCCACTCACAACGCTCTGCTACCGTTGAGGAACTGTTCTCCAATATTGATACAGCTTGTGGTGAGCCAGAAATCCCGGATCTGGTCCTTCATGGCGCAACCCAAAGATTTGAAATTGGAATCCCTAATGCCAACCGCGAAAAATCTACCAATATCGAACTTGGTTTCCGTAAACATGCCGGTGACGTAAGAGCTGAACTTAATCTATTTTACAACGACATCAAAGACTTCATTTACTTATTGGACAGTGGCAATTTTAACGAAGGCTTTGAAATTTCCAGATACACGCAAGAAAACTCCGTGTTTAAGGGCGTGGAGGTAGAAATAAGTTTTCCTCTATTTCGTGTAGGAGCCCATTCATCGGAGCTTTCTATATTCAGTGACTACGTTTCTGCTGAATTTCAAAACACTGGCAATGTACCTCGAATTCCACCGCTGCGATATGGCGCAGAAATATCTCATTCCCATACTAATTGGCAGCTAAAACTGCAGGTAACCCGTGTTGCACAGCAGTCTGATACGGCGGAGGACGAAACCAGGAGCGAGGGTTATACTTTGTTGGGTTTCTACGGCGATTACCACATCGAATGGGGTGATCAAGAAATATTGTTATTTGCTAAAGGGAACAATTTGTTGGATGAAAAGATCAGGAACCACACGTCTTTGCTTAAAGATGTGGCACCCGCCGCCGGTCGTGCTATTGAAGTGGGTATCAGATACGAGTTTTAGGAGTACCAGCGGTACTGACAAGTGACTATGCTCACAGTCAAGTTTTCACGCCAGTTTCTCATCCCAGTCAGTGCCTAATTTCCCCCCACTTGGCTTCTGCCTTAGCAAGCAGATGTTGTGCATCAGAAAAATTGAAATTATCCAAATGTTTTTGAGATGCATTCAACAGTTTTACAATATCGATGTTGTCTTTCTCAATAACTAGGAGTTGGTCCAATATAACAAGGCTGTTAGGGTCGGAAGCATTGATAGCAGCATTGAGGTCTGAAAATAATTGCGGCGTATTGAGATCCTTTGGCGGGGCGGCAGCCTTAGCTGGCGTAGTAAATTGTTGCAGGACTGAAAGAGACTCAGCGCTGATGGAGAGTGCTGTTTCGAGCCGTTTCAATATCTGTTCAAGCTCCCCAGTTTTGCCATTGTGAATGGCTATCTCAATAGATTCGGCAACACTGCCGACTTCAATTGCACCCAAATTGCTAGCAATGCCTCGTAACTTATGGGTCAGGCTCGCAATCTCATCCTGCTCTCCTTGATTCACTAATTGCTGCAGAGTAGCAGGGCAGTCCGCATAATCATGAAATAAGTCCTGCAGTAATTTGACATACAAAGTCTCGTTGTTTGCCAATCGAGCCAAGCCTTGCTTAATGTCTAAACCTGGCAGAAAATTCGGAAGAGGTGCGCGCTCAACATCCGAAGATTCAACCCCCTCCCTCTCGCTTTTGGTTGTCAGATTTTTACTATAGTCTGCTTCAGGAATATTGTCAGCCAATGCCTTGTATAACTCCGAAGGATCAATGGGCTTGGCGACATGACCATTCATTCCAGATTTATCAGCTAGCGCTTTGTCCTCAGCCATTACGTTAGCTGTCATGGCGACAATGGGCAGCTGGTCAAAAGAAAAAATTTCTCGAATAAGGCCTGTGGCGGTATAGCCGTCCATGACTGGCATCTGGATATCCATAAGGACACACTCGTAATCGTTAGACTTAACCTTTGCAACTGCTTCTTCACCATTGCAGGCTGTGTCCGTAATCAACGGGACTTTTTGCAGTAATTCGCAGGCTATTTGCAGGTTAATATTTGAATCATCTACCACCAGTACTCGTGCTCCACTGATGGGCACAAGATCTTCTGCAATCGTATTTGTTCCTATGTGGCGTGTTCTTCGTGTCACTTGTTTGCCGTATGTCAGCATGATGGTATCTAGCAAAGAGGAGGGGTTTACCGGTTTGGGAAGGAAGGCATCTACTATGCTCTGGTATTCCCTACTGTGTAAATTCCAGGAAGATAAAAGTATAACTTTAGGACGAGCCTTCAACTCGCGAATTGCCAGCGCCACGTCTCGCCCATTCATCCCTGGCATCATCCAGTCTAGCAATACTAGGTCGAAGCTATGTTTCAGTTGTAGAATATCCAGTGCCTGTTTACCGCTTTCTGCCAATGTAACTGTGTAACCAAAAGACTCGAGATACACTTGAAGAATCTCCCGCATAGTCTCGTTATCATCCACCACCAGCACGTTAAGATTCTTAGGCGCATCTTCCTGTCCCGTCGTCTTAATCTCGATGTCCACGGACTCGAACTCAAGAGTAAAGCGGAAGCTGCTACCGATGCCTAGTTCACTACTAACTTCGATGTGTCCACCCATCATCTCGGTAAGCTGTTGCGAAATCGCCAGTCCTAGGCCGGTTCCACCATACTGGCGACTGATGGTGCTATCTGCTTGGGAGAATGATTGAAAAAGCCGGCTTAACTGCTCCTCATCCATCCCAATACCGCTATCGCGGACGCCAAAATGGACTGTCACACGGTCTTTATTTCGTTGGGTTTGTCTAACCTCAACTACAATCTGACCTTCTTCGGTGAATTTGATGGCATTACCAACCAGATTTATCAGTATCTGCCCTAGTCGAGTAGGGTCACCGCGCAGCGTGTCGGGTAATCCCGGATCACGCTGAAAAATCAATTCAAGCTGTTTGGACTGACAGCGCACCATACAAATGGTGGCCAGGTTTTCCAGCACGTCGTTGAGAGAGAAAGGGATCTTTTCGAACTCCAACTTCCCGGCCTCCAATTTGGAGAAGTCCAGAATGTCATCTATGATTGTACGCAGGGAGTTCGCCGCAACATTTACTTTGTTAAGATAGTCTTCCTGCTTCTTGTCGAGCTCGGTGTCCAGACATAAACCGGTCAGGCCGATAATGGCGTTCATCGGTGTACGAATTTCGTGGCTCATATTGGCCAGGAAACTACCTTTGGTCTCGTTCGCCGTTTCCGCCTCTTGGCGTGACTCCTCAGCCACCTGAAACAAACGAGAGTTGCGTATAGCTGTGCTCATCTGGTTAACGTAATGCTCAATAGAATCAATATCCTCTTCTTCGAGAACAAAGGGTTCTTCTATAGCCACAAAGTAAATACATCCAATCGCGCGATGCTCCAATAACAGGGGACAGATAAGAAAAGACTTCGGAGGGCTGAATCGGTAAATGAATAAATCAGTGTCGCCAGCTTGAGCCAGGCCTTCTGGGGTCACCGATTGTCGATAGACACTCTCCTTATTTATCACCGATGCAGCGACAAAGCTATCCTTAGCATCAAGAGGGAGTCCATCCTGCTTTAATACCTGACGTAGCTCGTCAGCGAAGGGTACGCCGGCCTCAAGCTCAAGCCGTAATCGTTGATCATCGGGATCTATTAAAAAAATACCCATCCGTTCGAAATTGAACATTTTCTTCAAGCCGTGGTAAATAGTATCTTTGACTTTATTGACATCCAAAGTCGAATTTACGATATTGGTGATTTCGTTGATATCGGATATCCTGCCAAAGGCCTTCTCTAGCTTGGCCGTGCGCTCTTCAACTTTTGATTCTAATGAGCGTTCGGAAACCTGTAATTTGGCAATTGCTTTCCGCATCCCGTCGGCTGCGGCGGCTAAGCGTCCTCCGGATTGCCAAACCGCCAGCATTACCACAAAGACCAACAGTACACTCATCCCAGCGTCCACATAAAACACCAATTGATCCGGCACAGTGGGTGTGATCAATGGTGGGAACATGGCAGCGATGCTGCCGCTAATAACGAAAAACAGGCAAATAGCAATAAACCGTTGCAGTCGGTCTGGAGTGACAAACGGCATGACAATCATCACCGGCATAATTGAAGCTACCAGTAAAATGCTGTAGAGCCGATTACCTACCATGATCATGCACAACGCAAGAACGTACCAGACAGCCACAGTTAGCGTTATAGCCCGCTGAACTTTGTCCTGACGTGCTAAACGATAGGCCCCTATCGACAATGGCAGCATGACTAAGGTAGCTAGTATCAAGATAATATTGGCAGTTGGACTGTTAAAAACCACCGTAAGAGCCAGAGCAATAGCAATACAAAAGAGAAGTACTATGATAGTTGCAAGGTTAAAACGGGAAAATAACCGAGCTTCTAAGCTTAGCTCTTCAGGTACAAATTTCATGTCTCAAAAACCTTTGATTATTGTTAGCGTGTTAGTATACGCTGATAGTAACTATTAGGAATCATAAGAGGTTAATTGGGTCAATATGGACACACCAAAAAGCGGTAAGAATCGTGTGCTTATCATCGATGACGAGCCAAGCAACATCAAAATTCTCTCTAATGTCTTGGCCGAAGAATATGTACTCAGCGTTGCTACTAGCGGCAAACGAGCATTGGAGATAGTTCGAACTCATTCACCAGACATCGTGCTGCTGGATATGGTAATGCCAGAAATGGATGGTATTGAGGTTTGCCGGGCGCTTAAGGCAGACCAGGCCACAGCGGATATACCAGTAATCTTCGTGACTAGTATGAGCGATCATGCAAACGAAGCGCGGGGATTGGAATTGGGTGCTGTAGATTACATCACCAAGCCGATTAGCCCTGCCATCGTGAAAGCTCGAGTGAAAATCCATATTCAGAACTATCTGAGTAAGCAATTTCTGGAAAACCTGCTTTCTTCCCAGACCACTACGCTGGATGAGGCTAAGGAAGGGGCCAAGTCGTTGTTGGTATTTGTTTAGCCATCTTTCTATAGCAACTTGTCGATATGCTCGATAAAACTTGCCCGGTAACCAGTTTTTGTTTTTGCCCAAAATTGTCGGACCAATGGTACGGTCATTGCAGCCTGCGTGCGGCGTTGCCAGGCATCGAAGTATTCTGGATCGAGTTTATTTTTCTGATACTGCACGAATACGAGCTCATTGAGTTCAAATAGCGCCGAGAGGTAGCCTTCAAATTTGAGTGACTCAAGCGGTGATAATGAGTCTTGTGCGGCTACTTTCATCCGAATCTCGGCCAGTTCAGTAGTATAAGATTCCGCCCGGAATTGTATAGCTAGCTGCATCACTGAATGAATGCTGGCATCACGGGTTTCTGCAGCGCCGTGACGCATCTGAATGGCAAGATATATCAGTGAGACAAATACTCCGAGCGAGCCGATGATCTCCCCAATGGCGCCAAGTGCTTCCCAATTAATTCCATCCATAGTGCTGTACCTAATTATAAGTATTAGGAAAGTAAGTCATGCGATACCTGAAAATCAACATCCCTATTCTTTTATATTGTACTAACAAATTAACCGGTACTAACAAGTTAACTCCTATTTTGTCAGAATCCTTGCTTGAATCCTGCACAAATGTACCAGCGTCACAGGTTTCCGGCCGAAATCATCCAGTATACCGTCTGGCTTTATCATCGATTTAACCTAAGTCACTGAGGTATTGAAGATCTCTTGGCTCAACATAGTATAAAAGTCAGTTATGAATCCATTCGATTGTGGTGTAACAAGCTTGATACAAAATACGCCAAGCGGTTCTTAAAGCGATTACTGAAGGCTAATGGTAGTGAGCCAAGAAAGATAACTACGGATAAATTACGCAGCTATGGCGTGGCGCATGGGGAATTGATGCCGGAGTTGTCTCACGACACAACTCAGCATTCTTGTAATAGAGCAGAACTTTCTCAGCAGCAAACACGAGTGAGAGAGCGA
>Ga0114950_10003091_pt1 | contig 12828 bp, 10 predicted proteins | sample N075metaG_FD_83503 | JGI IMG/M metagenome (GOLD analysis project Ga0114950, IMG submission 83503) | Deep subsurface microbial communities from Kermadec Trench to uncover new lineages of life (NeLLi) - N075 metaG | ecosystem: Environmental > Aquatic > Marine > Ocean trench > Sediment | place...
CAATGAGACTGCAGATCCCGTTGGAGAAGAGTTCCGCGATCTTGTCGAAAGCCAGCGCTTAGGTGTCCCGATCGAACAGGCCCTAGAGCGGCTGTATGCTCACATGCCGACTCAGGAAGTCAACTTTTTCTGTATTGTTATCTCCATCCAGTCAAAGAGCGGGGGCAATCTATCAGAGGCGCTGGGAAACCTTTCTACCGTCCTCCGTGCCCGGAAGATGCTGAAGGAAAAAATCAAAGCTATGTCCTCTGAGGCCCGCGCATCGGCCTCGATCATCGGCGCCCTCCCGCCGCTGGTCATGTTGTTCGTTTATATGACTACACCGGAATACATCATGCTGCTCTTTACTGAACGACTCGGTAACGCTATGCTTATTGGTAGCGCATTGTGGATGGGAGCGGGCATTTTTGTCATGAAGAAGATGATCAGTTTCAAACACTAAAGGATAATCGGGTGCTACGTCGCGCATCAAGTTCGGAGACTCGTCAATGATTGAAACATTGCTAATTCTTGTCGATAAGGAAATTATGATCTCTGTACTGGCTGCCGTTGCGGCTTTTGCTACGATTATTACGCTTGGCGTGCCCTATATGCAGAGCGACAAATTGTCCACGCGCTTGAAATATGTGGCGAAGCAACGTGATGAATTAAGAAGAAAACAAACGAGAGATTTAGAGCCCAAGAAACAGCTTCGTCAGACGCCGACGAGCTACATGAAGACAACAATCGACCAACTCAACCTGCGTAAGCTATTTGAGTCAAAAGAAACAAAAATAAAGTTGGCCCGCGCCGGGTATAGAGGTCAGGGCCCTCTCGTGACATTTATGTTTCTGCGACTTGTAATTCCGATCGTTTGTTTCTTCTTTGCGATAATTTATCTATTCGTTCTGCAAGCAACTGACATGGAGCCGCTTACTAAAATGCTTGTCGTGTCGATGGTAACCATTGGCGGCTCTTATCTACCTAATCTATTCGTCCAGAACATAATCGTCCGGCGTCAAGAATCGATCCAAATGGCATTCCCCGATGCGCTCGATCTTCTGTTGATTTGCGTCGAGTCGGGTATGTCAATCGAAGCGGCTTTTAACCGGGTCGCCGAAGAGATCGGCGGCCAATCAATCGAATTAGCGGAAGAAATGAGCCTGACCACGGCCGAGCTCAGCTATCTGCAAGATCGCCGACAAGCTTTTGAAAATCTGGCGGAGCGCACCGGTCTTGAGGGTGTGAGGGCTGTGGTGACGGCACTGATCCAGGCAGAACGGTATGGCACACCATTGGGCACGGCGCTGCGTGTTATGGCGCAGGAAAGTCGCGATATGCGCATGGCTGCCGCCGAGAAAAAAGCCGCATCGCTTCCGGCCAAGCTGACGGTTCCGATGATCTTGTTCTTCTTGCCGGTCCTGTTCGTTGTGATCATCGGACCGAGCTTTATCAAATGGTCCATATAGGCTGAAGACAATCTCCAAGAGCAAGGGCACCGATTGCCGAACAAACGGTGCTCCCCCGCGATCACACTCAAATTTTCACCGTGAAAGTCTAGAGCACGTTCATAAAAGATGGCATCCCTAACGCGCTCTATGTCTTTGTTTTGTCGCGCATTCGGACGGAAAACCGGTGCCCACTTTTCCTGAATGCGCTCTCGTTAATTGCTGTCGAGCGCTTCCAGTTCAGACCAGGGCGACGGCGGGGCCGATGATTGAGGTGATTGTGTGAACATGGACCGAATGTAGTCCATATTCCCCGCAACGATTTCAGGCGGTAAATCCACTTCCGCATAAAGGCTGGCCTCAGCAAAATTTCCTTGCAGCCCCAAGATAAGCGCCAAGTTTTGTCTCACTTGCACACCCGCATCGGGCACCAGAACGGCCTGCCTCAGCAGTCTTTCCGCCTGTTCGATGTCTCCCGCCAATGCGCGAGACAATGCCCAATTGTTCAGCACCGACGGATTGTCCGGTGACGCCTTCAAGGCCGCCTCGTATCTTGATACTGCCTGGTCATGGCGGCCTAAATGATCCAGGGTCACCCCTTCTGCCGACAAGTTAGCCCAGTCGCCGGAGCGACGCTGATTGGCCTGAGTGAGAAAGTTTAATCCTTCGATCGCCCGCCCGGCTGCCGTAAGAGATTTGCCATATTCGGCCAGAACCGTGGGATCTTTGGGATGGGCGACGACAGCACTGGACAACACCTTTACCGATTCCTTGGCGCGGCCGACATAGCGCAGACTACGGCCGTAATTGACGGCGGCCTCGAAATTTTCCGGCAATCTGTCGTAAACGCTGCCCCAATAAGTTAGCTGGGCCACATAGTCTTCGGGCGTCTTAGGCGCAAAAGTTTGGGCATTCTGCATATCTGGAATGTTGGCATCGGAGGTCGAACCAGACGGTGTGGCACAGGCCGCGAGAAATCCACACAGAGCAACCATCGAAACAGCGGCCAATTTCTTTGCCCGGCGACATGCTGTGCCGGTTTTTGGTTCCTGCTTCATCATAATCCAAGCTCACACTTTAGAATTATTACCAAATAGTTGACCGCCTGTGCCGGAAGTGTGGCCCTGAGACATCAACAAAGTATTAATCATAATGGAGGGCCATTCCGCACTACGACGGCGAGCAAACTCGCGCTATAACAGACCATGGAATATGGAATCCCAGCCTTAATCTGTCTTCTTACGGGTTGGATCTGGTCTCGCGGCCGGATTGTGCCGGTTATTGCCACCGCCTGGCTCGTCTGCACAGCCAGTCTGACCCTGGCATTGGATATTCCCGTGCCCCGCCCCAAGCCCAGCTTCCAGCCGAGCAACCATATCACGCCACCTGAACCCAGTTTCTTCAAGATCGCCACCGGTTCCACCGGCGGCACATATTTTCCGATCGGCGAGGCTTTGGCGGCGATTATCTCGCACCCCGCCGGATCCGAGCGCTGCGAGCAAGAAGCCTTGTGCGGGCCTCGCGGCATGCAAGCCGTAACGCAATTTTCGAACGGCTCAGTGCGAAATATCAGAGCGGTAAATGCCGGCGAGGTTGCATCCGGTCTGGCGCAAGCCGATTTGGTCGGCGCGGCTTATAGGGGCCAAGGAATCTTTGCTCAAGAAGGCGCTCATGGCGATCTTCGGGCCATCGCGAGCCTTTATCAAGAGAGCGTTCACCTTATTGTCGCAAGCCAATCAGATATTACGAGCGTTACCGACCTGAATGGCAAGAGTCTGTCGATCGATCGCAAGGGATCGGGAACCAATGCAAACGCCCGTATCATCCTTGAGGCCTTTAACGTGTCACTCGCTACGCTCGAACTTGTCGAATTAGATCCTCTTGAAGCGGCCGACCTTATTTCCAACGGCGACTTGGATGCATTTTTCTTTGTCGGGGGCGCTCCTGTTACGATTGTTAAGGAACTGATCTCAAGCGGTGCCGCGAGATTGCTGCCGATTGACGGACCAGGCATGGCAGCTGCCCGTAATAATTTAATGGGTTTTGAACAAACATTGCTCCAAGCATCAATTTACGGAACGCCGAACGATGTGCCGACTTTAAGCATCGGTGCCCTTTGGATCGTCAACAGCAACGTATCGCAAGATCGAATCTATCAAATCACAAGGGCGCTGTGGCAAGCCGAGAATCGGGACATTCTTCTGGAAAGCCATATATTGGGCGAACAAATCACCCTCGCTCGAGCCGTGACGGGCCTGCCGATTCCGCTCCATTACGGCGCCGCACAATATTATGAAGAGCTAACCCTCATGGGCGAGACGAACAAGGCCCCCGCCGAAATCACACCGTTGGATGTGGAACCTGCCAACCAAGGGGACAGTGGTTCCGCAAATAATTGAGGGAATTTCTTGTAATGACAGTGGCTTACTGTAGGCACCGGGCATCCCCCATGGCCGGGTCCACTTTTCCTGGAAAACACCCTAGCTGCACATTGACAGTCATGCTTGGAATCCAAAACCAAGGCCGGGGCGGCCTCGGCGGTGAAGCACAAGGCGTACGTGCTCTTTATAAGCTTTTGAAAAGTCGTTATGACAAAGCATAAACAGCAAACCGAATAAAATTTTTTCTGGGCGTTTCCGTCCGGCAATTCTTTGTTTACTCTCCAAAGGGTGATTCGTTCGCTGGGTAAGTTTCAAACAAAGTTCGATCGATAGGGAGTGGCATCCGCAAATGGGACTCGAACTCAAACCGTTCGATGCGCTCGCTCTTTGGCACGGTGTCCTGATTGAATCCGTTCGTGGTGAAGGACCTGATTTATCCGCGCGCCAAATGGCCATTCTTCTCACGGTCTATCTCACCCCGCCGCCGCACACGGTGAAAGGTCTGGCGCAAAAGCTCAGTGTAACCAAACCGGCCATCACACGGGCGCTTGATACCCTAAGTCAAAAGATGCTGCTCAAGCGGAAACGGGACAGCAAAGACAAGCGCAACGTCTTGGTGCAAAGGACGGTTGAGGGGGCCGTCTTTTTGAGCAATTTTGCCGATCTTATCACCCATCAGACATCGGAGATGTAAGATCGCGGGGCCTTCGCCGGGGCATGCTTTTCCTGGAAACACTCTAAATACGCACCGCGCCGGTGGTGTCGGCCTCAAGTTCAAAGGCGGCGGCCATGAGCGCTTTGGTGTAATCGGTTTGCGGCGCCTTGAATAACGCCTCCGCCTCGCCCTGCTCGACAATCTTGCCGTCCTTCAAGACCAAAAGATAATTGGCCATGGCGCGCACCACTTTAAGGTCATGACTGATGTACAAATAAGCCAGATTGTGGCGTTTCTGCAGATCGCGTAGTAAATCGACGATCTGTGCCTGCACCGACATATCGAGCGCGCTGGTCGGTTCATCAAGCATCACGAATTCAGGTTTGAGCGCGATGGCTCGGGCAATGGCGATACGCTGCCGTTGACCGCCGGAAAATTCATGGGGGAAGCGGTCTTGAGAATCCGCATCGAGCCCTACTTCTTGCAACGCTTGGCCGATGAATTCGCGCCGCGCGTCGCCGACCGGCGCACCGCCGTGGACCACCAGGCCCTCCATAATGATGGAGCCTACAGACAAACGCGGGCTCAAGGAGCCGAACGGGTCTTGAAACACAACCTGCATTTCTTTGCGCAAGGGACGCATGTCTTTCGATTTGGCGTCTTGGATGTCTTGCGCCTTGTATCTAATACGGCCGGTACTCGAAATCAGGCGCAGTAGGGAAAGACCCAATGTGGTTTTTCCGGAACCGGATTCACCCACAATGCCCAATGTTTGCCCCCGCTTGAGCTCGAACGAAATATCGTCGACCGCTTTCACGTGATCGACCGTACGCCTTAGAACGCCCTTCTTTATGGGGAACCAAACACGCAGATGTTCCGCTTTTAAAAGTGTCGGCGCCGACGGGTCCGTTTGAGGCGGATCGCCCTTAGGCTCCGCCGCCAGCAGCTTTTGGGTATAGGCATGGCGCGGCGACTGGAATATCTCCTCCGTATCGCCGCGCTCGACGATTTCTCCCTCAGTCATGACGCAAACCCGGTCGGCCATCTTGCGCACGATGCCAAGGTCGTGGGTGATCAGCAGCATCGCCATGCCGAATTCCGCCTGCAAGTCCTTTAGAAGGTTCAGAATTTGCGCTTGCACGGTAACATCAAGGGCCGTGGTCGGCTCATCGGCAATGAGCAAATCCGGTTCATTGGCTAAATTCATGGCAATCATGACGCGCTGGCGCTGACCGCCGGAAAGCTGATGGGGATAGGCACCAAGGCGCCGTTCGGGCTCGGGCAAGCCAACCCGCGTCATGAGCTCAAGCGTGCGTGCCCGCGCCGCGTTTTCGCTTAGTCCCTGATGGGCTTCGAGAATCTCACCTATTTGTTTTTCCACCGTATGCAGGGGGTTAAGCGCACTGAGCGGTTCTTGAAAAATCATCGAAATTTGATTGCCGCGAACCCGGCGCAGGGCAGCCTTATCGGCCTGCATCAAATCCTCACCTTTAAAAAAGATCTCGCCGCCGGGATGGCTTGCGGCCGGATAAGGCAACAATTTCATGATCGATAGGGCGCTGACGGTCTTTCCCGAGCCGGACTCGCCCACCAGGGCCAATGTCTCGCCCTTATTAATGTAAAAGGACGCGTTCTTCACCGCCTCCGTAATCTGGCCATCGACGGTGAAATTGACCGATAAATTCCTGACGTCGAGTAACGGTTCGCTCATGTCCAGATCTTTCTCGGGTCGAAGGCATCACGCACCGCTTCGCCAATGAAAATGAGAAGGCTGAGCATAACGGCAATCGCCATGAAGGCCGTAACACCGAGCCACGGCGCTTGAAGATTGTCTTTGCCCTGCTTCAAAAGTTCGCCCAAAGAGGGCGATCCCGGCGGCAGGCCGAAGCCCAAAAAATCAAGGGCCGTTAAGGTGGTGATCGATGAGTTCAACAGAAACGGCAAGAACGTGAGCGTTGCAACCATGGCATTAGGCAACAAATGTTTGTACATAATCTTGACATTGCCCACGCCCATGGCGCGCGCCGCCATGACATAAAGAAGATTTCGACCGCGCAGGAACTCAGCTCGCACATAGCCAACCAATGATACCCAACTAAACAACAAAAGAATGCCCAAAAGGATCCAGAAATTGGGTTCGATAATTGCGGCAATAATAATGATCAGGTAAAGTTGCGGCACGCTGGACCAGATCTCGATAAAGCGTTGAAACAACAAATCGGTCCAACCGCCGAAATAACCTTGCACCGCGCCGGCTGCGACACCAATCACCGACGATATCAACGTCAGCGTTAAGCCAAAAAGCACCGATATGCGAAAGCCATAAATAAGCCGGGCCATCACATCACGGCCCTGATCGTCCGTCCCTAAAAGATTGTCTAAGGTCGGTCTGGAGGGGAAAGCCTGCACCGCCTCTCTGTTGATCGATTTATAGCTGTAGCGGATAGGTGCCCATATGATCCACCCGCCGGCTTTTTCAATCTGCTCTTGAATGAACGGGTCCTTGTAATCCGTCTTGGCATAGAACCCACCGAAAATCGACTCCGGGTAGTCGACAAACACGGGATAATAAAATTCGTCATTATATTTAAGAAGTAACGGCTTATCGTTAGCGATAAATTCAGCGATCAGCGTCACAAAAAAAAGCGCCAGGAATATCCACAAAGACCAATATCCGCGTCTATTGGCCTTAAAATTTCTCAAGCGCCGTTGGTTCATGGGACTCAGACGAGAAACACGGCGTGGCGCACCATTTTGGGCACCGGTGCGAACGTCTTCCGCGTTTTGCCGCTCCACCGCAACCACCCCCTACACCTCCCGGCTTTCGAAGTCGATGCGCGGGTCGATCAACGTGTAAGTCAGGTCGGCAATCAGCGTGATCACAAGGCCCAAAAGCGAAAAGATGAAGAGCGTGCCGAAAACCACCGGATAGTCCCGATTGACCAGGGATTCGAAGCCCAGAAGTCCCAGCCCATCGAGTGAAAAAATCGTCTCTATCAAAAGCGATCCAGTGATGAAAATACCGAAGAAAGCGGCCGGAAAACTCGCAATAATAATCAACATGGCATTGCGAAAAACGTGCCCGTAAAGCACGCGCCGCTCGCTCAACCCTTTGGCTCGTGCCGTGACCACATACTGCTTCTGGATTTCATCCAAGAAGGAATTCTTGGTCAGGAGAGTCATGGTGGCAAACCCCCCAATGGTGTAGGCGGCAATCGGCAGGATGAGATGCCAGAGATAATCGGCCATTTTCATGAACCAATTGAGCTCGTCCCAATAATCCGATGTCAGTCCCCGAAGCGGAAACCAGTCGAAATAACTGCCGCCGGCAAAAAGCACAATTAAAAGGACCGCAAACAGAAAGCCGGGAATCGCGTAGCCCACTACGATCACGGCACTCGTCCAAACATCGAAAGTATTGCCGTCATTAACGGCTTTGCGAATGCCGAGCGGAATTGAGATGAGATAAATGAGGAATGTGGACCACAGCCCGAGCGAAATCGACACGGGCAACTTTTCCAATATCAGATCGATCACACGCACATTTCGGAAATAGCTTTCGCCGAAATCAAAGCGAATAAAATCCCAAACCATAATGAAAAAGCGCTCGTGGACGGGTTTATCGAAACCGAATTGCCGCTCCAATTCCTCGATAAATTCCGGGTCGAGCCCTTGGGCACCTCGATACTTGCTGGTAATAGATGATGTCCCGGCGCGTAACGCCTGTTGCGGCCCGCGCGACACCAGATCACCCGATGCCGATCCGCCGATGCGCGCCGTCGCCGACACATCGGTGCCTTGAATCTGAGCAAGGATTCGTTCGATCGGCCCGCCCGGTGCAAACTGGATGACGGTGAAGGAAACCAACATGATCCCGAACAAAGTCGGCACCATGAGAAGAAGCCGTCTTATGATGTAAGCCAGCATAGGCCTTTATGAGTCCTCGTCCACCGCTTGCGAGTCTGCCGCTGCTTTTGCCTCTTTTAACCACCAAGTGTCAAATACGCCGCGCTGAAATTTTGGTTTGACATCCGGCCAAGCAAATTTGTCCCAGAAAGCCAAATGATGCGCCGCCTTGCTCCAATGGGAGACCCAGTAATGGCCTTCACGCAAGACACGGTCAAGCGCGCGTGCCGCATCATTAAGTTCTTGCCGGCATCTCGCGCTCATAACCGCTTCAATAAGCGCATCCACTACCGGATCCTTAACGCCCGACAAGTTTTGCGTTCCAGCTAGGTCGGCTGCCACGGAACCAAAATAGTTTCGAAGCTCGACCCCCGGCGTATTGCTTTGGCTATAACGCCGCGACGTAATATCGAAATCAAACTCTTCCACACGTCTTTGGTATTGCGCCGGATCGACCAGTCGAATTTTAGCTTCAATGCCGAGAAGAGAGAGGTTTTGCACGAACGGCCCGGCAATCCGCTCGAACGACGGCTCAAAATTAAGAAATTCCACTTCAAACAGATCGCCTTGCTCATTTACAAGATGGCCCTCTAGCAAAGTCCATCCCGCCGCCACCAATAAGGTTTGAGCCGCCCGCAAGTTTTGACGATTTCGCCCCGACCCGTCGGTCACAGGCGGCAGGTAGGCGCGCTCGAAAAGCTTTGCCGGAAGTATTTCGCGGTAGGTCTCAAGATAGGTGAGCTCGCCGGGCGTCGGGGCGGCTTTTGCTTCGAGCACCGAAGAGCCCTGAAAATAGCTACGGGTGCGATCATAGATTCCATAAAACAGGGTCTTGTTGGTCCACTCGTAATCGAAGGCAAGATCAATAGCCTGCCGCACGCGGGGATCGGAAAGCATGGGCCGTCGTGTATTGAAGAACCACCCTTGTACGCCCGAGGGATTTTCGTCCGGGATGGTGCGTTGGATCACACGACCATCAAGCATCGCAGGAAAGTTATATTGAGTGGCCCAAATGCGCGAGGTGAATTCTTCGCGCATGTCATATACGTTAGCGCTAAAAGCTTGAAAACCAATATTCCGATCTCGGAAATAATCAAAGCGGATTGTGTCAAAATTCCAGCGCCCTACATTGACCGGTAAATCCTTCGCCCAATAGTCGCGGTCGCGCTCATATTCGACGAAGGTGCCTTGCTTGAATCTGGCGACCTTATAGGGCCCGCTAGCAAGCGGCGGTTCCAGTGAGGAATCGCCGAACGGCCGATTTTCATAATAGGCCCGGGAAAAAATTGGAAGTTCCGCCACAATGAGCGGCAGGTCGCGCGTCACCGCTTGTTTTTCGAACGTGTAACGCACTTCATAGGGGCCGAGCGCTTCAGCCGACACGACGTCGCGTAGATTCATTCGGTAAATGGGATGGCCTTCCTTCTTCAATATATTGAAGGAAAAAACAGCATCCTCTGCTGTCAAAGACGATCCATCATAAAAACGGGCCTCCGACCTCAATCGGAATGTGACCCAAGAGCGATCGTCGGCCAATTCCGCCTCGAACGCCACAAGCCCGTAAACCGCATCCGGTTCGTCGCCGGCCCGCACCATAAGACTGTCGAACATAAGGCTCGCCGGCTCGCCGCCCGCCAATGTGACACCTTCGGCCGAATCGCCTTTCAGAATGAAGCCGTTGAAACTGTCAAAGGTGGTCAGGCCACTCAGGGGCATGGTCGAGAGGCGGCCACCCTTGGGAGCCGTCGGATTGACATAGTCGAAATGTTGGAAGTCTTCGGCATATTTGAGATCGCCAAAAATCGATAGGCCGTGAGTGACGGTACTATCGGACGACTGCGCCCAAGCGGGCGCCATAGCTGTTAGCGCCGCCCCTGTTAGCGCCACCAAGAAAAAAACACCGGAGACGAATGATTTCATAGCCCATCGTTTCCTGCAGCGTCGCCGTCAGCGGCCATGACCCCATGGGATTGGCCACCGCCCAATTCTGCTTCTTCCGCCTCATTGCCGGATGCGCTCGCTTCGCCCACATACCACCAGATGTCCGGAATGCCGGGATCATAAGGCGGCACATTCTCCGGCCTGCCGAACCGGTCCCAATAGGCATAGCGATCGCCGCTGGCATACCATTGGGGCACCACGTAATGACCCCACAAAAGAACCCGATCAAGCGCGTGCACGGCGGTTGTTAAGGCTTCGCGGTCGGCCGCAAAAATGATTTTTTCGATCAAGCCATCGACCACCGGATCCTTGACGCCGGCAACATTGCGGCTGCCTTGCCGGTCGGCCGCTTCCGACCCCCAATATTCGCGCTGTTCGTTGCCGGGTGACAAGGACTGTGGTGCCGAGAAAACAATCAAATCAAAATCGGCACTCTCATATCGATTCTCATATTGCGCCACGTCGACCAACCGGATCGACCCTTCGATGCCGATCTTTTCCAGATCGCGCAAATAAGGTTGAACGACCCGCTCAAAGCTGGGCTGCACCAACAAAAATTCGATTGTCAGCGGCTGGCCGGTTTCATCGTTGGTCATGAGACCGTCCCGGATCGACCAACCAGCCTGGCCCAATAATTCTATGGCTTTCGCCAAATTGGCCCGATAGGTGCCGGAGCCATCGGTTTGCGGCGCTCGAAACTCCTTCGTGAAAACTTCCTCCGGCAATTGATCCCGGTAGGGCTCTAAAAGCGCCAGCTCCTGCGCCGTCGGCAGGCCGTGTGAGGCAAGTTTAGAATTATCGAAATAACTGTTGAGGCGAACATATTGACCGTAAAAGAGTTGTTTATTGGCCCACTCGAAATTAAAGGCGAGGCTTAGAGCTTCGCGCACACGCCGGTCTTTGAATTTGTCGCGCCGTGTATTTATGAACCAGCCCTGCATGGGGGCCGGATTCTGGTCCGCAATGAGCTCTTTTTTTATGCGGCCGTCTTTGACGGGGGGTGCGTCATAACGCGTTGCCCACATTTTCGCACTATTCTCGACGCGAATATCATATTCGTCCGCAAACAACGCCGTAAGTGAGACTTCACTGTCTCTATAATATTCGTATCGGATGTAATCGAAATTATGCTGGCCGATATTAATGGGCAGTGCCGCACCCCAATAATCTTCAACCCGCTCAAACTCGATAAATCGTCCCGGCTCGAATTTCCCCACACGATAAGGCCCGCTTCCCAAAGGCGGTTCCAGGGTGCTCTTTGAAAAATCGCGTGGGTTGCCGTCTTCATCCGTTGCTTCCCAATAATGTTTCGGAAAAATCACCAACTCACCGGTGATCAGGGGCAATTCACGGTTACCCGCTTCGCCGAAGATAAATTTAACGGACCTTTCGCCGACCTTCCGAGCTTCCACAACGTTCTGATAATAGAACCGATAAAATGGTTGGCCCTTGTCCTTCAGTATATTGAGCGAAAAAATAACATCTTCGGGTGTCACGGGTTTGCCGTCGTGCCAGCGGGCGCCTTCGCGTAGGGTGTATGTCACCCAAGAATAATCGTCCGGTATTTCGATGCTCTCGGCCAAAAGACCATATTGAGTGGCCGGCTCGTCTAGCGAACGGGAAATCAATGTGTCGTAGATCCGACCCAAACCAAGCGCCGAGTTGCCCTGCGTGACGAAAGGATGAAGCGAATCGAAACTGCCCATGCCGATCAACCTGACCCGTCCTCCTTTGGGTGCGTCAGGGTTGACATAGTCGAAATGTTGGAAGTCTTCCGGGTATTTTGCGGTACCGAACAGAGAAAGCGCGTGAGTCGTGCGAGTGTTGAAAACCACCTCGCTGTCTACGGCAATGGTTGGCGCGGCCAATGGCACCCCATCGGTCTGGGCCCGGCCGATGTCGGCAAACGGCAAGACAACGAGAAAAATCCAAAGAAACACGGGGGTTCGAAGCCAAGCCGTCACGGCCCGGCGATCATCCCACTTAGAGCATTTTCGAGCGAAGTGGACACCGGTTCGCGTTAAGAAAATGCGACCAAACAAGGACTTAGAGCGTTTTCGCGATTCTGTTAAGTTCGGAAACGCTCTAGCATTGCTGCCATCTTGTCGGGGTAAGGTCACGTCGTTTGATCAACCAATCGAATCTGTTATTTGGCCCTGCAGCCTAGAGTGTTTCCGGGAAAAGTGGATACCGGTTTTCCGTCCGGAAACACGACAAAACAACACCTTAGGGTCCGGCTTTGATTCTATCAAAACCGGAAGGACCCTAAGGATTTAAGCTTAGATCGCCAAGCACGCCTGTTGCCCCGCACAGCTGATTTCAGGCCGACTTGGCCGATAACTCGATTGATCCCACGGCAAAACGGCCAAAGAATGGCGGCAAAATAGCCGAAAATGGCACGTGTTGACCTTTGGCCACATCGGCACCGGCCAACAAAGTCGGCAGGTCAGCGTCGGCGACCCCGCTTGCCACAACCGATCCAACTTGAGGAATATGGCTCAGATAGGCTTAACCACAA
>Ga0114950_10003095_pt1 | contig 12823 bp, 10 predicted proteins | sample N075metaG_FD_83503 | JGI IMG/M metagenome (GOLD analysis project Ga0114950, IMG submission 83503) | Deep subsurface microbial communities from Kermadec Trench to uncover new lineages of life (NeLLi) - N075 metaG | ecosystem: Environmental > Aquatic > Marine > Ocean trench > Sediment | place...
ACTGGTATGCCAGAGACTTCCCCCGCCAACATGCCCACGTCAACGAAGCCGAAACTGCGATCATTGAAAACCAAGATTCATCGAAACCTGACTCTTCACACAAGCAGTCAGAAGTTTCCGACGAGAAGTTCATCAAGCCATCCAACAAGGTCCCCTGGAAAGCCATCCTCCGCACCCCCACCGTCTGGTGGCTCACCCTCAGTTACACTTGCCTGGGATACGTGGCCTACGTCTACATGTCCTGGTTCTATTTATATCTTGTGAATGTCAGAGGGTTCGCAATCCTGCAAGGAGCCTTCTTCGCTTCAGGTCCATTCATTGCCATGACCATATTCTGCCCACTTGGCGGATGGGTCACCGACAGGCTGACCGAAAAATACGGCATCAATTTGGGCCGAGCCATCGTAGGCGGGACAGGAATGATCTTCGCCGCATTCTTCATCATCATCGGAGCGAACATCGAAGCCGCCTATCCCGCCATAGCCTTTCTTTCATTAGGCGCGGGTTGGCTGTATTTCACCGTTGGCCCATTTTGGTCATCCGCCACCGACCTCTCGAAACCTCATGCTGGCACCCTATCAGGCATCATGAACACAGGCGCTAATTTAGGCGGCACCATTTCCCCTGTACTCACACCCTGGATCGCCAACTCCTTCGGCTGGCCCGTCGCCCTCGGTCTCGCCGCCGCCATTGCATTTATCGGCGGACTCTGTTGGTTCTTCATTCGCCCAGAGCTCAGACTAAAAAATGTATAGATTCGATGCAGCCCACTCGGTTATCTCCTAAGAGTACTCTCCAAAAGTCCTGGTAAACTAACGCCATGTCTTTCACTATGATGAAGATCCAGGGATCGCCTCTATGAAGTCAGAATCGTTTGAGTACAGGCCTTCAGAACGTGAAGTCACAAACATGTCCACCCACGGAAATTGGTTATTCAGTAATTGGGGAGAAATGTTTCTTTCCTACCAGGACTTCCCCTGGTTCAAGGATGCTCCGGTTGGGAAGATCCTTCATGGTGAAGAGCCCTCACCAAACCATTCCTATTGGCCGGACAATGATAAAGAGATGAGCGCCATCGGAATACTGGATAGCATTCCTGCACAACCCACCCAACAGCCTGCCTCATGATTGATTAATCTGGAGAAAGTACGACTAAATCCGAGTGGTTGGCAATGTAGGAAAAATCACGGTCGGTGGTTAAGAGCGGAAAGCCATGTTCAAGGCAGGCCGCAGCAATGAGACAATCAACGGAGCCAGCCTGAATACCTTTTGACCGGCAGGTATTCCGCAGTTGTGAGGCAGCAATGTGTGTATGACGTGTGACATCAAGAAGCGGAAATGGTTGAAGGATTTTCACAAGATTATCAAACATGCGTTGATTTTTCACACCATCTAACAGTTCTTGGAGAATGTTCCCAAGCAAAAATATTCCGTCTTCTTGCTTGATATGAAATCGAAAGGCTTGAACAAAAGGATGGGTTTCTTCGACCTGAGGACGGCGAAGAACTAACGACCACACAGAAGTATCAACGACAAGATTCACGATCTTGCCGATCAGCTTTATAGTCCCATCCTTCGCGAAATTCGATGGATCCCATCGCCCGAAGAATTTTTCGCTGCTGGCGTCGTTGAATAAATTCTTCTAAGGCTTTCGTGACCGTCTCTTTTTTCGTACGAAGGCCACCTGCCTTGAGGGCTTTTTTCACTAAGGCATCTTCTATATCTAAATTTGTTGGCATGGACTCCTCAATGTGTAAAGTCTACACATAAATAGTAGGCTGTCAGTCTCTACCTGTCAAACGTGCCTTAAGGTAGCTAATGTCTCGCCACTGCAGAACATCCTCTGACTCAAAGTGAGGACATGAGTAGGCAATACTTACGTGCGCTTCTCTCAGAATGTAACCGCTCCGTACAAAGAATGGGAACGTCATAATGACAATCAAACTTTTTTGTTTGAACCATGTGTAATATCCATCTGGGGTTTTCACTTCAATGTTTTTAATGCCTTTTTGAGGTTTTTTACTGCCTGTATAGCGCTTTTGAGTTCTGCCCCAATTTCATGTCTCTCCGTATTGTAGTGACTGAAGGGGTTCAATACGAGGGCGCGGTATTTTTCAATATCCGCTTTCGTCGTCTCGCTCACCTCGCCCTTGATCTCCTCCCAGAAATCCTTGGTGGTGTAGTCTTTGAGTTTTGATTTGAAGATCAATTTTTTCTTTTTGTCTTCACAGTATTTACGGATGAGTTTCTCAAAGGCAGAGCGGGTATAGACCGCCGCCGCTTTGTAATCACTCTGTTGAAAATGCTTTTCCGCCTTGGCTATTAAATCTTTATTGTCGAAGATCACGGGCACTTCAAATCCTTCATCACACGACTGTGCGTAAAATTCCAATGTTTTCCATTTTGATTGACCCTCAAGAAAACTCCGTGCGTATTCAAACCACGGCTTATCGTAGGTCGTGATAAAAACCTGGTAATCAGGAAATTCAGATTCGAGAATTCTTAGCAGAGGCAGACGGTTAGAGATATCCAAGCCAATAAAGATGTCGTCCAGAAAAAGCACCTTGCAAGGGATACCCTGCACATGACGTTTGATCATGCCCAGATAGATGGAAATCGCGATAGCTGATAGTCGCGCCTCATTCAAAAGCAGGTGAGGCTGCTTGATCGACTTTCCAGAATAAAAGAGGTCGACATGCACCTCAGCGCCTTCAATCCTCGTATAGTCTGAGCTAGGCCGCACTTGACTGAAACGGAGAGTAAGGTCAACATTGTGATTGAAGTAGTCGAGAATTGGCTTGGCATGTTTGAGAATATATTCAGGACTTTCCATCTTAAACAATTCACCAAAAGCATCGTTAAATACTTCAATCGCTGTATTCACATCCTTTTTTTTCTTATTGATCGGATATTCCCTGCCCGTCTTCCTGCCAATGAAATCTTCGACCTCGGTCAAGAGTTCTCCCAATTCCTTGCTGCCGGTCAAAGAATATTTGAAATGCTTGAGCACCCCCCCTGACCAGCAAATCAAACAGGTTGATGGCTTCATTTTTTTTTAGATAGTGAATGGCCAGCAAATGCTTGTACGTGAGAAAGCTCTTGAGTTTGTTGCCATCACGGATACTGGTATCGCCAGTATCACGCGTGTCGTTCTGCATAGCGTTGAAGTCATAGATTTTTTGCTTATTTTTCCCCTGATTGTCTGGCTTAAAGATAACCTTGATAGCGGTTTTACCTCGTCTCTTCCCTGTGACAAAGATATTTTCCAGTTCATTCAGGTCAATATCCTCCATGGAGGATTGAAAGAAATCCTTTAAGGCATAATACAATGAACTTTTCCCACTGCCATTTTCACCATAAATGAACAAGTTCTTGCCCTCGACGGCAATCGTGTATGTGCCGTGGAAAGCCTTGTAGTTGGTGATTTCAATGGTTTGGATCTTCACCAATCACCTCCCGGCGACCCGCCGTTGAACGTCTAGGCTAATACCAATTCAGGCATCCCCTTATGCTCCATCAAAGAACATGCAAACAAAATAAAAACAGTTATTCACTTATATTTCAACATGTTAGATGATTCCCATTGTAGCCAAAGGCCGCGTCAATCAAACATCAGTCAAACAAACTGTCCGTGGGAATCAGGCCCACCACGGCAGGTATTTCCTAGCCTTACTGCCCACAAACTCATCATGGCATCGGATAAGACCTGCTGAGAGCGTGTCCTTGATGATTCTTGAAACAGTGGCGCTGTTTTTTGGCTCAATCCCGAAGCGTTCACGAAGGGTGGTGTTGGTCATGAAGTCCCGTTGGACATAGCGCAGACAAGCATGCAGATAACAGGCTCTCATACGATCAGCCTTATCCATATCCTTGAATTCACGGTGAGCAAAAAGTACGACTCTGGTATGTTCGTCGGTTGTTTCAAAAAGTGGAGCCGGCAGTTGATACAACTCCGTCTGAAAAACAACCTTATCCACTCCACTGCCGCGCTCCTCGCACACACCAACCCGGCGCATGAATGAGGCCAGAGCCTCGTTGCGGGACTTTGGGGGGCTATCCAAAAACCTGTCGGTCTTGACTAGCGGCAAACCGGGGTTGGTAATTTCCATGCGATGGGAAAAAATTTCCACCAGTGGAGCTGTACCCGTAGCATGAAAGTCCTGATGAATGATGGCATTTGCCACCAACTCGCGTATTGCAAGTTCAGGAAACACAGGCACCTCTCGCCGTAATGCCTGTCCGATCACCTCATTGCCGGGTAGCAAATTGGTGATGACCCCGATCAGACTTTCAAAGCCTGTCGCATATCCATTTATCCCTTCCTGTTCGCGAATGGTTTCTACCCGACCATCCCCTTTGTATAAAATGATACGGACCGACTTACGTTTCAGGTTATGAAAATCGGAAAGCCTCTTGGCAAACAACACTGCCCCGAGACTCGTGATATTCCACTTCCCACCCTTTCCACGAACAATCATGGCATCTGCCTCAAGTGCCGCAAGAATGCCATCTCGTCCTTCTGGCAACGGAAGTTTCAAAAGATCAAAATAAGCAGGGTAATCCAGAAGCCGAAGGATATCTTCCACTCCTATATTTTCTACCGCCACCTCCCGCTCAAACGGGGTTTGGTCGAAAACACGCCACAGCTCCCGTTCTTTTTCCGGAAAATCCTTAAGCTTTTTTTTATAGGAACCCACACGGAGATATTCAGTACCCTTGAATTGAACTGGATGGCGGAAGGCTGCGCCGACCTCTAAAAGCACAACCGGCAATTCATCAATGATCAACTCGAAAAACCGAAAATTAATTTTAGGCATAAGCAGGCGCAAGAGCCAGTTTTCCAATTCTTCACCACCGACTTTACCCATATCAGGCCTGAATGTTGTACCAACGATGTCATGGGTTTCTCCATCAATACCCCAGAACAGATAGGCATTCACCTTGCCCAAGAGAGCAGAGGTATTTGCCAAGGCAGAAAGGTATTCACCGATCTCTTCCGGATTGTCATTGTTATGCTTAAACTCAATCCACTCCGTTTCCCGGGGGAGCTTGCGTAGCTCATGGACAATGCTGATCAGATAATCTTTTGGCCGATTAAGGGTCACTTCCTCAATGCCTCCCGAATGGTCTTGACGACCTCGACGCTGTCGAGAGTTTCCAGGTGATTACGCACCGGATGGCGAGGATCGTAGAGGCGATCAAACTCGCGCTGGATAGTGGCGAGTTTTCCCTCTGTGCTCATATCTTCCGTCAGTGATTCAAGCACACCAAGGTGAGGAAGGATCTCTTTAGCTGCTGTCTTGATTTCGTCGGGAAAATAGAGTTCATACACCAAGCCATCAATGAGTTGTTCGAAATAGGCAGATTGGAGTTTTTGATTGTTCTTTATGTTTAGAAGAACATAATCAACCAGTATTTGAAAGGGCTTCCTTCCTTCTTCGCAAATCCTGGGAACAGGCAACTTTTCCACAAACATCGGCTTATATTCGAAATAGCCACCACTACGCGTTACGCCAAGGGAACGAATATAATAGTCCGCTACGGCAGAGTTGAGCACCGCAAGAAGATAGCGGTCACCACCACCAATCAGGGGACTCGGCGCATTTACATAGAATCCAGCCTCCGCCAATGCAAATTGACAACTAAGCGCAAGATTGCCCCAGACAATCTTCTCTTTTTCAAATTCCGGCAGATAGGCACAGTTACGCAAGTTGTAAGCGGTTATCCCCTTATCCTGTCGCTTTTTCAGTTGGTGGGAATATTGTTCTTGGTCTAAGCGAGCTTTGATAGCTAGATAGTTTCCTACAGCTATAGGCGGCGTTTTTCCGTGACCGTTGTGCGTATTAATCAGCCACCAGTCCGCAAAGTCCACCTTGTAACGTTTGATATCCCGACCGCGAAGGACGGGTTTGATGATTTCGGCGCTTTTCGGGTCCTGCGCGATCAGTTCGTCCTTCTTTTTACCGTCGATAATGAAGGCCTCATTGAAGCCAGTCTTGATACCATAGTTAATAGCAATATCCCAATCCTTGAGTGGCGTACCCACCTTCTCGATGTGCTGTTTAATCGCATATTCCGCATTACTGCTGATCACCCAGCTCTCCCCAGAAAGGTTCTCCACTATGACACGTTTCTTCTCAACAAAAACCTCTAACGGGGTAGCGCGGGTAAAGGTTGGATCGATCAAACAGGCAGCAACCGCTTGAGTCCGATGCGCCTTGCGAAAGATCAGCACATTGGTGTCCACGGTAGCCGTAGCAAAAACCTGGAAGCTGGAAAAATCAATCAGAGTTAAAGGCTGAGTTTTCTCGCTAAAAAATGCACGCAACTTTTGCCCATACGCCGCACGCATCCACTTGTTGGAAGTAATAAAGGTCAGCACTCCATCATTGCACAGCAGGCTGTAGCCTTTTTCGTAGAACAGGCAATAAATATCACCGGCCTTGGCAAAGGTTTCGTATTGTTGTTTCTCCCAGTCCTTCTGAATGTGTTGGCCACTGAATTTCTGGATCTGCACATAGGGCGGATTGCCGATCACCACATCAAATCCGCCTTTCTGGTGCCAAACTTCTGAGAAAAAGAGACGGAAATCGAAATCCACCTTCCAGCCAAAGGTCTTGTTCGAGCCATCTAGCCGCTGCTGAATTTCATGATCAATTTGCTTTTTGAATATCACTTTCTTTTGTTGATCGGTCTCCTGAAAAAATTCCTGTTTCAGTTTCTCAATCTTGTCGAAAGCCGGGCTTTTCCAATTTTCCGGAAAGCCGATGAGTGAGTCTCCCCGCACAACCTTGTAATCCAGATTCGGCAAGGCCTCAATGTTGTCGTAATCCTCCTCCTCCACAATCAGCGAAAGCCACAGGCGCAGGCGAGCGATGTCGATGGCCGACGCATCCATATCCACACCATACAAGCTCTCCCGGATAGTGTGACGCTTGAGTTCATAGGGATTCTGTATATTGCCGCTATGGGGTGCCAGCGCCAGACGAGCATTGACGATTTCATGCAGCAGTCCCACCGGAAAGGCGCCGGAGCCAATAGCTGGATCGCAGACCTTGATGGTGGCCAGGGCCTCATCCATGGCCTTGGCATGGGTGCGCACGGACTCAGGCAGTTGGAATTTGTAGGTATCCGTTTCCTTACCCTTGCTCAGGACCCGTTGATCATTCTCAAGCGCCAGATGCCCTTTGCGGATCAGTGTTTCCAGGTCATTTTTCGGCACCGTGATGGCTGGATGTTCAGTGGTCAGCTTCAGTTGTCCGACTCGCCCCTTGTTCCCGAACAGGCCTGTCTGAGAGGAGTCGAAATCCTCATAAGTCTTCACGTAGTTATTGAGGGAGTTGTCAAGATAATGGATCAGGCTTTCCTGACACATGTAATGGACAATTTCACGCGGGGTATAAAAGGCCCCTTTACTTTTGCGTTCGGTGATGTCGAGCATATTCTCGAAAACCTTGCCGAGCATCTCGGGATCGACCGCCACCTCCTTCTCCAGAGGTTCGTCTTCCTTGATGGTGAAGTTGTAGCGGTCGAACACATCAAGAATGCCGGTGCCCTCATCGCCAACATGGTTCTTCTCGTTATTATGAAACAGGTGGTTGGGCAGATCGAGGTTCTTGTTTTGCCAGTCGTAGTCGGCCTCGAACAGGCCGCCATTGAGAAAGGGCAAGCGGCAGTTGAAACGGGCGTAGAAACCGGAATCGGGTTGATCTTTACGTTCGCAAGCCAGTGCTTCGTAAAAGAGGTATTGAAGAAAATCTCGGTAGTAATTTCCATCACTTTCAATTACGCTCGTGAACCGCTCGCGCATGAAGCGCTTTGGCCCCTCGCCCCATCGACCATTCCCGGGCACTCCCAGCCAACCCTTCTTCTGCAAAAAATAGAGAAAGACGATCTGCCCTAGCAGCTTCTTGGCAAAACGGCTAACCGCCTGATCGGTTTCCTTTTCGCTGTGACGATTGAAATATTTTTGCTGTTTGAGATGTTCTCCAAGCTTCTGGGCCAGCGCCTTGTACTGCTCAAAAAACTCAGCAGTGACCTTTTCGATGCTGAAAGCATCCTCGATTTCCTCGATACGCGGATCGGCATAATCCATTTCTAGAATAGGCAGGAGCTGCTTGCCCGCCGTATGGCTATTTTCGTGGACACCCACCAGGTAGGAGTAACGCTTGGCCGGTGTCAGCTCCTGCTTCAGCTTGACCTTGCCTTTTTTATCCTGGTAGACCTCGTGCTCAATCTTGACGAAGGAGAAGCGCCAGTCGGCACCACTATCATCCTGGGCGTAGAACGCGATCAGGGAGGCTTCTTTTTCGAATTGTTTGAGACGATTGACAGCAAAATTACGCAATGCGGAACGGGCGCGATCAAGCGTAGCCAGGCTCTTGACCTCTACCACAAGCAAGTCCAGCTCATCGCCCATCGGATCCACATATTTGCCGATGCGCCAATACTGGTTGATGTGCTGTTTGAAGGCGTCTGTGATGTAATTGCCGGTGTGTAATGGCCATGGCGCGACTCGAAGTGGTTGAGCAGGTTTCGCAGGAACAATAGATATCGCTCCTGATCGAAGGCCTTGGTGAACAGCTCACGAATCAGTTGTTGTGCCTGATATTTGTCCATGGCTTAGGGTCCGTAAGGAAATACGTGGTACATGAAGACGCTGAGATTTAGGCCAGATTTGGTTGATCTGAATGAGAGAAACAGGAGGAATAGTTGTACTATTTTGAGGGTTTTTCGATTGAAGATCAGCCAAAAATGGCCTGAAGATGAGATGTATACATGTACCATGTATTTCTTTACGGATCCTTAGGCCTTTTTTGCTGCAACCTGATAACCGGACAGAATAACTTCGCGGCGTGTCAGGCTGCCACCGCGCTGCCCACTGAATCCATTCTCCACCACCACACGAACATGCTTGCGCAGTATGGCGACCATCTCCAACGGATCAAGTGTTTTCTCGAACGCTTTCTTGATGACTTGCGCGGGCTTCTTCGCCACAGCACCCTGTCCGATCATGCGGCGCACGCCGTCAATCAGCTCGTCATCGGCATCGGTGAACTTGGGGCAGGCACGAAAGGCCTTGTCCTTGAGGCGCTTATCAATGTAGCTCAAGTTGGATTGACCGCCCCCGCGAGATCCTGCCTGGGCCTCTTCCTGAACGGTATCCTGTTCAAAGCACTGCTTGTTGGTTTCTAGCCAATGATGATAGTCCTCGGGAATCGTCTGCCTAAGTGTATCCGGAGAGCACTTCAACAGACGTGCAGCCTCAAAGAAGGTGATCTCCACACTCTCACCTCCCTGATGGAGATAAAACTTCTTCAGGCTACCGATGCGAAAGAACGTCACTAATTGATTGGCCTCAAGGTCATCGACCCTGCGACCAGAACGAGCTTTCTTCGGCAGATGCTTGATCTTTTCAAAGAGCTTCGGTTCCTCATCCCTGATCTTACGCATCATTTCCAGATACATGAGTTCTGAGTCGCCCTCGTCTTCCTCGCCGGTATAGGTCTTTTTGCTATGCAAAATGTCGAACAGCTCCTTGCTGCCGATCTCTTCGCCATCGGAGATATACTTTGCATCTTCGCCGAGGATGTCATGGAACATCTGGATTTTGTTGATGATGTTGACCTCAAGGCCCAGATGCGCGTCTGCTTGAGTGGTGGGAAAAAAATTGTAGATAAAGATGTTGGAATGTTCTGTACCCAGGCGGTTGATGCGCCCGACACGTTGCAGCACCCGAGTGGGATTCCAAGGCAGATCGTAATTAATCAGCACATTGGCTCGGTGCAAGTTGATCCCTTCCGCCAACACATCCGTCGTGATGAGTATTCTCAAGCCCTGCTCCAATACTTTACTGTTGGGGTCAAAAGCAGCCTTGATCAGCCCACGGGCAACGGCGGGAGTATGGGTTACGGGTTCTTTGCCAGTACGTCCGCCCCGACTGCTGAACAAAAACACTGCACCAGGGTACTGCTTGTTCAGATGATCGAAGAGATAGTCTCCGGTCTCGCGGGACTCGCTGAAGATAATGAGCTGTTGATTCTTGAGTGTCTTGTCCGTTTCGAGTTGTTCGATAAAAATCTCGACCTTTGGATCTCGATCAACACTTTTCCAGAGATCATCCACTTGCTTCAGCGCTTCCAAGTCATGTTGTAAATCGTCGAGAAATTCCTTCTTGAAGTTTTCGGCGGCATATTTTTGAGCCTTTTCCTCTTTGACAAGCTTATCCAAAGTCTCGTAATCATCGTTATCAAGTAGGTCGTACACATTGATACCCTTGCTGATATAAACAGTGCCAGATTCAAACATGGCAATAAACTGTTCATACGACTGTATGAAACGGCGGATACTCTGCCGAAAAGCAAAGAAGCTGCTTTCCAGGCGCTTGATCAGTATCCCCTTCATAAAACCACCGACATTCCGTTGTTGCTGCCGTTCAAACTCCGAAAGCTGCTTGCTCCCAACATAGTAGAGTAACGGTATGTATCGGGCATAACGAAACTCGTGAAGTCGATGAATGGTCTGGTTGAAAACCTCTTCCAGTTCGTTTTCGAAGGTGTAGACAATCCTCCGGGGTTCCTTGACATCAGGAAAAAACAGCCCCTGAGTTTCAATGTCGCTTTTAAAATAGGTCAGGACATCAGTTCGGGTTCTACGGACCATGACATGTTTGAGAATTCGTCCACGAATCTCGCGAGAAATCTCCTTGATAGCGACCTTGTAGGCTTGATCGGTACGGTCCAGCCCCTTAAACCGTTTACGTAACTGCTGAAAAAAACGCTCCAGATTGGGAATACCTGGAATCGTGGAGTTTTTGGGTGTCTGAAACAGTTTAAGTTGGGCGTAAATGTCATCAATGGTGTTGTTCAATGGTGTTGCCGTTATCAGAATGACCTTCTTCCCTCGACAAATATCCAGCAAATCAGCATAGGCATGGGTGGCCTCATTGCGGAAACGATGGGCCTCATCCACAACAACGTAATCAAAGCGATCAATCCCAAACCGAATGACATGATCAAGTTTACCCAATGATTCCACACGCGCTGGCACACGGAAATCGTGAAGGCTCTCTTCCCAGTAGCCTTGAAGTCCAGGAGGACATATAACGAGAATACGTCCCTTGAGTTGCTGCAACAGTTGAGCGGCAATGAAGGTCTTGCCCAGGCCAACAACATCCGAAAGAAACACACAATTGTGTTCTTCCAGTTTTTTAAGAGCCTGGATGACCGCCTGCTTCTGATATTGCAGCCGCATGAACCCTTCTGGCAGAAACACATCCACGTCATCACGAAGGTTGATGTCCTCCTGCATATATTCATACACCAACTTAAGATAAAGCTCGTACGGGGTAATCGTGTCATTGAGCCAAGTCTTGTTTTGCACAGCGTCAACAAATTCTCGGGAGATATCCACGGATTGCAGCCAAAGTTCCTCAAATTGGTTGAGGGCAAACTCCACATCCCTACGTTGACGCAATTCAACATTGAACTCACGGTTGGCCACCAAACCGGAATAGGAAAAGTTGCTTGACCCGGTAATGACGAAACCAAAATCCCGGTCCTCTGGGTTAAACCGGCCTATATAGACCTTGGCATGAATGATTCGGGATGGGAATGCACGGATTTCGAGCTTCTTGCCATTACCACCCTGTTCACCTGATACTTTGGCATCGGAACAATCTCGCTGCAATAATTCAATGAACTTCCTAAGACCCCTTTCAAGTTTCTGATCGGTCTCGCTGGAATTTTCAATCTCATAAATCAGCGTTTCCTGAAACTGTTTCTTAGAATTTTTGTGCGACTCAAAGTCAAGTTCACCTTGCTGCTGATACGTGTTTACAGCAAGATAGGCTTCATCATCCAGACCCAACCCCACCAGAATACGAGTCTTGGCGATAGGCTCAATTGAATCATACAGTTGATAGAATCCGCTGGAACGAAAGTACCCTACGAGTACGTCAAATAACAGAGTATCCGCGAGGGTTACCTTAAACCGATCCAGCAAAGTCTGGTTTTCATTGTTAGTAAAAAAAGTCAAGTCTGTTTCTTGACTGCCCACTTATGGCCTCCGATCATGTTGATTTTCCCAGGTTACAACTTCCCCTGCTTTACTCATCTTGGCTCAAGAAATTTCGGAATAAACCTGCCGCAACTACGATAGCACTGTTTTGCCATGCTCCCCTTGGCCTCTTCACAAAATGTTTATGAGATGTGTTCCACGGTATCTTTTGAAACATTTGGCATTCTAGCATTTACCTACTTTTGTGCCATCCAATCCAGTAAATAAATTCGTATCGGTCCTCTCACTCAAATAGCTGCCGTCTCTGTCCTAGCTCTTCTAAGGGAATAGCGTCCACGTTTTCAGCTAACGGAAAGCGTTTATTGCCTGGATAGATGACTGCGATGCGTTCCAAGCCCAGGTCTTCCAAGGCGATACGGATCGAAGGTGTGAGGCGCGGAGCATCGGCTCGTTTACATTCCACCCCTAGTAACCGGTCACCTCGACGCAAAATCACATCGATCTCCGCTCCTTGGTGCGTCGCCCAGAAGTAGGCGTCGTCGTGCGGTTCGGTCATCAATATTTGCTCAATGACAAAACCTTCCCAGGACGCTCCAAGTTTGGGGTGACTCAGGAGAGCTTTGCCGTATCGATGCCGAGGATACGGGGTCATTGCTTAACTTTACACTTTATATCGAGATGCCTTGGAAAGCAAGTCAAATCACACAACGACCCCACTTGGTTACTGATCAGAGCCATGTAAGGGCTCGTAAAAAAACAACTCCCCATTTTCGCCTCCCATCTCCAGGCCATCTTGAGCCGATCT
>Ga0114950_10003098_pt1 | contig 12816 bp, 14 predicted proteins | sample N075metaG_FD_83503 | JGI IMG/M metagenome (GOLD analysis project Ga0114950, IMG submission 83503) | Deep subsurface microbial communities from Kermadec Trench to uncover new lineages of life (NeLLi) - N075 metaG | ecosystem: Environmental > Aquatic > Marine > Ocean trench > Sediment | place...
CCGCCTGTGGTGCGGATCAAAAACGGGCTCGTCGACGCCTACGTCTGATCCGCTTTTTCCGACACCGTCCCTTCGCGGCCCGATCCGCGAATCGCCTGCCTACCATGCACCAACGCAGCGTAAACCGTCGCGAAAGGTTTTCCCAACGCGACGGCGCCCTGCCGGATGTCGGATTCTCGGCGTCAAGAACTTGGCGATGGCAAAGAGAAGCGACTGGAAGTGATTGATTTTTAAAGACGTGTCGCGCTGGCATGCGGTTTGCACTGTGCCTTTACATCAGGCATTGGGGGCACGTCATGGCCGAGGACACGGAACTCGAATTAGAAGACGAAGAAGGAACTGAAGACGGCGAGGACCAAGGTGGCGGCAAAAGGAAGATCGTCATTATCGCCATGGTGGCGTTGCTCGTGCTCGGCGGCGGAGGCGCGGCTATGTTGCTCCTTGGGGGTGCGGAGTCCGACGACGTCGCCGTAGACAGCGACGAAGTCAACGTCGAAGAAGCAGCAGAGATTCAACCCAAAGGAGACCCGATTTACGTTTCGCTCGACCCGGCATTCGTGGTCAATTTTCTCGACAAGCACGCTCGCACGAAATTTCTCAAAGCCGAACTCAACGTCGTGACCTATGACGAAGATGTCCAGGCAGCCATTGCCAAACACATGCCAGTGATCCGGAACAACTTGATCTTATTGTTCTCGCGACAACTCTACGAAGACCTGGTACCACACGAGGGCAAGGAAACCTTACGCGCCGAAGCCTTGGCTCAAGTGCAAACGGTGATCCAACAACAACTGGGTAAGCCGGGTGTTGAAGATCTTTTTTTCACCAGTTTTGTAATGCAATAACGCCATGGCTAATTCCGATCTGCTATCTCAAGACGAGATCGATGCCCTGCTATCCGGTGTCGATGGCGGTGATGTCGACGTCGAGGCCGATGAACCGACCGATCCCAACGGGATCGCGGGCTACGACCTTGCCAGCCAAGACCGCATCGTCCGCGGTCGCATGCCGACGTTGGAGATGATCAACGAACGCTTCGCGCGTAATTTTCGTATCAGCCTGTTCAATATCCTGCGGCGCTCGCCGGTAGTTTCGGTCGAAGGGGTCGAGGTGCTTAAATTTGGCGAGTATGTACATACGCTGCTTATGCCCTCCAATCTGAATATCGTCAAGATCCCGCCGTTGCGCGGATCGGCACTCGTCGTGTTCAATCCGAAACTCGTTTTTTCCTTGGTCGACTGCTTTTTCGGCGGTGATGGCCGCTTCCATACCAAGATCGAAGGGCGTGATTTCACCGCAACCGAAATGCGGATTGTACGCAAAGTGCTCGACATCGCGTTCAAAGATTTGGAAGAGGCATGGGAGCCGGTATTTCCACTCAAATTTGAATACATTAATTCGGAGATCAACCCACAATTTGCCAATATTGTGAGTCCCAGCGAAGTCGTGGTGGTGTCCAACTTTCACGTCGACGTTGAAGCCGGCGCAGGTTACTTCCAGATCGCAATGCCCTACGCCATGATTGAACCGATCCGGGAAATGCTCGATGCCGGTGTGCAGAGCGACGTATCGGAAAAAGATACGCGTTGGAGTGGTCGACTGCATGAGCAAATCAAGACTGCCAAGGTTCAACTGAGTGCGACGTTGACCACGACGGAGGTGACCTTGCGGGACATCGTGCATATGCGGGCAGGCGACGTAATCGGCATCGAGATGCCGAAAACGGTCGTCGCAACGGTCGGAGACGTGCCAGTGTTCCGTGCGAATTTTGGCGCTTCAAGGGGGAATTGTGCATTGAAGGTCGTTGAGAACCTGCGCCACGATAAGCTCCTGGGGGCTGAAGGGGTAATTCAATGAGTGAAGAACAAACGAGCGACGTAGAGACTGGCAACGACGATTGGGCGGCCGCAATGAGCGAGCAGGCCGAAGCGGATAGTGCACCATCCGACGCGGGTGAAGATGGGGTTGCGGCGGCGCCAATAAACGAGCTGGAGCCGGGACCAGCGGCCTCGCCGGACGCGACCGTTGACCTGTCAGGCGTCCTTGATATCCCGGTCACCTTGTCGGTCGAGATTGGTCAGACTAACGTCAGTATTCGTAATCTCCTGCAACTGAATCAGGGCTCGGTAGTCGAACTGGATCGCCTTGCTGGTGAGCCGTTGGACGTGTTGGTCAACGGCACTTTAGTCGCTCATGGCGAGGTCGTCGTCGTCAACGAAAAATTCGGAATTCGATTAACCGATGTCGTGAGCGCCCACGAACGGGTCAAAAAACTCGCCTGAAAATCGGGATACGCCAAGCTAATGATCAAATTATTACCGCCCCGCTCAGGGTTACTGATAGCGGGCTTAGGCTTACTTGCAACGGCGGGTCCGACGGTGGCGGCGACGGCCGTGCACGCCGATCCCATCGGTTTATCGGATCTGGCCAGGGTGATCGGTGGCTTGCTCGTTGTGGTGCTGGCGATCGTCGCAACGGCCGTTGGATTAAAACGCTTGAAGTCGTTGCACGGCGTAAACGGCAGTCATATCAAGATTATCGATGGCGTCTCGGTGAGCACGCGTGAGCGCATCGTTTTGCTTGAAGTGGACGAACAGCGCGTACTGGTCGGTGTTTCGCCCGGGCGCATACAAGCGTTACACGTGTTCGCTGCCGCAGTGCACGCGCCCACGTGCTTTGCCGAGATGGTAGATCGAGCCGGTGCGCCGACGCCCGACGGACAGCTGTAATGCCCCGCTTGCTGGTAACCATGGTTTGCATTTTTGCCTCGGCGATGGTGCATGCGCAGATGGGTATCGACGCGTTTGCCGTCACGACTGCCGAGGACGGCACCCAGACCTACACCCTGACGCTGCAAATTCTCATTTTGATGACGGCGCTGACTTTATTGCCGGCACTCATATTGGCAATGACGTCGTTCACCCGCATCATCATCGTGCTCGCGATTTTGCGCCAGGCGATCGGGACGGCCCAGACGCCCTCGAGCCAAGTGCTTCTCGGCTTGGCGCTGTTTTTAACGATGTTTATCATGGCCCCGGTATTCGAACAGGTCTTCGACGATTCGATCACCCCATACTTGGCGGACGAGATTGATATTAGTGAGGCGCTCAAATTGGGTGCGCCGCCGTTGCGCGAATTTATGCTCGGACAGACGCGCGAATCGGATCTAATGCTGTTCAGCGAGCTCAGCGGCGACGATGTGCCCGATTCGGCGGATGACTTGGCAATGTCAATTTTGATACCGGCCTTTGTCACCAGTGAACTCAAAACGGCCTTTCAGATCGGTTTTCTCATCTTTATACCATTTTTGGTCATCGATCTGGTGGTCGCTTCAGTGCTGATGTCGATGGGTATGATGATGTTGTCGCCGTTAATTATTTCTCTACCGTTCAAGATCATGTTGTTCGTATTAGTTGATGGTTGGGCGCTGATCATCGGCACCCTGGCGGCAAGCTTTTACGTCTAAAAACGGGTGGCAAAAATCCGGCACCTTGGAGCTTTCATAATAGAGGGTCTTTAACCACGAAGAACACGAAGGACACGGGAAGAACAATAAAAGTTTTCAAAAGTAATAATATTTTATCTCCGTGTTCTTCGTGCTCTCCGTGGTTAAGGCGAGCGTTGCGCATACCGCGCTGCGTTGTAATGAAATGATCAAACTGTTCACATTGCCGTTTATATTTTAAAGGAACCCGCGAATGACTCCCGAAGTCATTATCACGATAGGACAACGCGCGCTCGAGCTAACGCTCTTGCTGATGCTGGTACTGCTGTTACCTGCGCTGGCCGTCGGCCTGTTGATCAGCATGTTCCAGGCGGCCACGCAAATTAATGAAATGACGTTGAGTTTCATCCCCAAGCTGCTCGTTACGGTGTCGGTGTTGATGTTCGGCGGTCCCTACATTATTCGCCTGTTAATGGATTACACGTTACGACTATATGCGTCGATTCCGGGGGTTATTGGCTAAATAAAGGCTCGCTCCTCGAGCGTTACATTGTTACGACCAGAACAAGAACGATAAGACCATGTTTACTATTAGCGAAGCTGAATTACTGCATTTGCTGGGGATCTGGACCTGGCCGTTCCTGCGCATTGCGGGCATGGTCATGACGGCACCGATCATGGGCACGCGCGTCGTGCCGGGACGTACCCGTATGATTCTGACCTTGGCCTTGTGCGGCGTTATTGTTCCGCTACTCCCTACGCCACCACCGGTAGAGATTTTGAGCGCGACGGGCCTGCTGGTCGGCACGCAGCAATTGTTGATCGGCGCAGCGATCGGACTGGTGATCCGACTCGTGTTCGTGGTCGTTGAAATTGCCGGCCAAATTGTTGCCCAACAGATGGGTCTCGGATTTGCCTCGCTCGTCGATCCGCAGACCGGGCTACAGGTGCCGGTTTTGAGTCAGTTCTACATAATATTGACGACGTTGATATTTTTCTCCTTAGATGGACATCTGCTGTTGATCGCGACGCTTGTCGACAGTTTCGTAATATTGCCGGTCGGCCTAACCGGGATTGGCCGTGGTGGGCTCGATCTGGTGCTGGATTGGTCGAGTACTCTGTTTTCCGGGGCGTTGGCGATCGCCTTGCCCATTGTCGTTGCGCTGCTTGTGATCAATTTCGCCTTTGGTGTGATGGCGCGTTCGGCGCCCCAGCTCAACGTATTCGCGGTTGGTTTTCCAGTCATGATTCTGTTCGGCGTATTCATGATTTATTTAACCTTGGGCAATCTTGAAACTCATCTACGGGTTAACTTCGATGCCGCCTTCGTTGTCGCCCGCGAGCTGTTACGGAGTCCCTGAGCAGTGGCTGAGAGTCAAACCGGACAGGAACGCACAGAAGAAGCGACGCCGAAGAAACGCAGCGACGCGCGCGAAAAGGGTGATGTCGTCCGCTCCCGCGAGCTGACCACGACGATGATTTTATTTGCGGCGGTACTCGCGGTCTATTTAACCGCCGAACGCTTTTTCGCCGGCATGATGACTCTGCTGCGCGAAGGTTTCTCGATCAGCAGGGCCGAGATTTTCGACCCAATGATCAGCTATAACGCGACGATGAGCGCCGGAGTGACCGGGCTTAGCGCGTTGGGTCCGTACTTAGCCATCGTGACATTTGTTGCGGCGTTGGGCCCAGTCGCCGTTGGCGGTTGGGCGTTTAACCCCGGCGCGAGCGCGCCGAAGTGGAACCGGCTGGATCCGATCGCCGGTCTCAAGAGGGTGTTTGGGACACGCGGATTGGTGGAGATGACCAAGGCGCTCGCTAAATTTGCCCTTATTTTGGGATTCGCTCTCGGTGCCCTTTACCTGCAGTTCGATATTGTTCTCGGCCTCGGCCTTGGCGGGGCCGAGGCGGGATTGGCCGACGTCGGACGGATCCTCTTGCGGACCTTTACCTGCAGTATTTTAGCGACCCTGTTGATCGCGGCGATCGACGTGCCGTACCAAATGTGGGAGCACAGCCGCAAATTGCGCATGACCCACCAGGAAATCAAGGACGAAGTCAAACAAACCGACGGTTCACCCGAGATGCGCAGTCGCATCCGTGGCCTGCAGCAGGAGCTGGCTAACCGTCGCATGATGGAAGAGGTACCGAAGGCGGATGTCGTGGTGACCAACCCGTCGCATTTCGCGGTGGCGCTGCGCTTTGATGCTAACACCATGACCGCACCGCGGGTCGTCGCCAAGGGCGCCGATCACGTGGCCTTGAGGATCCGCGAAGTGGCGGTCGCCGCAGGGATCACAATCCTTTCGGCGCCGCCGTTGGCGCGTTCGATCTATCACACAACAAAACTCAATCGTGAGATCCCCGCAGGTCTTTATGTGGCGGTCGCGCAGGTGTTGGCTTACGTGTTTCAGTTGCAACGGAACGCGCGTCGCAAGGCGCCAAAATCCTTCGATGACTTGCCGATCCCGACCGAACTGCAATCCTAATGACAACGACCAACTGATATGGCCAGCGCATCACCTAATCTGATCAGCATGCCGAGCTTGAAACGATTCTCGGCTGTTGGTCTAGGCACGCCGCTACTGCTGCTCATGATCATGGCAATGATGGTCGCACCCCTGCCCACGTTCATGCTGGACATATTGTTCACATTCAACATCTCCCTGGCGCTGGTGGTGCTGCTGGCCGGGATCTATGCGCGGCGCCCGCTCGATTTTGCGGCCTTTCCGACGATCCTCCTGGTCGCGACGCTGTTGCGATTGGCGTTGAACGTCGCCTCGACGCGGGTGGTTTTACTCAACGGTCACACGGGGACCGGCGCCGCGGGCGCCGTCATCGAGGCCTTTGGCGATTTCGTCGTCGGCGGCAACTATACCGTCGGTTTCGTCGTTTTCGCGATCCTCGTGATCATCAACTTCGTGGTCGTTACCAAGGGTGCTGGACGGATCTCCGAGGTTAGCGCGCGCTTTACCCTCGACGCAATGCCAGGCAAGCAGATGGCCATTGACGCCGACCTAAACGCCGGCGTTATCAACCAGGAGGAGGCCAAAAAGCGGCGCGAGGAGGTCACCCAGGAAGCTGATTTCTATGGCTCGATGGATGGTGCAAGCAAATTTGTGCGCGGCGATGCCATCGCCGGTATTTTGATCCTATTCATCAACATCTTCGGTGGCCTTGCGATCGGAACGATGCAGCACGACATGGCTATCGGTGAGGCGATGCGGGTGTTTACTTTGTTGACCATCGGTGACGGCTTGGTCGCACAGATCCCGTCGCTATTTCTGGCCACCGCTGCCGCCATCATGGTCACCCGGGTCTCGGCCGAACAGGACGTCGGCGAACAGGTGCTTAGGCAACTGTTTGAAAACCCGAAGGCGCTGACGATGACCGCTGGGTTGATCGGTTTGATAGGCATTGTCCCCGGGATGCCGAACGTCGCCTTTTTGACCATCGCTGCCGCTGCCGGTGGGGGTGCCTATTGGCAACGGCAGCGTTTACTCGCGAACCAGCGTCAGCGTGAGACTGCGCCGCCGCCACCGCTGCCGCCGGAGACCAAGGAATTAACCTGGGACGACGTCGCGCCGCTAGATGCGATTGGGCTCGAAGTTGGCTATCGTTTGATCCCCCTCGTGGACCACAATCAGAATGGACAACTGTTGAATCGACTGCGCGGGGTACGTAAGAAGCTGTCCCAAGAGCTTGGATTTTTGGTTCCGGCAGTTCACATCCGCGATAACCTCGACCTCGAAGCGACCACCTATCGGATCACGGTACATGGCAGCACCATTGCGCAAGCTTCGATATTTCCCGACCAGGACCTTGCCATCAATCCGGGCCAAGTCTACGGCGAACTCAAGGGTAATTCGGTGAAAGACCCGGTGTTTAATCTTGAGGCCGTGTGGATTAGCGAGGACGAGCGCGAACAGGCGCAGGCCTTTGGCTACACCGTGGTCGATGCGAGTACCGTCGTCGCTACCCATTTGAGTCAGATAGTGCAAGACCACGCGCATGAGTTGCTCGGTCACGAAGAGGTCCAACAACTGCTCGACGGGCTGGCCAAAGTAACGCCGAAGTTGGTCGAAGATCTAGTGCCGGAGATCCTTCCTTTGAGTACCGTGGTGAAGGTGATGCAGAACCTCTTGAGCGAGCAGGTGCCGGTCAGAGATGTGCGCACGATCCTCGAGGTGCTGTCGGAACACGGACTCAAGAGTCAAGAGTCCGTCGCCTTGACGGCGGTCGTGCGTGTTGCGCTCGGCCGATCGATCGTTCAACAAATCAACGGCTTGGAAGAAGAATTGCCGGTTATAACACTCGATCCGTCGTTGGAACAAATTTTGCAACGTTCAATTGAAACAATGTCGGACACAGGTATGGCAATTGAACCAGGACTGGCAAATCGTATGTTGAAATCACTCAAAGAAGCCCATGAGCGCCAGGAAATAGCGGGCAATCCGTCGGTCTTGTTGGTACCCGACGGATTGCGCGATTTTGTTTCGCGGTTTGTCCGCCACAGCCTTAAGGGTCTGCACGTGCTTGGCTATAACGAAGTACCCGGCACGACCCAAATCCGCATTGTCGCGACCGTTGGTGAGGACCTTAACGAACGCAGTGGCGCCGATGCTTAAGCACAATCCTCGGATCGCTAAAGTCGATGAACCATGGCGGGAGACCGTGACGTGAACGTGCGCCGGTATTTTGCCGCGAATATGCGTAGCGCGCTCGACTTGGTGCGGCGCGAACAGGGGCCCGATGCCCTGATTCTGTCTAATCGCAAACTCGACAATGGGGTCGAGTTAATTACTGCCGACGGTGACATCGACGAGGCGCTGGTGCAGAAATTTGCCGATCAAGCGCAAGCCAAGGCGAAACAGCGCATCGCTGCCAGGGGCGCCGCCGAGTCCGAAGTAGCACCGCATGACGGCGATCGGCCGAGCGCCTCGGCCATTACCAGCGCGGCACCAGCAGAGCGTGTCTTGGCCGACTCGGGTGAGAGCCTGTGGAGCGATGCGCGCGCGGTGGCCGACATGGCACGCGAACTCAGTGGCTTGAAAGGCCTTATCGAACAACAGTTAAGCGGCCTCGCCTGGTCGCAGTATGGCGGCAAGTATCCAACCCGCGCACGTCTTTTACGGCTTCTTTCGCGTGTCGGTATCACGCCGTCACTCGGACGCGAACTAATCGCCGAGTTACCACCTGATGCACCGTTCAACGATGGGTGGCGTTTGACCCTAAAGCGATTGGAATCACGCCTCAAGGTGCTCGACGATCCAATCCTTAAAGCGGGTGGTCGTTTCGCCTTATGCGGACCAACCGGGGTCGGTAAGACGCTATTGGCGTGCAAACTCGCGGCGCATTACGCGCTACGACACGGTCCTGAGCGTGTTGCCTTGGTCTCGACCGATGAACAGCGCCTAGGTGCGCACCAACAGCTCAAGGTTTTCGGTGGGCTGCTCGGCATAGCGGTGCACACAGCCGCGAGTATTGCGGAGTTGACACAGTGCCTCGATCGCTTGGGAGAAAAGGAACTCGTCATTATCGACACCCCCGGCGCCCCGCCGGGCGACGCTGCATTGCATGAGTTGGTGAACACGCTGGCGCTTGAAGATGAGTCGGTGGCAAGCTACCTCGTCCTCAGTGCCACGACCGATTATCTGTCGTTGCACAATATTCTAGCGGGCACGACAGGTCTCGACTTTCACGGCTGCATGTTGACCAAACTGGACGAGGCGGCGGTGCTTGGACCGGCAGTTTCCGCGGTGGTCGAGGCCGGGTTGCCGGTGGCCTATCTGTGCGCGGGTCAGGACGTGCCGGACGATCTAGAGACCCCGCTGGCGCGAAACCTGGTTGAGCGAACGATCGCCTTGGCCGGCGATACGCCATCACAAGAAGACCCGAGTGCGATAGAACGCGCCTTCACGATCCAATAAGGAAAGATTGAACATGGTAACTCCGATCCCCATCAAACCGCCGGCCGATCTGACGCAAGTGATAGCGATCACCAGCGGCAAGGGGGGCGTCGGCAAGACGACCGTCGCGATCAATCTGGCGGTGTCCCTGGCCGCACTGGGACGAACCGTCACTTTACTCGATGCCGATTTGGGGCTGGCCAATGTCGATGTGATGCTAGGGCTGAAACCGCAAAAAAACCTTCTCGACGTTCTTGAAGGAACCTGCGAACTCGACGATATTCTGTTGTGTGGCCCGCGTGGTGTGCAGTTGGTCCCGGCGGCTTCGGGAGTCGGACACATGGCTGAGCTGAGCGAGGGTGAGCGCGCGGGATTGCTCTATGCTTTCAGCCAACTGGAGCGTCGCACCGATGTCATGATCGTCGACACGGCCGCCGGCATCACCTCGAACACCTTGCAGTTCTGCGACGCGTCGCACGAGGTTATTGTGGTGGTGTGTAACGATCCGGCCTCGGTGACCGACGCCTACGCGACCATCAAAGTGCTCAACCAGCGCTCGGGACGCAGCCGTTTTCGGGTGCTGGTGAACGAATGCATCGACGACGCCGAGGCCTATGCGCTGTTTGGCAAGTTATTGCAGGTCAGTGATCGGTTTTTGGATGTCGCGCTGGATTTCGCCGGTGCGATCCCCCTCGATAGCAATTTTCGCAAAGCGCTGAAAAGGCGCGCGGCGCTGGTCGAAAGTCATCCGAACAGTCGCGCGAGTTACGCATTCAAGAAATTGGCCGTGGTGGCCGATAAATGGCCTACGCCGCGCCACGCGAGCGGCCAGCTTGAATTTTTTGTTGAACGGATGATTCAAGCCGATATGGCGGGGAGGCATGTTCGCGCATGAACCAGGTAGCTAAATATAAGAAGGCCGCGAATGCGGATCTGAGCATGGCAACTCAGACCGAGTACGTCGAGCAGTACGCACCGTTGGTGAAACGCATCGCATATCACCTGATGAGCCGATTGCCGCCAACGGTACAGGTAGATGATTTAATTCAGTCCGGCATGATCGGATTGCTGGAGGCGGCGCGCAATTATGATGCGACGCAAGGGGCTAGTTTCGAGACCTACGCGGGGATCCGTATTCGTGGCTCGATGTTAGATGAAATTCGCAAGGGCGACTGGGCACCGCGCTCGCTGCACCGTAAGGTGCGGGAGATCACACGTGCAGTGGCCGAACTCGAAGGCGAACACGGGCGTGACGCCCGTGATGCCGAAGTGGCGGAGAGGGTAGGTGTGAGTCTCGACGAATACTATCAGACACTGCAGAACGCGAGCGGATACCGGGTATTCAGTTTCGAAGATCTACAGACCAAGGATGCGGGCATATCCGAAGGCTTGACCGCGAAAATTCCCGAGCCCTTGGAAGAAGTGGAGCGCGATTATTTTAAAGATGCGCTCGCACGTGAAATCGCTGGCTTGCCGGAGCGGGAGCGACTGGTTATGTCGCTGTACTACAAAGAGGAGCTCAATCTGCGTGAGACCGGAGACGTGTTGGGTGTTAGCGAGTCGCGGGTGTGCCAGATCCACTCACAAGCCCTGATCCGTCTGAAGACCCGCATGGCCGACTGGACGCGCTAAGCAATAATTAGAACCGGCTTATGGAACATCGAAGTTGAGCGGAAATGTAGTCATTTCGCCTTAGAGTTTGGAGGTTAGTGTGGACAAGAACATGAGAATACTGGTGGTAGACGATTTCTCAACGATGCGTCGGATCGTCAAAAACCTGCTGGGCGAACTGGGCTTTTCCCACGTCGATGACGCTGATGACGGTTTAACGGCGCTGCCGATGTTGAAAACCGGGCGCTACGATTTTCTGGTTACGGACTGGAACATGCCGGGGATGCGAGGTATCGATTTGCTCAAGGCTGTGCGCGCCGAACCGTCCATCGGAAAAATTCCTGTTCTTATGGTGACCGCCGCATCGCGCCGCGATCAAATCGTCTTTGCGGCGGAAGCGGGCGTTAATGGGTATGTCGTCAAGCCATTTACCGCGGTCACCCTACAACAAAAAATCGATAAGATTTTTAACCGACTGGCGGCATAAGCAGCGCGTTGAAATTGGCTGGACAACCCCGCGAAAAAAGCGGGCCGGTCTATTTTCGGTGAATTTTAACCGCAGGTTCTTACTGCATTAATTGTTCGTCGCTTGAGAAAATAAACCTGCCCCTTTTTGCTATTTTGCGCCATGGACTATTTGAGTGTCATTGGGATCACGCTTGCCGTCACGGCGATCGTCGTTGGACAGCATCTCGAGGGCGGTCATATCAGCATGCTTGTTAACGGCCCGGCAATCCTGATCGTCTTTGGCGGCACCATCGGTGCGACCATGTTGCAATCTCCCTTGCCGGTGTTTGTGCGTTCGATGCGCATGCTTAAATGGATCATCGTACCGCCGCGCCGCCCGATGCAACATATGCTGCAAGACTTGGTACTGTGGAGCCGGATGGCGCGCAAGGACGGGTTGTTGGGTCTTGAGAACATTGTCGAAGAGGTGCGCAATGATTATGCCCGTAAGGGGCTGCAGCTGCTCATCGACGGTAACGAGCCCGACGTGATCCGCGAGACGCTCGAACTGGATTTCGAGGCACGCGAGTACCGTGATCTGCAGGCCGCACGGGTGCTCGACGGCATGGGTGGTTATGCGCCGACGTTGGGCATTCTTGGCGCGGTAATCGGCCTGATCCACGTCATGAATAATCTCGCCGATCCCGCTCTTCTCGGGCAGGGGATCGCGGTCGCGTTCGTCGCGACAATCTACGGTGTGGGGCTGGCGAATTTGATGTTTTTGCCGGCAGGCAACAAATTGAAGGCGATCATTCGCGAGGAATCGCGCGAACAGGAAATGATCGTCGTCGGGATGGTCGCGATCGCCTCGGGCGAAAACCCCAGAGTCATCGAGGCGCGGTTGCAGGGCTTGGTCTATTGAGTGTCCGGCGCAGACGTCGCGTTCGATCGATGCACAGCGATGATGCTGTCGACACCGGGCGTTGGATGGTGTCCTACGCCGATTTTATCACGTTGTTATTCGCCTTCTTCGTCGTAATGTATTCAATGTCCTCGGTTAACGATGGGAAATTCAGGGTCTTGTCCGATTCTTTGCTAACCGGTTTTAACGAGCGGCCGCACCGACCGGTACCGATCGATCTCGGTGGTTCAGCCGTACCTGCCGAACCGATCAGCACCGACACTCTGCAAGATACAGCGCTTGACGAAGGCGCCGTATTCGAGCCGCTAGTCAAACCCTTCGACCTTGCTCCCGGGACCACCGTCCATGCACGGGTGGTGATGGCATTGGCGCCGCTCCTCGCCGGCAGCGCGGTCATCTTGCGCGACGGACCGCAGTGGCTGGAAGTGGATTTGCCCAGCGAGTTGTTGTTCGTCAGCGGACGGGCAGATTTGAGTCAGCAG
>Ga0114950_10003101_pt1 | contig 12812 bp, 10 predicted proteins | sample N075metaG_FD_83503 | JGI IMG/M metagenome (GOLD analysis project Ga0114950, IMG submission 83503) | Deep subsurface microbial communities from Kermadec Trench to uncover new lineages of life (NeLLi) - N075 metaG | ecosystem: Environmental > Aquatic > Marine > Ocean trench > Sediment | place...
CGGAGCGCGTAGTAACCGCTGCAGGCACCACTCGCTTGCCATTAATCAGAGTTAATGTAGAGTTTTCACCTAGATTACGTAGGTTGACATTGGCCGTACCCTGTACCTGGCTGTTGTCACCTGATCCGGGATTGGTAATGGAACCGGAATTAACCTCCAGATTTTTGATAACGTCCCAAATTACCGCTGCACCTTGCGCTTCAATGCTCAGCCGATCAATAACTTGAACGGGTGAAGGAGCGTCCAGTGGTGTGCCACGGATAAATGACCCCGTGACGATTACTTCTTCGATTTCTCGATCGCTTTGCTGAGCGCCTGACGGTAACGATAAAGATGTTCCGGCAAGCATTACTGCAAGCGTTAATGCTTTACGTTTACTGGGAAAAGATTTGTACATTTTAACCCCCTTGGCCAAAACATTATTATTTATGACTCCAATATTCACCGGAGTTGGACTAACTGAATCTCGCTCGGCCCAGTCATCCTCAACCAAGTTACGATACGTACCACAGCTATAGCAGGAAAGTATAGGTAAATGCTGGAGATCAAGCAATTAAATTCGAGCGTTCGCCCTAATCCAGGTCGTTGCCATATCTGTATGATTTATAAGAGGAATTTTTGTTTCCTTTGGTAACAAATCACGCTCGAAACGAGGAATGGTGTGGGAGTACTATTCCGTCAAGATTTGAGATTATATTGGGGTAATTTCAGCGCTTGTGGTCTAACTTCCTGGCTCGAAAGCAAGTTGCCCGCCGTGTCGGCCTACATAAACGTAAACCGGGTAAAACAGTTCGCTCAATTAAGAAAATCCGATTGGACTCTAAAACCCGCTAAAGTCGTTACCTATTTAAGCGGTTGCAGACACCCACATCTCTATTTTACTACCGAACCAATTTATCCCGTCAAAGTTTTGTCGAAAAACCAAGCTTTTCTTACGTTTCTCGATTCGCAATAGCGTCACAATTGGTAGAAAACGTGACATTGAGCACAGTCCGAATCATCGGTTAATCCAATCATCTAAATTAGCCGATACAAGCCTTTGCTCGCACAGCAGGTTTTAGATAGAATTCCAGTTCTCTCTGAGTTTTAGAGGAGTTTCAGGCAAATTGCTCCAGGCACTTAGGAAGTTCTATGCAAGGCGGTCCTCCCATCAACAATCCCGACTTAGTCAAAATAAGTACTACTGCTTTAAAACTCGGTATGTACATGTCTCACCCAGATCGACCTTGGTTAGAAACACCGTTTTTATTTCAAGGATTTGTGTTGGACAACGAGGATTTGATCAATCAGGTTAAAAGAGAATGTCGGTTTATTTATGTCGACAAAGAAAAAAGCCTGGACAAAACCGAAATAGAAATGAAAAGCCTTACCGGGACCGACCGCTATGAGACAAATAAGCCAGTCGAGGATGTCTTTCATAACGCCTATATCAATCACGACAGCACCCTAGAAGATGTTAAGGAAATTCTGCATAACATACAGGAAGGCAAAGGAATCAATGTCACCAAGATTCGGAAATCGGTTAAATCCTGTGTCATCAGTATTGTCGAAAACCCCAACGCCATGCTCTGGCTGAGCAAATTACGTAATCGTGATCAATATACTGCTGAGCATTGTCTAAATGTGGGTATCCTTTCCATAGCTATGGGTCGCCACTTGGGGATTGAGCAGAAAGAATTGGAAACCCTGGGATTATGCGGCATGTTGCATGATGTTGGTAAACTTAAACTGGATCAGGAATTACTCAACAAACCGACTCGTTTAACCGAGGAAGAATTCGAATTAATTAAGGCGCATTGTCGATTCGGAAAAGAAATACTTGAAGAAGATGCAAATGTGCCTGTGGAAGCTATAGAGGCTGCTTTTTCCCATCACGAACGAATTGATGGGAGTGGTTATCCGCTAGCTAGAGAAGCTGGGGCTCTCAACCTCTACACCAGGATCATTTCAATAGTCGATACTTACGATGCCATCACTACGAATCGCTGTTATGACAATTCCCGGCCAGCAACTGAAGCTATCAAAATACTCTTTTCATTTCGCGACATACATTTTGATGGCTGGCTGGTGGAACAATTTATTGAGTGTCTGGGTATTTATCCAACGGGGTCGCTGGTTGAGTTGCACACCGGTGAAGGTGCAGTCGTGATTGATAGCAATAAAACCAGCCGTTTGCACCCTAAGGTAACTATTATTCTTGATGAACACAAAAGAAGCTGCAACCCGATTATTGTTAATACAAAAGATTACCAGGATAACCCTGGTGAACGAACCATCAAAAGGGTTCTCGATGAAAACGAATTTGAAATCGATCTACAAACTATTTTTTCCCACTTTCGTGTTTAGGATAGATTCCCTTCACTCACTAGTCAGAATAAACGCCGATTAAGGAAAAAATGAACGATCAAACGTCGAGTAAGTAGTTTACCTGACGCTATTGATTTATTGTCGTCAACTTACGCACCCATCCATCGCCCTTAGTCAAGAAATAAAGCTCCCCCATAGAATCGATTCCCAGGCGCAGGCCGGCACGATTACCACTAGAATAGGTGTTAGGGAAACCCACTGCATCCGCTATATTTTGTTCCCGACCATCAAGCACAATACGAAGCTCTTGAATTAAAGCCGGGTTACCTGGTTGAAGATTGTCCGTGTCGATGTAAAAAACACGGCCTGTAACCATGTCGGTAAATACATATTTATCTACCAACTCGGGTATGGAGGTGCCGCGATAAACATACCCACTGCTTACGGCATTGCCTTCATCATGATCAAATTGAGCTACCGGATAGACAAACGCTTGGGTGTCATTGGGCCGAGGATAAACCGGGTTCAGCCTCACACCACCGATACCAAACGCGGTTGCAAAGGTACCCTCCCTCAATCGCCAGCCATAATTAGCACCCGCAATTCCAATATTAATCTCTTCAATCTGGCTCTGTCCAATGTCTGCAATGTACATTGTGCCATCTGTATCGAAGGAAAAATGCTGTGCATGACGTAGCCCATAGGCCCAAATCTCCGGAGCAATATCAGCGTTTCCGACAAAAGGGTTATCTGCTGGAATGCCATAGGCATCTCCACCCTGACCGCCCAGAGGATCTATTCGCATAATCACCGACATTGGGTCAATTAGCGATTGCCCGTTTTCATTCGGGTCATTGGCGCCACCACCGTCACCGAAACTCGCATACAACAACCCGAAATCAGTAGAGCCTGAAACCGCCGACTGATCAAATGTGATCGTTCCAATATTGTGATTTTGGGCAAATTGACCAATACGAAACACTTCCCGTGATGATCCGTTAAATACATTGGCGGTTGGATCATCCACTGTCCATTCACGAATGACGCTTTCATGGTTTTCCGCATCATCATCAAGATAATCAGCAATTCCACTACCAGAACTTGAACTGTAGCTGGTATAAAACTTGCCGAAGCCTGCTCTACCAGGTTGAGAAAAATCGGGGTGAAAAGCAAATCCGGCCAGACCGGTCTCATTGGGAAACATAGAGTCTTCAAAATCAACGTTTTGATCGCGTAGATCAAGGAAAACAGTGGGTGCACGACCGGTTTCATCGGTAATATAAAGCAAGCCACGCAAATCGTTAATGACCAGCCGACCTGACCCATCGGGAATAGGCGACATGTACTGTATACGCGCGTGGGCATTATTAGTGCTGGCCACGGAACTTGAATCAACCGAGCGAGGAATCCTAACGAATTCTTCCGCCACAACGGTTATTGATCCTTTTTGAATTTTCTCGGGAATAGGATCCTGCAATGGGTCCGGTGTTAATTCTGCGCAGTTGGCAAGAAACGAACCGCACAGTCCAACAAGCAACACCGAGATTACTTTAATCATGGCTTTATTCTCTTCGGTTGGTTAAAACTGTTCAAAACAATCTGTCAGCGTTTGCAGCATAAGGTGTTGCCGGCTTTCCAAAGAAACATAAAACTCATCCCGATGAGGCTTGGTGCGTTACTGTTACCTCTTAGATCGGCGGAATGACAAGCAACACAGGATAGGTCATAAACTTCTCGTCCACGCGCCGCCTGCTGTGCGGAATAGATACTATCCCAGAGTGTTTTTTCAGATTGTCCATAGCTATTTATAGTTGCAATCAGCAATCCAAAAAACACCAGATTGAATGTTGGTATTTTTCTAAAACACATTGAATTAGTCCGGCAAAGTAAATACATGAATAGCGCTTCCAGTCCTTGGACGTCGTAGTTCTGGAGCCAGTTCATTGGGTAACATTGAAGACCAGCTCGCACTACTCAATCCCGAGGGCACGGCAATGAACTGTTTACCGTTGACCCTATAACTTATAGGAAACCCCTGGGCAGAAGTCGTCAGGCGGGACTGCCAGAGGATATTGCCATTTTCAGCATTAAAGGCATAGATATACCTATTCCAGTCCCCGGCGAAAACCAGGCCACCAGCTGTTGTCAATGCAGCCGTATTGATTGGCGCCCGTGATCTGTATCGCCACTTGACTTCGCCGCTTGGAATGTCCACAGCCAAAAGTTCACCTAGATTGCCATCTGCATCCGGGTGGGGATAATTTATTCTTCTTACCGGGCCTGTTCCGCCACCGCCCAACTCTCTTTCAGTAGGCCCGAAAGTGGCAAGTTCACAATTTAAAGTAATGGGTATATACAAGGCACTGGTTTGCGGCAGATAGGCCATGGCACGCCAGCTCTTGAAACCCGACGTGCTTGGGCACATGTCCACCTGTTGTCCGATGACAGGAATCAACCCGTCTCGATAGGTCACCCGACCACTGACAGTATCAAGGTTGACTATGTTCTGATAACCCAGATCAGTTGCGTTAATGTATTCACCTGTTACTCGATCCAGTTGCCAGAGAATAGCCAGCTTGCCAATTTTGAACAGCGACTGCCGACCCCCGATATCAATCAGCACACTCTCGAATACCTCATCCATATCATGGGTTTCACCAGGCAAGTGCTGATAATACCAGGCCATTTCCCCGGTATCGGGATTTAATGCAAGGGTAGAATTGGTGTACAAAGCCGCTTCATCGGTGCCTCTGACTGCCCTTGCCCAGGGTTTGGCTTGGGACGTTCCCCAATAAACCAGGTTTAAATCAGGATCATAGCTTCCGGCAATCCATGCGTCACTTCCAGCTCTGAACTCCAGAGGCAGGTCTCCCCAGGTATCACCACCTGGTTCCCCGGGTCGGGCCACCGTCGAGGTGCGCCAACGTTCTTCACCTGTGGCCGGATCATGACCAGTAATGAAACACACATCTTCTTTATAACGATCACAACCGGTAATGCCAGTAACCAAGGTTCCATTCGCTACTATAGGTCCGGCGGTATAATAATAGCCAAGGGTGGGATCGGCCGTTTGAGTCTCCCAGACTAGGTTTCCAGTACGCGCATCCAGTGCAACTATACTGGCATTTTCGGTGGCAGCAAAAACCTTGTCACCGTACAAGGCGATATTTTTCTGTACACCCCGACCCACCCCGGCAAAGACTGAAGCGCCCAGGGTGGCACCGCGTCTTCGAGGCCCACCCCCAGGAGTATCTGCAGACTCTTCAGAAACGCCTGGAATAACCGGCCGGTATTCCCAGATCAAATCACCATTAACAGCATCCAGGGCTTGAATTACGCCACGCGGGCTCGGTACAAACATAAGTCCATCATGCACAAGCGGCGCGGCTTGAACGGCACCGGTATTGTCCAATGCCCAGGACCAGGCCAGTTGCAACTGATCAACGTTTTCTACAGTGATCTGCTCGAGCGGACTATAACCCCATGAATTATCACCACCTCGCCAGTTCAGCCACTCACCCGAAGGTGCAGTATGCAGCATGTCATCGGTTACCAGACGGTAATCATTCGCCTGTGCAATGACATTTAGGCTTGCAAGCGCAGATACTGTGAAAATCCCCAGGGAGCGATTTATTTTCATAGTGAAGACCTGAATGTCCCTTGAGGAATTTATTGGAATGAACAAAAAGCATAAACATTCTCAGTTGCAGAGTCCACCACATTGATTTTCAACTGGACCGAGTGTTAGACAACGGAAGATTGAAGGAATATGCTCTCGATTGAATTCTTCTAAACAGGTAAAGAACATGCAAGCAATAAGAGCTAGAAAAACTGTCGTAATTCGATTGGTTTCATTAATTACTACCTGTCTCATTTGTATGCATGGAGTAGCTCAATCTAATCAGACTGTCACAGCGGAAATGGTTGAAAGCTGGATGAGCGAATTATCAAACTGGGGTCGCTGGGGTGCTGACGACCAGCTTGGTGCGCTCAATCTGATAACACCCGAAAAAAGAATAGAAGCAGTCAAGTTGGTACAAGCTGGCATATCTGTTTCCTTGTCACATGACTACATTCTGGAAAGTGCCGGCCGTCAAAATCCACCATTCGACCATGTGATGTCTGGAATAAATGGACAAGGTGCATTTGTCATGGACCGAATATCATTTTCATACCACGGTATCTTACACAGCCATCTGGATTCATTGTGCCATATGTCCCACAATGGACAAATGTACAATGGATTTTCGAAACAAGAAGTTAACCAGGAAGGTTGTCAGAAACTGGCTATTACGGACGTAAAAGAGGGAATAATGACGCGAGGTATTCTTATAGATATTCCCCGACTGAAAGGAGTTGATTATCTTGATCCCGGGACTCCTATCTATGTCGAAGACCTTGAAGCTTGGGAGCGCCAGGTCGGCATCAGAGTCCAGGCAGGTGACGTGCTTTTTATCCGGACTGGACGTTGGGCTACACCCGCAGGCGCAGGCCAGGGTTCTGCAGGTCTTCACGCCTCTGTGGCGCCGTGGCTCAAGCAACGGGATATAGCGATGCTTGGCGGTGATTATGCTAATGATGTGACACCATCGGGAGTCGATGGCATAGCGGTACCAATCCACCAACTGACCCTGGTTGCAATGGGGGTGAGGCTTTTCGATAACATGGATCTGGAAGCTTTGGCTGAAGAGGCAGCAAGGCAACAGCGGTGGGAATTTCTGTTGACCGCGGCCCCTCTAGCCATTGAAGGTGGAACCGGGTCGCCGATGAACCCTATCGCTACGTTTTAGCGGATTCAGTTAACGTATGGCCCACTTTTCATAGTTGGCGATAACGTTGAACAAATCGCTGCAGTATTAAATGCGCATAGGGCGTACTTTCACCCTCAATTGACTGAATTAACTGATCGGCTGATTCGGCTGGAAAGTATCCGTGGTTTTTGTATATGTTAATCCTGAGAGTAAATCCTGCTACATCGCCCTCGGGATGAAATTGCGTTGCAAATATATTACGTTTCAATCGAAACATTTGCACTGGACAGCTCGCATTTGTTGCTAATAGCACGCACCCGGATGGAAGCGTATCGCAGGCTTCTTTATGCCCTGATAGAACCCTGAATCTGTCTGGCATGTCTTTTAACAAAGGCTCTTTTTTACCGTCTTCGGTGACGATCACATCTATACCGCCAACAGGTTCAGCATATTTACTGGAAATGTTGGAACCACAATAACTCCCCAACAAACTATTACCGGAGCAACACCCCAGGAAAGGGAAATCCTGCTCGACAACATCGTCGAACAACCGGTTAAAAGCGGACTCTATATCAATCTGAATAGCGCTTTTTTGATCATCCTGCGTACTGACATCAAAGGGACTTCCGCCGACAATTATTCCAGTAAACTCTTCCAGGTTAATGTCAAAAAATCCATTTTTTTCGACCCTCATCCTTACCACTTCTGTTTGCTGTAGCTCAGCATAATTTTTAATTGCTTGAAATTCATTATCTGCTGCCTCATCTTCCGGTCTAAGTTGAATAATGAGAAAGGGTTTCGACATTGCCGTGGTAAATCCCATAATGAAAATTCACGCCCATTATACCTTTGAATGCTTTAAAAAACTGACTGCTCATCCAGGAGATCTGATTACCACCAGCGCCCCAGTAATATCGTATGCATTTCGTCGCCACAGATTGACTCTGAGGTGATCCGGCAAACTAAATTTGTAAGTCGGAGCTTCTCATGGAAAAAGCACCTCAACCGTTCCCTGCTTAGTGCAAGCTCTGATGCTTGAAGAGGTAAAGCTTTCTTCAGTTAAATTTTTTCTATTTTTGCAAACGATTCCCCGAACCAATCGTCTAATGCTCATAAGACAATACAAGAAAAGCTTATGTTTCAGGAACCAGAGGTCCAATCGACCCCTAACAGGCCTCAACGCTCAGACCCCCTCGTGAAGTCTGAGAAGCTTTTACTCGACCGTATTAAACAGGGCGATCGGTCTGCTTTCAGACTAATTGTAGAAGGACATAAAGCACGTATGCACCAGGTTGCCAGAAGCGTTTTAATCAATAAGGATAATGCCGAAGATGTGGTCCAGGAGGCTTTCATTAAAGCCTATAAAGCAATACCCCTCTTCCAAGGCAATGCCTCATTGGCCACCTGGTTGCATCGAATTACGTTTCTTACGGCAATCGACTTTCGCCGTCGCGAAAAGCACAATCCTTTAATAGCAACATCGAACGATTCAGAAAAGAACCCGCTCGCTGATCTTAAAAGCAAAGACAAGGTCGAGTCAGCCATCGAAGCTGAAGTGCTACGACAAGAGATCGAACGAGCTATTCAACTGCTGACCCCGTTGGAGCAATCAATTTTTACCCTCAGACACTTCCAGAGTTTCAAAATCAAAGATATTGCCATGATAGTGGAACGCTCAGAAGGCACAGTTAAAAATATTCTTTTTCGGGCAATACGCAAATTACGCAGAGAGTTAAATGACTTTGCGGTAATTGAAAGCCAAGCGGAGTATAGATCATGTTGAACTGTAAAACTGTGCATAAATTGTTAATGAACAGCCTACAGGATGAACTGAATTCCAAAGACCACAATGCAATAAAAGAGCACGGTGATCGCTGTGTCACATGTCACGCCTTGATTTTCGAATTCAGTGCTTCAAATAAGTTTATTGATGAGTTACAGATGCATGTGGAAATAACGGAAAGCCAATCATCGAAGAAGCTGGACGATTTATGGTCCAAGCTCGAACCTGAACTAGAACGTATTGATACAAACCGTGTTAAACAGTTAACCCATTCTCGTAATCGGTGGAGAAACCTTACCACGGCTATGGCGATCGCTGCCTGTGCAATTTTGGCTGTGGGATTTGCGTTTCTACCTAACGACCAGCGCGGAGTTGAAAACATCATTAATCCTCAAATAGTAGCGGTAAATTCTACTGCCTCTGACCTACGGCAATATTTGAACCGCGCACAACCAATCTTGCTGACCCTGGCCAACACCAACACTTATGACGGTTTTGTCCCCATAGACAAAGGGTATGCTGAAATTATGGCATTGCAGGCCGAAGTGCTGATCGTTGGGCATGAAAGCGAATTGAGCGTTAGTCAGCATCGACTTTTAAAAGATGTGCAATACCTGCTAACACAATATGCCAACTTGGAAGATGGCGATATGCAAAGCGGACTTGAAGTACTGCAATACTTTCTTGGTGACAACACAGTGCTTTTCCGTATGAACCTGGCCGAATTACGTAGCGAAATTCCTATTATTTAAAAATAGGCCCTAGTCTGATGGAGTGAACGAACATGATCAAAAATAAACTTTTAGTTGCAGGTCTGATTAGCACAAGCTTTTTCAGTGCAGCTATTATGTCTGCTGAAGAAACCACCTCTGCCTATCAAAGTGCCTACCAATACCTGGTCGAACAGCGCTGGCCTGAAGCACAGGTGTATTTTGAGCGCTTTTACCAACAATGGCCCGACAGCGAGTATTCGGACGATGCCGGTTACTGGCGATGCTTTGCTCGTGAACGGGAACAGGGGCCTGGCGATGAGCAATTTGAGTGTTATGGCGAGTTTCTGGAGAGATGGAACAACAGTGAGTGGCGAGATGAAGTGCGGGATCGATTAACGGTCATGTCTGCTCAGCTAGGTGGCAACCGTAATTATGACCAGACTTATCGAATAATTCGTGAAATCAACTCCAATCAAGATTTCAATTTTGATTTCGATAGCGATGCATTGGCAATGCTCGATGAGGCAGGGCGCCTTCGCATCATGGAACAGGCAAAACGATCTCAACAACAAGCAGTTCGTTTGCGAGAAAGCGCTATGGTGCAATTGGAAGACCAAATTCGCCGGCTACGGGACAGCGGCGCACCTGAAGGTACGCTATTCGCCGTGCGCGAGTCTCTGGAACAAGTTCGTCGTAATCTAAATAATGTACAGATGCGACTGCGTTTTAACCGAAGTGTTGACAGTGAGCTGCTCGCTGTATTATCAGCACTGCGTGACGATCCTCGAGCAGCTGACTTACTTATCGAAAAACTTTTGCAAACCGATGATCCTGAGGTCAAGGCACGAATAGTATTGATGTTGGAGGAATTTGACAGTCCAGAGGTAAACGAGTTAATGCTGGAACTGGCGCGGGATTACGCTCATGAAAGGGTGCAACGAAATGCCATTGTTGTATTGCTGGATAGAAACGATGAAAGTGGCGCCACTAAAAACCTGCTTCGAGATATTGTGACTTCGAATGATTCTTCTGCCGAAGTTCGTGCACTGGTTATCTCTGAACTGGATGAATGGGATGAAGCAGAAGCTGTTGATCTTCTCGAAAATATTTTGAGCCGGGAGTCAAATGAGCGCGTAACCGGTGCCGCAGCTCGTAGCTTGATGCGAATAAATACTGAAGAGTCCCGTGCTGTACTGATGGATAGCTACGAGGAGATTGAGAGCGTTAATGTAAGGCGGAAGATTCTAGAGCAAATCAATGTGCGGGAAGCCCCTGATATGATGAGTTTTCTGCGAGACGTGGCACTTTCTGAACCTGAGCAGACATTGAAATCATTGGCAGTAATGCGAATTACGACTGCCAGAAACGCCATCTCCTTGAACGTTCTGCAAGATATCTATGCACAAACAGATGGACCCGAATTACAACTGGCGATAATAAGCAGCTTGCGGTCAACCAGAATACCTGTGACGGTAGAGTTTCTTCGGGAGCTCTCAAGCAGTGGACTAAACGAAGAACAGCTCCAAGCGGTTGTACGCACGCTGGACCGGCTGAATATGGAAGAAACCATTCCGGTACTAATAGACATTTATGAAAATTCTGACGAGGCGATTCTTCGTGCGCAGACATTACGAAGCCTTCAGCAATTCGATGATTATGACGCGCAGACCAGGGATTTTCTATTGCGCGTACTGGAAGACAGATTGAATTCGGTTGAGACTCTTTAAATGAATCAGTGATTCTCAGTGAATTACTCGGGCTAATTATTCGTCGTTACAGCGGTCGAATCTGCATACTACGAAAGCGCAACTCACCACGCCCCCACTGCAGAGCGATGGGTCCACTGGAAAACTGCGTGTCTTCTGCCTCAGCCGTAGTCTCACCGTTCAACACCACAGTTATGTGTGAACCCTGCAGAGTAATCTCATAGGTATTCCACTTCCCGCCTGCTTTGGGATAGGGTTCCGCAACTGGAGCTATGTGCACGACGCCTCCGGTACCGAAACTGAGGTCGCCTCGCTGATCAAAGATATTAGCCTCATAGCAACTTCGATCGGTAATAGTATTTGCATCCTGGCATCGCATAAAAATACCGCTGTTGGCATCATCGCTGGCCCAGAATTCGACCCTTAACTCAAAATCATCATAGCTTTCCTTGGTAACCAGAAAACCCGGTCCGTCAACACTGGAAGTGGCCCCTATAAAGCCGTCAGCTGGCGCCCAATTGGCCTGCCCTACCTGGTTAAAATTATCAATGCCGTTTGCACCGTCTATCAATGTTAACCAACCAGAATCAGCGCTGAAAACCAAAGGGCCACTAAGCGTAGTTAGCAGACCCGTGATAAGGAGAAAGTATTTACGGTTGTGATTCATCTTGTCGTCCTCAGAATTTAAATCGATGTGGGTTGAAGCAATACTCACTTTAAGTCCTATTTAGACTTATTTAAATCAGTTAAGCAAGAACCTTGATGGTTTCAAGTCGAGCTAAGCCTATGGGAATGGTATCTACAACGGATACGAATAAAGTAATATCCGTTCAACCCTAAGTTATCTCGATCTGAAATTAATCGCTCAACAGACTAATTGCTTGTAACGGTACTGACTTCAGTTTCTCCCCATCATTCTGAGCATATTCTGTTAAGGTTTTTATCATCGAAGGCGCCCAGAATTTTTTGACATGGGTCGCCACGCCGCGAGCTTGCACGTCATCACACTCATCAGTTGCAATATTGTCTGCAATTTGATTTATCATTTTAATCAAGTGCTCTTCTTCCTTGCTCGACATTATTTGTAATCCTTATAAAGGGGGATTCGACTTTTTTATCTGTTTAATCAACCAACCGATGCGTATTAGTGTAGCCGACATGGCGATCATGACGTGAAAATCCTACCAATGTGATACCCGCCTCATTTGCAATATCCAGCGCCATGGTAGTGGGGGCAGACATCGCCACCACAATCCCTATATTGACCTTGGCTGATTTTTGCAAAATCTCATAGCTGGCACGACTGGAAATTAATAAGAAACCCTGTTGACCTTGTCCCAAATTTTCGCCCGAATAGAGCTGACCGATCAATTTATCCAGCGCATTGTGCCGTCCTATATCTTCATTTGCTTGAAGGACATTTCCTGCAATATCGCACCAGGCGGCACAGTGAAGTGCCCCGGTTTTTGCTTGCAAAGGCTGATGGTCAGGAAGGGCGCGGATTGCATTTGTAATTACATTATGGGGGACTGAAAAATCAGCCACTACTTTA
>Ga0114950_10003104_pt1 | contig 12806 bp, 14 predicted proteins | sample N075metaG_FD_83503 | JGI IMG/M metagenome (GOLD analysis project Ga0114950, IMG submission 83503) | Deep subsurface microbial communities from Kermadec Trench to uncover new lineages of life (NeLLi) - N075 metaG | ecosystem: Environmental > Aquatic > Marine > Ocean trench > Sediment | place...
ACCACCGGGCATACCACCGGCAGGAGGCGGGGGGTTGCCTATGACAGCTTTAGCGCCTGCACCAAGCTGATCTGCCATGCCCTGATTCGCAGCGGCCAGATCGGTTTCACCCTGCTTGTACTGCTTCTGCGCCTGATAATTTTGCATGCCAGCACCGATATGGGCCAGCGGGCTTGCAGCTACTTGGAAACCGCCAGCTTCTCCGCCCATACCGGGCTGTTCAACTCGTAAACTATCCGCACGGGTCATGGCGTCCTGTGCATCGATCCTGTCAGCCATGTGACTTGCGGTAAACTCTGCAAACCACTGTTCACGTTCATCAGGCGGCAGCGATTGTACATGCGCCCTGATCTGTTCCCACTGACCCTCTGGCATGCTGTCGGCCACTTGCTGCATATTTTCTTCTGTCGGCATTACTTTATCCTCGCGTAGTCTACGGCTGCGTAGCCATTAGGCAGCATCACTACTGCGTCCTCGTTCACTTCATCGGCCATAACTCCAACCGCCCATTGTCCCCAAACGTACTGGAAGACGTACCACGGGTAGCCAAGGTAGCTACCGATGCGCTCGATATGCCGCTTCAAACGTCTGTCAGACATCATCAGGGCACTTGCGCCCATACCCGCCCCTTGCATCAGGCTATTCATCATCGCCTGTTCAGCATTAAATGCGTCCATGCTGGCACCGTACTGCGCACCAGCCGCACCAGAATAATCTGTGCCTGCCGATTTACCTGCCTGATTAAATCCGGGCATATCAGGCATGCCGACCTGCTGGCCGCTGATAATTGCATTGATCTCGTTCAGAGAAAAACCCCGTTGCTGCATCTGTTCTGCGAGTTGGCGATTGCGATCACTGGATTCCAGATTGTACTGGCGATCCGCTTCCTGCCCGCCGCCCATGATCGAGCCATAGGTAGCTTGCTGGTAAGCATCGGTACGCTCGCGGCCCATGTTCTCCATGGCCTGATCATAAGCCTTGTCACCGGGACGCAAACCACGGGCGGCCAACTGTGCCTCTTTTTGCGCTGTGCGCTGTTCCCACTGCGGATCAAGGCGGCTGGCAGATCGATCATAAATCGCCGTTTCAGCACGATCACGTGCACCAGCACCAGTGCCCACTTCGGGCAGACTTGACCAGTCCATCGGCTGACTGAATTCGTCTTCCATACGGCCATACATGCCACTGGCCAGTTCCGATTTATCTGCTGTCAATTTCAACTGCGCATCAAGGGCGCGCTGCGACTCAGGATTCAACTGGGAATACTGCTCCCAGCTAGTCACTTCCTGCCCGGTAGCTGGATCAATCGTTGTGCCCGCTTCCCATGTGGTCGAGCCAAACGGTGTGAATTGATTCGGCCTGTTCGCATAGGTTTGCTGTGTCAACTGCTGTTGACCTGATTCCGCTGTTGCTTCTGCGGCTGCCGTATAGTCAGGTGGGGCCGGGGTAGATTTGCTCATTACGCAACCTCTTGTAATCTGTAGTCGGGGGCTAGAAAGCGGCAATCCGCTTTGTTTAAACGCAGTATGATCTGATCCACACCAGCGGCATACCCGTCCTTCAAACGATAAATTTCCTTGAATCCAATATTCTTGTCCAGTTTCAGCGCCTTGACATGCGATGCCTCGACTATGCCTATCATCATCGCCTTGTCACAGGTAACGAAAATATAGTGCGCAAACTCACTGAATAGCTTTCTAAGGCACATTGGGTTTTGGATAGCCAGATGCGCGTTGCATGCCGTGTCCGTCCAGCCATCGGCCAGACAGACGCCACAGGGTATGTTTTTGTCGTCTAACGCAACCACACCGCGAGTAACCGCGCTGATCGGCACTGTCAACACCGCTTGAACGTAGTCAAGGTGTTTAAACAGATCGAAAGGCACATAATTCATAGCGACCCCCCGGTATCGAATATCAGGTCAGCGCCCACATAGGCCAAACTAGACGAGGAATTACCCCGCACAGATACCGCCAGATGCCGTCCCATGCCGACCAGACCAACAGTCTCAAAATACCGCTGGGCGTTACCCTGCCATACATTCAAATCCCATACCGCGTCATCCCAGTCAGCATCACCAGCCGCCCCACCAGCGGGCACCACCGGCAATTCATCCAGCGAAAAATCAAACTGGATCGCAATACTGTAAACAGGCTGTGCTGACCCGATCCATGACGGACGGATGAACTGCGGGCGTTTCCAGATCGCGGGCTTACCCATGTGCCAGTAATGGGTTAAAAAGCCGAAACCGATTGTATCGGCAGACAGGCCATCAAGCGAAATATTGTCAGCTACGCTATCGGACAACATGACCCGGCCATCGGACGTACCGAAAAAGAAGCCGTTAACATTCTTGTCCATGCAGCGCATATCCAGATCACTAAAAGTACACCACGCTTTCGTGATCGTGTTGATCACGAACTGGATCGGGGGTGTAGACTCGTTGCGCCGGGGCACTGAAATAACCGATATGCTTTGCGATGGGTCAGTTTCCATAGACCAGCCAAAAAAGTCTCTAGTGACCGCCATTTCCGCCCGGACATAGCGCGTGATATTGGCGCTGATATGGCTTTCTGTATTGAGCGCGTTATCACCACGCAACAAGGCGCTGAGTTTGACTATACCCATGGTCGATATGATGGCGATGTCACCACCCCAGTCAGACATCACGCGCCGACCTTCGGGCACTGAACCAATGAACCAGCGGCCCTGTAACAGCAGATCAGTTGACACTGTAGGGTCGATGCCAAACCAGACCAGCACATCACCAGAGGATGAAATCTGAACGAACTTGTCATCCATGCCCTCGCCATCATCCATTGTCCATGAAGAATTCTGTACCAGATGCCCGCCTTTCTTGAATCGGCTGCCGACATTAAAAGGGGTTATCTGGCCCGTAAGCGCCAATGGATCGAGGAACCATGCTGTCGCAGTATTGCGCTCTACAAACCAGATACGGGACTGCCATTCAGTGATCTGAACAAGGTCTACTGGATCAGGCGCTGGCTGTCCTGTAAAGGTGCCCTGCGCCCATGTCGCACCATCGAAAATATAGTACCCGTTAATCTCGTCGCACAGCAGGATGAAATGGTCGCCCTCGACATTGGTGTAGTTCATGTACGAACACCAGCCAGCATCACCACCGGGGCTAGGCCACGCCAAAGCTGATACAGGAACAAAATCCCACGGGCCAGCCCCACCGGCAGTTATATCGTAGATACCAGCATCGGTAGCAGCGAAAGTGAAATCGTTGGCCCCACCAGCAATGGTTGAATTAAAGTACATGATGGTACGGACATCGGCTAGTGCTGCCACATTGTCCAGAAGTCCGGTCACAAAATCTCTCGACCCCTGCCTGACTACCACACCGTATTCGCCCGGAATCATGTTTCGCAGGAATATGGCCGACTCTGGCCCAATATCCCCGCCGCCCCCATAGAGGCCCGCTGCGATGATGCCTTTGATCGGCGCAGGAACGCCGACATCCTCAGTCAACGCAAGCTGGACTTTTGCTTTTTGGCGGGGTTGCAGGGAAAGGGCCATTACATACCGAAGCCAGAATCAGGCGTGTTGTACAGGCCATCCAGATATGGGATGCCAGTATGGCGTCTGCCCTGATTAAGCACAGGGCCGCCCTTGTCCTTGCCAGCCCAGCTACTGAGCGACTTGTCATACTGCGCAGCGGCCATGGTCGTATCGAAGCCACGCGCCTCAAGGAAGCGCAGCTTCAACAGACGTTCAAACAGGTGCGGTTCATACAGGACAACATCGGCTGAATTTTCTACCTTGTCGTTGAAAGTACCATCGTTTACACCATTAGGCACAACCCAGTTACGAGAGATATATTCGTATGCAATTTCAATGCCGACAACAGGCGGCTGGGGGTAAATCCAGAACTGGTTTTCAACTTCCCGAAAAGTGGCATAAATGGTACTGGAAACCAGATCGCGGCCTTGTAAGTATTCCCATTCCTGCGCTGACAGCGGGCCACCTAGAACTACGTTGTTCGTTCTGTCCCATGCAGTTTGATTGATGATGTAGGCATAGTCGGGCGGGTAGTCGTATTTGCCATCGTCGCCTTCCTGCGTGGTGAACTCGTTTAAACGAACTAGACCTTCCCATGCTTCATCCTGTAATAGTTCATAACCGCAGGCATCCGCCAGCGCAATGAGTTGCGCTGTGGCCGGGTCGTTGGATGCGAATATGTCTGTCTGTTTCGGTATGCCGGTTTCGACGGCTACCTGATTGACAATATCATTTATCGTTTTGAATCTCGCCATCTGCTTTTACCTTTTTCTTTCGTCTGCGGCGAGGAATAATAGCCGTACTGACTTCTTCTTCCTCCACTGCTGGTTCGTCAAGATCAGAGGCAAGCGATGGCGCAACTTCATCTGGATCGATGGCAGCAACAGTTTCTGTATGTTCAACGGTTTCTGTACCGCGAGTATTTTTCAGAATCTGTTCCATCTGTTTTTCCAGTTTCAGAATACGTTCGTCACGTTCTGTGAGTTCAGCTTTCAACCTTAGCATCGGGGCTTCATCTGCCGCCACTTCCAGCCAGTCAATCGCTTTTTGTTTCATGTTAACGCCGCCCATGAAACGGCTAATATGTACGTCTGCTGCGCCTGCAAGTTGCTCTACAGTTTTGATATTGACAAAGGCGAATTCCTCGCACATTGACCGAGTGATCAGAGGCCATTCAGTCAGGGGCGTACCATCGCTGGGCGCTTCCTGTCTGCCTTTGAATGCGGCGTAATGCTCCGCAAATCTGGCCTTGTCTTTCGGCGTTGCAGGACGGGCAATTCCCGTGTTCCTGCTGCCCGGTATCTTGATGTCGACGTATTCGACATCCTTGAAAACTGGGCGGCCTGCTTCCAGTGTGGCCCGGCGATCTTCACGGGGTTTGATAAAAAATTTGACTAGCAGTTTTTTATCTTCGGCACTCTGGTTACGGGCTTCAAAATTCTCCGTATCAAATTCAGCAACTTGCACGTATATCTACTCCTGTTTTAAAATTAAATTATTGTGGCTACCCAGCCCACGGCTAAAGTTTGCAGGTTCGCGGTGCCATCCAAAATCAGCGTACCGTCCAGATCAGGATCGGCATCTTTCGCGGCCTGTGTCGGGTTTTCACCAGTCAGGATCGGTAGCGTACCTTTGCCTTCCACACCGTCACCCAACGCTGAACCACCGAGTTGTTGCCCGACCTGTGGCACACGAATTGCCTCGTCTTGATCAAGCAAAGTGAACTGTTCAGGCGTACCGACGATCTCGCCTTCTTCCATGTTGATACCGAGGCCGGGGGCACAGGAACCGCCAAGGTTCATGCCGTTGGCAAAGCTGGCAAGGGGAACTTCGGATGCCCGCGCTGCGACTGCAACGCTATCCTGATAAATTGTTGGTTGGCCCATAATCTTGTCCTCTAAAAGTTAAAACACGGGGGCGTTTACACGCCCCCTATGTTTGGTGGCTGGGATAAATACCAACGTCACCAAACCCGTCTTAGGCGTTCATATCCCAGCGGCCCTGAAACATCCGACCTGATGTGGTCAGATTACCAGCCCATGCGATGATCTGCACTTCGGCATCTTGGTTGGTCGCATAGCGCCGGTTGGGCGACAGCGGCACCATGTTCCGGGCACTGTGAGGGCGGTAGTAAATGTAATTCGTGTTCAGGAAGAACGCAGTACCTGTCGGGGCACCAGTTCCCAGTGAACCGTTGTAGATACCACCGTCGAGTACGACATCGGCATCCATGAACTTGATGCTGGTGAAGCCTGCATCCCCGGAGTCAGTATTGGTGAACCGTTGCTGAGATTGCAGGGCACCGAGATACGCGACCCATGCTACCGAGTCAGTCATAATCAGGTCGGGGCGATCTGCACCACGGACAAGATTCGCCCAAATGGTATCCCAGTCGTCAAGGATGGTGGACGCATCGGCTGAGTCAACCACAAAGTTGCGCCAGAATGTGAAAGTCGCGCTGTCGATGCCGCCGTAATCACCCGAGGTCGGATCAAGCGGGATAGCTACTTCCAGCCCGTCAAGTTCCTTACCCCCGGATCCAGTACCATCGCTGTACAGGCCACCAGTGATCAGGTTGGCGATGGTGGATTCAGCCACGGACATGCGGCCTTCCATCAGGTCGATCATCTGCTCACGGCCAGCGTTTTGAAGCTGTTCCAAACCAGAAATGACAACCGGGACGGCTGCCTGTTTGATGTCGTACTCTGCGGCACTGATAACGTCTGAAACGCCGACAGGCAACAGATCGTAACCTGAATACCAGCCCGCGTTGCTGTTTTCAGCAAAGGTCAGTTCTTGCAGGATTTTGGAACCACCGGAGAAAGTCTTGATTCGACCTTTGGTGGATAAACGCTTGAGAATCGCGTTGTTGTTGGTGACGTTATCGGCCAGCTTGCGAGTACGCGACTCGATTGTAGTGGCCAGAATATCGGTATAATTCGGGTTTGCAAAAGACATTAGATTTTCCAGTTAGTTAAAAAAGTTTTTTCATTTTCTCTTTAACCTGTCAAAGACTGGGGCTAAGGGTTTGCTGCAAGGCTGCAACCGGGCTGGGCCTATCAGCGGATAATAGGCCCGTTTAAACGACTCGTCAACCCGATTGTGCATCCCATGCTGCATTTAACGTACCGCGCAAGTCCAAATCTTCGGTTGCGGCTATACCCTCTTGCTGACCAGACATTAGCGAACTGGATGCCTCGCGCTTGCTGGTCATTATCTTGCCGCCTTCGGCCAGACGCGCTGTTTCTGTCCTTTCGGCCATAACCTTGCTCACACTGGGATTCATCACGCACGCCTTGGAGTAGGCTTCGGCCAGCGGCATGTCATAACCCCGTTTAGAGGCCATTTCGCACAGATCGGCCATGTCATCCTGTACATCAGCGTAAAACTCGTTTTCGCCTTTGAATTTGACCACTTCGGCCATGTACGCCTGATTCTTAGTGAAATTTTGCTGCTGATCCTGCGCATTCATGCGGGTCAGCAGATCGTTAACTGGTTTCATCTGCTGGTTGATATAGGCCATGGTCGGATCGCCTATTGCTGCGGCACCATTGCCGCCACCGATTGCCGGGGCCGCTGTCAGAATACCATCCAGCATTTCGACTGATATACCATAACCCCCGATAAAATCAGCGATTTTCTGCGCTTTTTGTTCGGCAGTTCCCATGCGCAGTACGGACATGACCTTCATCATTTCTTCAAAGCCCACTAAGGGGTCTGTGACGCCCTCTGCGGCGATAACTTGCGCGTATCGGCCAGCGATGTCGCTAAACTGCTCGCCACGCTTACGGTTGTCTGAGCCGTCCATGAGCGCGGTATTGATTTCAGTCTCGCGCTTGTGAATTTGCTGCCTGATCGGTTCGGGTAGTTCTTTCCAGCCCTCGCGGGCTTCTGGCTGCCAGCTTTCAGGCGCTTTGTCTATGGCTGGGAATTCACCAGCGGAGTCGGCAGTCCCGATTTTGGATTCGCCGCCAGTATCTGCTTCTGCGCCCTCTGAAACCTTTCCTGCTGTCGCTTCTGCCTCTGCTTTCGTTTCTGCCGTTTTGCCTTCCGCATCGATTACCTCTTTTATTGGTTCAGGTGAGATTGGTTCGACAACGGGGGCAGGTTCCATACCGCTGTCATCGCCAAGGGTGACGATAGCGGCTTCAAGGTCTTCGCGCATGGTTGATTCTGGTACACTCACAATAAATATCTCCGGTTAATCTTTTGTTAAAAATTCAACTGCTTCATGCAGTTTTCGCAGTTCCTGTTGAAGGTACGCTTCGGGCGCGGTATCGGCAACGAACCACAAGCCCTCGTCTTTCGCCTGTTCTTCAACCAATTTGATAAGCGCGTCATATTTGGTCGTCATAATCAGTCTCACCGTTCCAGTTCCCTCTGTTTTTCATAGGCACGGTTCAGATCGCCCAGCCGGTCTTTTTTGCCAAGTTCATTGAATCCAGCCATGCGCTCCTTTTGCGCTTTGGCCAGAAAGTCCGGGCTGTAGTCGCGCATATCCGTGACCCCATGTTTCTTGTTATGGGTGCGCAGATCGGTAGGGGTGCGGATAGTTGATTTGTCGATAGGCGAGACAAATTCTGTCATGGTATGGATCGCGTAAAGTGTGGATTTAACAGGCGGCTTTTTCTCGACGCATTTACCTAGTTGACTGTCGTAAACGTAAGTCTTTTTCACGTATTTCCTCCGGGTCTGGAATGCTTTCCTGCAATATCCGCACTCCTGAAATCCAGCCCCTGCAATTACTACATCGCTCGGTATCAGAACAGGGGTCATGTTCGCCTGAACGCACGGGTTTGGCGCAGGAACAGATTGTCTTAGCCGCCACCACCACCACCACCAGCGGCTGCCGCAGTTCCGCCACCTATCGTACCGGGGGCCACATTGGTCGCGGGGGTCTTCTTCCCGCAGTGTTCGCATGTCACCATCGGCAGGCGTTCAGGATCGTTCTTGTCGTAGGCCATTTCTACGTCTTGGCGCATGTCATCACGATAGTCAGGCATCGTCGTTTCCTCCTGTGGCGACCAGACTCAGTTCTCGATCCTTGTCGGCTTCATCTACGTCGATAATTTTCTCGATAAGTTTGACGCCAGCGTCAATCTCTTTCCCCACCGTCATTTCTTCAATTTTAAGTCTTGATTTAACGATGTCAGAGCGCAGTTGGCTGGCGTCAGTTGCTTCGGCTTGTTCGACATTGATCGCACTGGTCAGCAGTTCTTTTTCGATCTCTGCTTCCAGCTTGGCACCAATGATTAGCAGTTCATTTTGGGTTTCCCGATCATTGACCTGCGCCTGCATTTCCATTTCAGCTTGACGGGTCGTGATATCGGCAATCTTGTCCTGTTCACGCAGTTGCATGTCGTTCTGTAGCTTCTGCGTGGCGGCAGCCTGCGTGCCCTGTTGTCTGAGTTTTTCCAGTTCCATCTGCTGACCCATTTTCTTTGCTTCGGGGTCTTCTTCCTGTTCCTGTTGCTGCGGCTTTTTCATTTCGTCGATGGCAGCGTCCAGAACGCCCTCGATCTCGGAACTGCCCTTGAAGCCCGCCATGGCCCATTTGAGCATTTCCAGCAGGAAGGGTAGTACACGCTTGTCTTGCTGGATTAACGGCCCTGCGGCCTGTAGGAAGGTCGACAGGCCGTTTAAGTAGGCGGCACGCTCCTGTTGCAGTTGCGCGTAGTCCTGCATGGCCATGGTTTCAGGTCTGATCTGCACCCGGAACGGTATTTTATCCGGGGACTTCATCAGCTTGATGGCTTCCATGGCCAGTTCCTTGTCCGGGCTGAATTCCATGCCAGACTGGGCGTAGATTGTCTCCGGGGAGAAGTGCCGGCAGATGACTTCGGCCTTGAGTTGCATCAGTTCAGCGATAAACTCAGCGAAGCTGTCCTGTAGGGCTTGAACACGGGTCGACCCAAACTGGACTTTATAATTAGTTTGCCCCACGCCCTCGTATTGATTGTCAAGATTACCGGACATGATGTCGGACATGCCCGTGACCTTTTGCAGCAAGGCGATAGTCTCGTCACGGATGCCGCGCAGCTTTTCAAGGGCATTAACGATGTCGGCTATCGGCACCCAGTCTATACTGCCCTGAATACCACCTTTCTCGGCAAACAGCGCCCAGTTATCGACTGGTATAAGATCGTTTTCGACGCCCTCTTTGAACATGCGCTTGATGCCCTCGGCGGCGGCATCGTACAGGCCAACGACCTTGACTGCCTCAGTGAGAATAGCGATGCGGGTTTGAAGGATATCGATTTCATTGTACAGATCCTGTGCAAGGTGAAAATCAGGGGTCGGGATGTACAGTGAGTTGGTCGGATTCGCGAGGAAAAACTCAGGTGAGGGGAAGAAATTCTTCAACCGCAGGGTGTCTTTTTTCTCGTCGAGAATGAAATCACAGCCGGGGGACAGCCAAACGACTTTCTTGGATTTCTTGTCCCAAATTTCCCATATTTCAGCTTTCTGCCATGCTGATGCCATGTCTGGATCATTGGGCTGGTCAGGGTTTTGGGTGATGCCCTGCTGTTTTAGCTGTACAGCATCGGCAGCCTTCTCGCCAAAGCGCGATCTGACTGAATCTTGAGTCAGATATGAGCGATACGCGATCCATGGCATAGCCACGTAGCTACGGCACCAGCCCCATACAACGTCATCCCAGTACACGTAGTCGCAGGGGGCATATTCCGATGTGATGCGCGAGTCGTAGGTGCCCTCTGCTTCTTCTTCGGTTGATTCTGAGACTTCGCCCGTGTTTTCCTTTTCCAGATCGGCCTGCTCGGTAATGACTTCCTCGTCGAATGAGTATCGGACACGGGTACAGGCCAGCCCGCCCAGCAGTCTATCCTCAAGGGTCGATTTGAAAATGTCGGCGTAGGATTCGCCGTTTTGCTGGATGTCGATCCTGAGCATCCTTTCCATCATTTCAGCGGCGACTCTGGCTATGTCATCGTTGCCAGTATGGTCGATTCTGGATACGTCGATGCGTGGCAATTTGCCATACATCATGGCCTGTAGGGTGACGATGGAGGAGTGGAAAATGTTGAGGCGGCACATACCCCCGGTGCCAGCTTGGCTGTCGCGGCCACGGCCCTCGGTGCCGACTGTGGTGTTATTGAGGCGGTCGTCCAGATAGCGGCGGTTGATGTCGCCTGCTTGCTTGCGCCAATGCTTGAGGCGCTTGTGCGCGGCCCCCATTTCGAGTGTCCAGAATTCGTACTGGCCCTCTGGCGTATCTTTGTAATCTTTACGGCTGACTATCGCACCGCTGACATTCTCTTGGGGCATGGTTAGATTCTCATTCTGGCGAATTTAGACCTGTTTCGGTTTTCGCGTTCCGCGAATAAATCGTTCAGAGTGTACGGCTTCGGAATGAAGTTTACAACTTCGATTACACCATCGTTGGGGATGTTCAGTTCCGTTCTGGTGACAAGGGCGAAGTATCGGAAGGCGTCTGCCCCGTCTGCGGCCCAGTCATGCAGGGGCTTGTCTGAGTAAGATTTGGTAAGGTCGTTGTACTTGCGGCGGTAGCCTCGCAGGCATTCTACGCCCTCGCTGCAATCCCTGTCGAAGTGGACTAGGGGCAGTACAAGGCGGGCGGCGTCTATGCCTTGCTGGACTTTGAGATTCGGGGTGATTCTGACTTCGGTGTCGGTGTCTTTGAAGTGTTCAAGAAACTGTTCGACAGTCGATCTACCAGTTTGGAGAGTCTTCGCCTTCGCATCGTGTGGGAGAAAGATATTCTCATAATCGTATCCAAGTCCGTTGAACAGGTCGAAGTAGTAGTGCAGGGGTTGGGAGTGCGCTTCATGGTAGTTTATCATCGCTATGCCATCTGGTCTGTGCTGCCAGAACCAGATCGCGGTTGAGTCTGTGTAGCCAAGGTCGAGGGCTACGTTGACTTTTTGATTAGGGTCGTACAGGGAGACTTGATTGGTCTGGCCTTTAGCCTCGATTTTGGTGATCAGGGAGGCGTAATAGGTGCCAAGGACAGCCGCGTCGAATGAGCATTCCAGTTCCTGCGCGTACTGGTCTTCGGACATCATCTTGCGCATCATGTCCAGTTCGGATTGCGGTAGCAGGCCGCTGTCGGATGCCTTCAAGGTTAACTGGAACCACTCTGGATCGTTCTTGGCAAGTTCGTTCAGGTGGTAGAAAGCATTCTTACCTCGCGGGGTGCCTGCGATGATAGCCCAGCCCTGTCTGTCTGTGAGAGTCGGTAGAATGACTTCGTGCCACAGATTTGGTCGACAATCACCAAACTCGTCAAGGATGACACCATCGAGATAGATGCCCCGGAGTGCATCAGGATTATCTGACCCGTACATCGTGATCCATGCACCGTTGATAAGCCTGACCCTGAGTTCCGATTCCCTGATTTCCTTTTCCGATTTGACGAAAGGTCTGGCAGCGTCTTTGAGGTACAGCCAGCCGATCTCTTTGGCCTGCTGGCGATAAGGTGCAATGTAGGCATATCTGGCGTTCTTCTTTGGGGTGTACAGGGCGCGGATAACCGCTTCATGGACTGCGCTGTAGGACTTGCCAGCGCGGCGATGACAGACTAGCGAGCCAAAGCGTTGGCCCCGCTGGTGCATGGGGATGAACGGCGGGCGGGGTATGTAATCAAGCTGGGCCACTAATCAGCGTCTTCTATGAGTTTTTGTCGTGTCTCAAAGGTTTCAGGCAGGACATCCAGTGCACCCCTTGGGAGCAGGTCAGCATTGATCTGGATGTTGACCACGTTGCCGGTAGCCGTGTTTTCGTAAACTCCACTCATCTTGTTGATCTCCTTGAGGGCTTGAATAGCGACTGCTGGATCTGGCTTTTCGTTGTCTACAACAATCCTGTACAGGATGCCCTTACGATGCTCCGCATTAGGGCCGTCTATCAACTGTTGCTGGTGATCCAGTAGCTGCCGTAGTCTGATGCCATCAGGGGACTGGACATACTTGCTGATGGTGTTAGGCCCGATCATTAAGTTGTCCCCTATCTCGCGGAAATTCTTTCCATTGCGGAACAGGGCTACAGCCATGGCAGCTTTTGGCTTCATCAGGGTCTTGTGGCTTTGCAGTTGCTTTCTGAGGAAGTTCAACTCCTGAAAGTATTTGTCGTTGCGGGGGTGATATTTATCCAGCAGGACTTCTGGCGGCAGGGCGCTGCCGTCATCACAGATCAGTTCTTCCGCGTACCGTTCTAGGTCATTCATGCGGGCGAGTTTAAACGGCCTGCTGGGATTGTCAACATAACCCGCCAGTTCTATTGACAATGGTAGGTTTTACATG
>Ga0114950_10003106_pt1 | contig 12799 bp, 9 predicted proteins | sample N075metaG_FD_83503 | JGI IMG/M metagenome (GOLD analysis project Ga0114950, IMG submission 83503) | Deep subsurface microbial communities from Kermadec Trench to uncover new lineages of life (NeLLi) - N075 metaG | ecosystem: Environmental > Aquatic > Marine > Ocean trench > Sediment | place...
GGCCCAGCCCTCTGACAGCAACGCGCGGCAGCCGAGCCGCGACACGGTCTCGAGCAGCAGGCGAGTGGTCGCTGCGGCGTCCGGATCCGTCATGCTGCCAAAGCCGAAATAGATCGGCGGCGGACCGGATTCGAGGAAGGCGTCGAGTTTTTCCGGAAGCGGCGCACCCAGTTCTGGATGCAGGTAGCCCACCTGCTCGGCGCGGTAGTTGAAGTCGACGGGCATTGGCGCGAGCTCGCGCCAGCTCGCCAGCAAGGGGTCCCCGCCCAGGAAGTATTCGAAGGCGCTCTCGAGGGGCGGCAGTCCCAAGCCTCGCCGGTGGCGGTCGAGGGCTCGACGCATGGGAAAGTCGCAAGCGCGAAGGATCCACCAGATCACTCGGTTCATCCACGGGGGGAGCGTCTGCCACTCGCACAGGAAGGGGGCGTGATCGGCCGAGGGGAACATCGCCGGGCAGTAGGACACGTAGCGGTAGGGAATTCCGAGATGCTCGGCTACCGATCGAGCGGCGACCTGAACGCCAGCGCCCACGATGAGGTCCGCATCGCAGGTCGCAGCGGGAAGCGTCTCGAACTGCGCATCGACGACGCTTCGCAGATAGTCACGGGACGCCTTGGCCAGCTGGATGGGACTCCCCGTCACCGCTGCCGAGTTGGCGGTGAGGAACGCGCGAACGCTCACGCCCACCGGTCGGAACTCCACGCCGGCACTCTCGACGAAGTCGCGCGCATCCGGAGGCGCACAGATCACGACGCCGTGCCCTTGTGTGGCGAGCGTCGTCGCAAGCGCGAGCAAGGGCTGTACGTCGCCGCGGGATCCATCGGGCGTGAAGGCGATACGCATGGGGTGGTGGCGGATCGTCACCTCGGGCGCGGACTTGAGGGCGAAAGGCCGCGACTGCTCGATCCCCGGAGCCGCCTGCACATCGCCTGCGAACGCGAGCACCCGCAACTCCGCCTGACGATGCGCGCGTCAACTAACACTTCTCGAGCGCCGCATCAATTCACAGGCAGCTTTCGCGCAAGCACGCGGGCTCAAGGCGCCCCCACGACGGGACCGATCTAACCATATTGTGAAGGCTCAACTTGTGAAACTCGAAGAGCAACAGCACGCCCATTCGTTCCTGGAGCGATTCACGGCATGCGGAGAGCCCGTTCATCTCACCGGCCTGCAGGCCCTCGCTCGCCTGATCCTGGAACAAGTGCGGCGCGATCGCGAAGCGGGTCTGCGAGTGAAGGCCTACGTCTCCGGCTACCCCGGATCTCCCCTGGGCGGCTTCGATCAACTGCTGGGGCATCTGGCGCCCTTGCTCGAAGAGCACGACGTCCACTTCGAAGCGGGCATCAACGAAGAACTGGCAGCAGCGGCCGTTGCGGGAACACAGTTGCTGGATGTCTTCCCCCACTCCGATTGCGATGGCGTGGTCGGCATGTGGTACGGCAAGGCCCCGGGGGTCGACCGCTGTCTCGACGTGTTTCGGCACGCCAACTTCACCGGCATCTCGCACTTCGGAGGTGCGCTCGCCGTTGCGGGCGATGATCCCGGCTGCAAGAGCTCGTCCTTACCCTCCGCCAGCGAGCACGCCTTCGCGCACGCCATGATGCCGCTGCTCGTGCCCGAGGATCCCGCGGACATCATCGAGCTTGGCCTGCATGGCTGGGCGCTCTCGCGCTATGCGGGGTTGTGGACGGGAATGAAGCTAGTGGCCGACCTCTGCGACGGCGGCGAACTCGTGACACTGCCGGCCTCGCGCCCGGCTCCCGTGCTTCCGAGCTTCGAGGTCGCCGGCTATGCCTCCCAGCACTCGGGACAGCCAGCGGGACAAAGGGAGCCGGCGCACCCGCTCTTTCGCAAGCGCCTCGATACCCGTCTGCTCCCGCCCACCGTCAATGAGATCGAACGCGAGTTGGTCTTCCACCGTCTCGAGGCGGCGCGCCGCTACGCCTACGCAAACGGTCTCGATCGAATCGTGGGAAAGGGCGCCGGCGATCGACTGGGCCTGGTCGTCGCGGGGCGCCACCACCGACTGTTGCGCTCGGCCTTCGAGCGGCTGGGCATCGATGCGAGCGAATGCGAAAGGCTCGGGATCCGGCTCCTCCGCCTCGCGATGGTGTATCCCCTCGAAGCCCGGCGCCTCTCCGAATTCGCGGACGGACTCGATACCATCATCGTGCTCGACGATCGCCGGGGCTTTCTCGAGGACCAACTTCGCGCCGCCCTCTACAATCGGACGACCTCTCCGCTGGTGCTCGGTCAGCGCGACGAAAGCGGCGCGCCGTGGCTCCCGAGGGAGGGCGCACTCACGGCCGAAGGGCTCACGACAGAGTTGGGGGATTTCTTCTCCCGTCGCTTCCAGCGCCCCGAGTTCAAGGAGCGCGCCCGCGCGCAAGAGCGCTTCCAACACGGGGGCAGCAGCCCGGCGTCGCTCGAACGGCGTCCGCACTTCTGCAGTGGCTGTCCACACCTGACCTCGACCCGAGTCCCCGACGGTCTCGCCGCAGCAGCCGGGATCGGATGCCACACGATGTTGATCCTGAGCGGTGGCGAAGCGCGCTACATCGGAGCCATGGGGAGCGAGGGCGCGCATTGGAACGGCTTGTCGCGCTATGTCGACACCCCCCACCTGTTCCAGAATGTGGGAGACGGAACCTACTTTCACTCGGCAAGGCTCTCGATCCGATCGAGTGTCGCCGCCGGAAGCCGCATTACCTTCAAACTGCTCTGGAACGGCGCAATCGCGATGACGGGCGGGCAGACCTCGGCCGGCCAGAAGCCGCTCGTCGCCGTGGTGCGCGACCTGCTCTCGGACGGCGTGCAGCGCATCGTCGCGATGAGCGACGACTCGGAGCTCCGGGCCCTCGCACGCGAGAACGAGCGAGTGGACTTGATCCCCCGCGAGCGCTCGCAAGACGCCATGCGCTTGCTCGCCGAGCAAGACGGCGTGACGGTCTTCATCTACGACGAGATCTGCGCAAACGAGAAGCAGCGCCGACAGAAACGCGGGCTCCACCCCGCACCGAGGCGGCGCATCTACATCAACACCGACGTGTGCGAGGGCTGCGGCGACTGCGGCTCGAAGTCCGCCTGCCTGTCGGTCCATCCGATCGACACGGCGCTGGGCCGCAAGACCCGCATTCACCAAGGCACCTGTGCACAGGACGAAACCTGTCTCGAGGGAGACTGTCCCGCCTTCCTCACACTGGATGCCGACACGGAGATCGCTCCGCTGGGCGTTCCGGCGGATCTCAGCCCTCCCGACAGCGACCCGCTGCTCCCGCCCTTCGAGGACGACTACCGCGTCCTGCTGATTGGCGTCGGGAGCACGGGAGTCGTTACGGTGGACGCACTGCTGGTCGAGGCGGCTCGCATCCAAGGCCATTATGCGGCCCACATCGACCAGATCGGATTGTCTCAGCGCGGCGGTCGCGTCGCCTCCCACTTTCGCCTCAGCCGAAGACCGATCGAATCGAGCGCGCACGTACCCTGGGGCGGCGCCGACACGCTGCTCGCGTTCGACCCCCTGGGAGCCAGTGATTCGGCGGGTCTCGTACACCTTTCCTCCGACCGCACCCACTGCGTGATGCACTCGTGCGTGAGCCCGACCGCACAGATGGTGAGCAACCCGGAGAGCCACCGGCCGACAGCGGAGGCTCTCGCCGACCGCCTGCGCTCGCGCACCCGGCAGCTGGATTCGCTGCCCGCAGAAGAGCTGTGCATCGCGCTCTTCGGAACTCACCTGAGTGCCAACGTGATGTTGCTGGGATACGCCTTCCAGTGCTCCGCACTCCCGCTGCCGTCGACCGCCCTCGAGGGCGCCATTCGCGCACTCGGCGTAGCGGTGGACGCCAACCTCGCCGCCTTCCGCGCCGGTCGCGCCTTTCGCCTTCACCCCGAACAAGTGGCTGCCGTGCTGCGACGAGCCCGACCCCTCGCCATCGGTGAGGACGGCTCGCCCGAGCAGGCCGGGCAGACCTTTCCCGCCGAGTGGGCAAGGCTCGCGCCGCTCCTCGCCGGTGCGCAGGGGACGCCCGCGTCAGGAGACCCGGGGAGTGGCCGAGACGCAGGGGACGCGGCAAACGACAGCGACGCCTGGAACTCTCTCACCCGTCGCGTGGCGGGCTGGGCCCTCGATCTCGCGGATTATCAAAACAGCGCCTGGGGCAAGCGGTACTTGAGCACGCTGCTGCCCCTTGTCGAAGCCGAACTCTCGCAATACGAAACGCGAGAAACGCGAGAAACGCGCGAGGGTAGCGACGGGCGGCTGTCGCTGACGGCCGTCGCCGCACGCGAGCTCTACCGCCTGATGGCCTACAAGGACGAGTACGAGGTCGCGCGACTCCATCTTCGCTCGCCCTTCCGGCGCTGGCTGGACGAGCGCAGCGGCGGGCGCGTCAAGCCTGTGTACTGGTTGCATCCCCCGCTGTTGCGCGATCTCGGTCTGCGGCGAAAGCTCGAACTCGGTCCCTGGATCGAAGTGGGCTTTCGCGTCCTCGCGAGCTTGCGATTCCTGCGCGGAACCGCCTTCGACCCCTTCGGCCGCACCGCCGCGCGAAGACTCGAGCGCGATCTCATCCGCTGGTACGAAGACCTGCTCGCCACCCTGGTAGCGCGCAGCGAGAGCCTCAGCCGCACTCGCGCGCTCGAGGTAGCGGAGAGCGCCGCGCTCATCCGAGGCTACGAGGAGATCAAGCGGCGCGGCGCCGCGCAGGCGAAAGAGAAGGCCGACAAGCTGCTCAACCCGTAGGAGTCTGCTACGGGTGGCCCCATGAGTGGACGTCCCTCGCACTTCGCTCCGATCCGGGGTCGGGCGCTGGTTCCGTCGATGGTGGCTGTGCTGGCGCTGCAGACCTTCGGTTGCGCCACCAACCCCGTCACCGGCCGTTCGGAAGTGCGCCTGATCTCCGAGTCGCAGGAGATCCGCATGGGCGCCGCCAACTATGCGCCCACGCGTCAGACGCAAGGTGGCGACTTCAAGCTGGACCCGGAATTGAACGCCTATGTGAGCAAAGTCGGGCAGAGACTCGCGAGAGAGAGTGCTCGCCCGAACCTCCCCTACGAATTCAGCATCATCAACGACTCGGTTCCCAACGCCTGGGCGCTGCCCGGCGGGAAGATCGCCCTCAATCGCGGACTGCTGAGCCAACTCGAGAGTGAGGCACAGCTGGCTGCTGTGCTGAGCCACGAGATCATTCACGCTGCAGCGCGACACGGCGCCAAGTCGGTCGAACGGGCCATACTCCTTCAGACCGCCGTCGTCGCGGCCGGCACTGCGACGACCGCGACGGGCCACGGACTGTACACGGGCCTCGCGACGCTAGGCGGTCAGGTCGGCGCCTCGTTGATCCAGCAAAAGTACGGGCGCGGCGCGGAGCTCGAGAGCGACCGCTACGGCATGCGAATGATGCAGCGCGCGGGATACGACCCACGCGCTGCCATCGAGTTGCAGGAAATCTTCTTGCGGCTGTCGAAGGGGCGCCAGAGCAGTTGGCTGGAGGGGTTGTTCGCGAGTCATCCGCCCTCCCAGGAACGCATCGACGCAAATCGCGCAACGGCCGAGGAGCTCTTGGCCGGCGCGGCTTCCCCGGGCGAGCTCCACGTCGAGCGCTACGCGAAGAAGACCGCCCTACTGCGCCGCACCGCCGATGCATACGCTTCCTACGATCGCGGCGTCAAGGCGCTGACGACGGGGGATACGGCCGCCGCACTCGTGTCCGCCGTCGAGGCACTCGATGCCGAACCGCGCGAAGCGCGCTTCCACCAGCTTCGCGGCGACCTGCGGCTGGCTCAGAAACGGCCGCGGGACGCGATTGTCAATTACGACCGCGCCATTGAACTCGACACTGAGTTCTTTCACAGCTACCTGCAGCGGGGGCTCGCCCGCGGCGAGATCGGCGACGAACCCGGAGCGCGGGCCGATCTCGAGCGAAGCATTGAACTCCTCCCCACCGCAGTCGCACACGCGAAGCTCGGCGAGATGGCGGCGAAGAGCGGGAACACAACCCTGGCCATGCATCACTTTCGAGAAGCCTCGGGCAGCCCAACCCCCGAAGGCCAGTCGGCACTGCAGCAATTGACGGTGCTCGAGTTGCCCAGCAAGCCGCAGGCCTACGTCGCAGTAAAGGCCAACGTCGACAGTCGCGGATACATCAACCTGCGGATCCAGAATCGCTCGATCATTGCGGTCGAGCAGGTGTCCATCGCAATCATTCGCTTGGATCCTGCGGGAAGAGTTCTGAAGACCCAGCACGTTCAACTGCCGGGTGAGCTCGCCCCACAGAGTCAGACGGCCCGACAGCTGAACATCTCGGTGGCGAGCATGGACGAGTTCCACTCGATGCGTTTCCAAGTCGTGTCTGCGCGTCCATCGCAGCACTGACGCCTCGGGTCGGATGGCCCCGGGTCTGAAACCGCTCGCCGAGCCTTCACCGGCAACTCGAGGGCAGCGGGAATTGCACATCGAGAGCCCGCGAGCGCCTCGCCGCCGCCGAGTGGGTGTCGCTAAGGAGTTTCGTCCTCTCGACGAAGAGACCCGGGTGGCGAGCCCCAATCCGAACGACTGCGCGAACGACTGCGCGAACGACCGCGAACAGGACTCTGGAACCCTGATCCGCAGCTTGGAACGTCACCAGCGCGAGTGGGCGGCTGAACGAAAGGTGGAGGTGGACGGCGCAGGCCTCACCCTCAGTCTGGACGCGAATCTCATCTCGCCACTGTGCCAGACCACGCGGGCGGATCTCAGCACGTCGCTTCCCGGGATCCTGGCCGACGGCGAGAAGAGGGGCGAAATGTCGGCGCTCTGCTCGACGGCCGCGCTTGTCCACAACGTCTTCGACTATTGGCGCGGTCGTGTGGCTGCGCCTCTCGTGCGCGCGTGCGGCAGCACTCTGAGCCAAGATCCGCTGGAGCTGCACTTTGCCGCTACGGGACCCGCCGCGCCCACAGCGGTCCACACACCGGGCTCTCCCGCCGACGTCGTGCTGGCCGCGAGGGCACGACCCATCGTTGTCGCCGCGAGCTTCCTCGAGCCCTACACGCAAGTCGACAACCGGCCGGCTCCCGAGCTGTTGCACGCCAAGGCCACCTGGTCCGGTCTGCAGGCGTGCCGCAATCTCACCATCGACCTCGACTCCAATACCCAGCGCTTCCAGCATCTGGCTGTCGCCCGCCTGCTTGGAATCGGCCAGAGCTGGACTCGCGAGCTGGGCGAGCGCGGCTTTCGACTGCTCTATCTCTGGTACGACTGCGGCGGCCGCGCGGCCGATCGCGTACGCGCCGAGATCGACCGTTTCCGCATGCGCGCAGGGGGCGAACTCGACTTCGAGGCACGCAGCTGGCAGGAATTCTTTCGCGAGCTGTGCGGCGCCTGCCGCGCAGGCAGGGCCGCTGGCGCCCCCGCTAGTGCGTCTGGCGACCCTGCTAGCGCCCCTGGCGACGACAGCCACGAGAGCTACTTGCAGTATCTCAGTAGCCGCTACTTTCCCCTGAAGCCGTCTTCGTAACCCACACTGCGCCGGCGTCGTAGTCCCCCAGGTTCGGCGCCTCAGGTTCGCCGGGCAGACTGGACACCCGGTTCGCCGGGCAGACTGGACACCCGATGCTCATCAAGCAGGCAGCCGATATCGCATCACGCGAGATTACGCCGCGCGCGCTCTACCTGAGGCGGCACGAATTTCTCGCGCAGTTTCTTTCGAGTTCGGCGGTCCTGACCGCGAGCGCCGCAAGCAGCGCCGCGATGTCTCTCGCCTGCTTCGGCGGTGACGAAGCGCAGGCCGAGAAGCGCGACAGCGCGGGCCCCGCCTCCCCCGCGCTACGCAAGCTGGCGAATCCAAAGCCGGCATCGCCGGAGTTCAACACCGCAGAGGAACATACGTCCTTCAGGGACGCCACGCGGTACAACAACTTCTACGAGTTCGGAACCGGCAAGGAAGACCCCGCGCGCAATGCCCACACGCTGCGGCCGGCGCCCTGGTCCGTAGCGATCGAGGGAGAAGTCGCCAAACCCCAGGTGATCGGGCTCGAAGACCTGCTGCGACCTCACGGGCTGGAAGAACGCGTCTACCGGCTGCGCTGCGTCGAAGCCTGGTCCATGGTGATTCCCTGGATCGGCATTCCATTGGGCGCCGTGCTGAAGCGATTCGATCCGACGTCGAAGGCAAAGTACGTGGCGTTCGAAACGCTCGCGGATCCGGATCAGATGCCGGGCCTGCGCCGCAGCGTGTTGGACTGACCCTACCGCGAAGGCCTGCGGATCGACGAAGCCATGCACCCGCTCAGCATCCTGGCCGTCGGGATGTACGGCCAGACGCTTCCGAACCAGAACGGCGCGCCCTTGCGTCTCGTCGACCCCTGGAAGTACGGCTTCAAATCCATCAAGTCCATCGTCAAGATCCGCCTGCAGTCGGAGCAGCCCTACACCAGCTGGAACGACCAGGCAGCCAGCGAGTACGGCTTCTACTCCAACGTGAATCCGAAGGTCAGCCACCCGCGGTGGAGCCAAGCTCGCGAGCGCCGCATCGGCGATCTGCTGAAGCGGCCCACCCTGGCGTTCAACGGCTATGCGGACCAGGTCTCCAGCCTCTACACCGGCATGGATCTGAAGAAGTTCTTCTAGCCGAAGCATGGGTCTGATGAGCTCGCAGCGCGTCCGCCACGGCCTCCACGCCGCCGTCGTCACGCTGTGTTTCGCCCCGCTCTTCTGGCTGATTTACGCCGCGCTAAGCGACGATCTGGGCGCGAACCCTGTCGAGAAGATCACGCACGTGACCGGTGAGTGGGCGCTGCGCCTCCTCCTCCTGACTCTGGCCGTGACGCCCCTGCGGAAGATCGCGGGTTTGCGCCACATCGCGGCCTACCGCCGAAGCTTCGGACTGTGCGCCTTTGGCTATGTGTGTCTTCACCTCGCAACCTACCTCAGCTTCGATCTCGGCTTCGCCTTTGGCCTGCTCGGCGAGGACATCCTCGAGCGTCCCTATATCACCCTCGGATTCGCCGCCTTCTGCATGCTCGCACCACTCGCCGCAACATCGACTCGCGCCGCAATTCGCCGAATGGGACGCCACTGGGGTTCACTCCACCGGCTCGTCTACGCCGCCGCAATCTGCGCAGTCATGCACTTCTTCTGGCTGGTAAAGGCCGACGAGCGCGAGCCGCTGATCTACGGCGCACTACTGGCCCTACTGCTGGCGGCACGCGCAGTCCCGTTGGCGCGGCGCGCGCGTCGGCGCAACGCCGCCACGGCCTGAAGCCCCGGCTCCCAGACCCCAGACGCGACACCCAGGCTCAGACCCATCCCCACTCCGACCCATCCCCCGAAACAGACCCACCCCCAGAAGGGAGGCAGAGCGGGGAGGCAGAGCGGGGAGGCCAGAGCGTTGCTCCCCCCTTGGCCGGAGCGGCGGGATCACCGTCGTCCCCGATGCCGCCCAGGATTCGTCCCGATCTCTTGATCCGCACTGCCCGGCGGGCCAAGCTACGCGCAATGGCAACGGAGACCCCGACCGAGTACCCGAGCGACGTGCAGATCGTAGACGCCCATGGACGCCAGTTCGTCCTGGTCGGCACGGCCCACATCTCACAGGAGTCGGTCGAGCTAGTGCGCGAGGTGATCGAGAAGGAACGCCCGGATTGCGTCTGCATCGAGCTCGACGAAGCGCGTTTCGAGGCACTCTCGAATCAGCAGAGGTGGGAGGGCCTGGACCTTCGCGAAGTCATCCGCAAGCGACAGTTGGCACACCTGCTCGCCAACTTGTTGCTGGCCTCCTACCAGAAGCGGCTCGGGCTCCAGCTGGGGGTGACCCCCGGTAGCGAGCTACTCGAAGCGGCCAAGGTGGCAGAGGAATGTGAGATCCCGATCTCGCTCTGCGACCGGGACATCCGCATCACCTTGCGGCGCGCGTGGCATGCGCTCAGCTGGTGGAAGAAGATCCAGTTGATAGCCGGCCTTGGAGCCAGCGCCTTCGACACGCCCGAACTCTCGGAAGAGGACCTGCGCGAGATCAAGAAACGCGACGTGCTCTCGGAGCTGATGAAGGATCTCGGCGACGCGATGCCGGCGCTGAAGCGCGCCCTGATCGACGAGCGCGACACCTACCTCGCCCAGAAGATTCGAGAGACCCCGGGCGACCGGCTGGTCGCGATCGTTGGAGCGGGACACGTCGATGGCATGGTCAAGGCGCTGCAACAGGATGGTGATGCCGACCTGGAGGCGATCAGCCAGATCCCACCCGTCTCTTCCGCGCTGAAGTGGGTGGGTTGGGGAGTTCCCGCCCTGATCGTCGCATCGATCGCGTTCATCGGATACACCAAGGGGGGAGTTGCGGCCGGCGAAAGTGCACTGTTCTGGTTCGTCGCCAATGCGGTGCCCAGCGGAATCGGGGCTCTGGTCGCACTGGGACATCCCGTCACGATTCTCGCGGCGTTCTTCTCGGCGCCCTTCACCAGCCTCACGCCCGTCATCGGTGCGGGGTACGTCGCCGCCTTCGCCCAAGTTTGGATGCAGCCTCCCACAGTCAGGGAATTCCAGACCGTGGCGGAGGACATCTCCAAGCCGGGCCGCTGGTGGGGAAACGCTCTCCTGCGGGTGTTCCTCGCCTTCCTCTTCGTGACGATCGGCAGCATCATCGGCACCTGGGTGGGGGGCATCGAGATCGTTCGCAACCTCTTCTGAAACGCGCCTCTGCGCGCAGCAGCCCGCCGCGATTGCGATAGACTCGGCCTCGGATGAAGCAATACCTCGACTTGATGCGACACGTGCTCGACCGCGGCACCCGCAAGGAAGACCGCACGGGGACGGGCACACTCAGCAGCTTCGGACATCAACTGCGTTTCGACCTCAGCGCTGGCTTTCCGCTGCTCACCACCAAGGCCGTTCACCTGCGCTCCATCCTCCACGAACTTCTGTGGTTCCTGAGCGGCGACACCCATGTCGGGTACCTTCGACAGAACGGTGTCAGCATCTGGGACGAATGGGCCGACGAGAAAGGCGAGCTCGGACCCATTTACGGATCCCAGTGGCGCTCGTGGCCGACGCCTTCGGGCGAGCCCATCGATCAGATCGCGAACATCGTTCGCAGCATCCGACAAGACCCGGATTCGCGCCGCCACATCGTGAGCGCCTGGAACGTGGCGGAACTCCCCAACATGGCCCTGCCACCCTGCCACCTGCTCTTCCAGTTCTACGTCGCCGATGGCCGGCTGTCCTGCCAGCTCTACCAGCGCAGCGCGGATCTCTTCCTCGGCGTCCCCTTCAATATCGCTTCCTACGCCGCGCTGACCCTGATGGTCGCGCAGGTATGCGACCTGGCTCCCGGCGACTTCGTACACGTCCTCGGCGACACGCACCTCTACCTCAACCATCTCGACCAGGCCCGCGTGCAACTCGAACGGACGCCGCGCGCCCTACCGCAGCTCTTGCTCGACCCAGCCGTGAAGTCGCTGCTCGAATTTCGCTACGAACATTTCCGGCTCGAGAACTACGATCCCCACCCCCGCATTCCCGCGCCCATTGCGGTGTAGAACGCGCTCGACAACATGAGGCGCTGCGCATGAAGGTATCGCTCGTGGCCGCGCTGGCGGAGAACCGGGTGATCGGCGCGAAGGGTGGCTTGCCCTGGAGCCTGCCAGACGACATGAGACGATTCATGTCACTCACCATGGGGCATTGCGTGGTGATGGGTCGCAAGACCTTCGACTCGATGGATCGCCGCCCGCTGCCGAAGCGAACGAACATCGTGCTCTCGCGTGGACAAACCCTCAAAACTTACGCCGACCGTGTGCACCTCGTAGCGGATCTCCCCGCAGCGCTCGCCATTGCCCGCGAAGAAGGCGAAGACGAGGCGTTCGTGATCGGAGGCGAAGCGATTTACGCGCTCGCCCTCCCGCAAGCCGACCGCCTCTATCTCACTCGGGTGCACGCCGAAGTCCCCGGCGAAGTGCGCTTTCCCGAGTTCAACGAGTTCAACGAGTTCGACGGGTCCGACGGGTCCGACGGGTCCGACGCGCCCAAATCAGCAGCGCCGGCGAAGGTGAGCTGGAAGCTCGCCAAGAAGGAGTACCACGGCGTGGACGAGCGCCACGCGTACGCCTTTACCTTCGAGGATTGGGTGCGGGCCTGAGCCTCAAGAGGTGGCGCGCCGCCGCTTCGATTTGTGTATCGCGGAGTTCGAAGAGCTGCATCGATTCTGGGTGTCGTCGATGCCACGCCCCGCGATCGTCTGCAAAGACCCCGATCGCGTGGACCGCGAGAGACAGCGAGACCAGCAGAAGAACGAGCTTCCTCCGCCCGTCGGTCTCGAAGCGCGGGCTGGCGACCGCCAGGGCAAACAAGGCACAGAGCACGGGCAGGCTCTCGATCAGATGCCGGGGACCGTAGGCCCACTCGCCCGACCACCCATTGAAGCGCGCGAATAGCAGCAGGCTCGCAACCACTCCGCCAAGCCAGAACAACAGCATCGTGCGCGCGAAGCTCCCGCCGCCCGCCTGGCGCGCAACGAGTGCGCGAAGCCCCCAAGGAACGAGGAGAAGCGCCGGTGTGTACACGAGAAGCCCTCGCGAGGGAGCAATGAGCAAGCCGCTGAGCCCCACGCTGATGGGTGTCGTCCAGCTAGAACCCGGCGCGAGATAGCCTGCCAGAATCGGCTCGCCGAGCTCGGCGAAGTGGTAGGCGTCGTAGCTGTAGAGCGCGGCGCAGGGGAGAGCAGCCCCCACCCCGAGTCGCAGAATGGCTTGCCAGCGCCCTCGCCATCCGAGAGCCGCGACCGTCGCCACGCCAAACAGAGCAGTCGGGGGACGCACGGCGACC